>ERZ1643247.2384-NODE-2384-length-15001-cov-127.060886_pt1 | contig 15001 bp, 15 predicted proteins | sample MGYA00579264_ERZ1643247 | MGnify/ENA primary metagenome ERZ1643247 (study PRJEB29033, sample SAMEA4952262) | chicken gut metagenome | biome: Broiler Chicken; feature: Gastrointestinal Tract; material: Caecum | place: Ireland | collected 2018 | study: Broiler... | reverse complement strand
AATGGATATGCAGACATGTCCGCTTTGCTCGCTGCCGGGAAGAATAAAATTTTCTAAAAGGGGCTGTCGCATTAGTCATATTTCAGGAATATTTATACATTTTATGCGAATTTGTCGAGCATAGCTTTGAGACCATAGGCTCAAAGCGGCACAGACTGAGCAATAAAATGTATAAATATTCTTGATCTTGATTAATGCGACAGCTCTTTTTTTGTCCTTAAAACGAAAAATTTTCTTTGTATGTAATCCATTGAATTTAAAGGCCAGGGATTTTATAATGATGTTCAGAAAGAAAGTATACGGAATATAAAGGAGAATTGCTATGATCATCAAAAACGGACTGGTATTCCAGGAAGACGGGGCCTTTGTGCCAAAAGAGATCTATATTCATAAAGGAAAGATCGTGTCCTCAGCATCTGAGACTGAAGATAAACGTGTCTATGACGCTCAGGGTATGAAGGTTCTTCCTGGGCTGGTAGATATCCACAGTCACGGAGCCTTTGGCCACGATTTCTGTGACGCAGATCCGGAAGGACTGAAGGAAATCCTCCGATACGAGAAATCCCATGGGATCACCTCTTACTGTCCCACTTCCATGACTTTATCCAAGGAACAGCTTCTGGAAATATTTTCCTCTGTAAAAGATATGGAAACTTCCCCTGATATGGCCAGGATCGCCGGCATTAATATGGAGGGTCCTTTCGTAGATGTAAAGAAAAAAGGAGCTCAGGCAGCGGAACATATCTGCCCTCCGGATCCGGGTTTTTTCCGTCTCTGCAATGAGCGCTGCGGAAATATCATAAAACTGGTAACCCTCTCGCCAAAAGAAGAAGGGGCCCTTGACTTTATCCGGGAACTGAAAGAAGAAGTCATGATCTCCATAGGTCATACTACCGCTGATTACGACTGTACGAAAAAGGCCATGGAGGCTGGAGCTGCTCATGTGACTCATCTCTTTAACGCTATGCCGCCTTTTGCCCACAGAGACCCGGGAGTCATAGGGGCCGCCCTGGATACAGAAAACTGTATGGCGGAGCTGATCTGCGACGGTTATCATATCCATCCTTCCATGATCCGGGCCGCATTTAAAATGTTCGGGGAGGAGCGTATCTGTCTGATCAGCGATTCCATGATGGCCACAGGAATGCCAGACGGCCAGTACGAACTTGGAGGACAGGCTGTATATATGAAGGACCGGTTCGCCGCTCTTTCTGACGGAACCCTGGCTGGCTCCGCCACCAACCTTTTCGACTGCATGAAAAAAGCCATGGAATTCGGCATTCCCGAACCCACAGCCATCTTCGCCGCTACCAGAAATCCGGCAAAGAGTATCGGGATCTATGATAAAGTAGGATCCATCACCCCCGGCAAATACAGCGATCTTGTCATCGTAGACGACCAGTATGAACTAAAAAAGATTTTCTGATATTCCAAAGCCGGCGGACCTACCGCCGGCTTTGTCTAACACTCACTTATTTTTTACAGCTTCTTCCTGCTGCTTTATCAGCAGGATCTTATTTTCTCTCGTCATTCGTTTAATTTCCCATTCCCGCCTCATAGCCTCTTCCTTGGTCTGAAAAGTCTCATAATAGGCCAGTTCCACCGGCCTGCGGGCCCTGGTATATTTAGCGCCTTTTCCCTCATTATGGCAGGCCAGCCGCCTCTCCAGATTGTTTGTCCATCCGGTATAAAGACTTCCATCCCGGCACCGGAGTATATAAGTATAATTCATCCTTCTGCTCCTGATCTATGTAATGGACGTCTCATCTGCATACATAAGCAAGACATGACGCCCTATATATTAAGCTGCCGATAAACAAGTACTTTACCTATAGGACCATCTGCCCAAAAGGCAGGATCCGTTAAAAAAGACTGTAAGAGTATGATCGGCTGCGGATTTTTCTCCGCATACTTTATTATACTCTTACAGCCTGAGATTGTGAATCTTTTTACGGAAGATACTGAAGGGGATCCAGTGGAGTTCCATCTTTCTGAAGTGCAAAATAGAGATTTGCCCCTTCTTTTGTATAGTATTTTGTAGGCTCATTTACATAGCCCAGGACCGCTCCTGCAGAAACATATTCTTCTGCCTGGAAAGGCACATCTTTTAACTGTCCGTAAATTGCCTGGTATCCGTTTCCCATATCTACAGTCACTGTAGTTCCCGTCTCTTCATTTTCCGTAATAGACAGGATCTGTCCATTAGCCACTGCCATAACCGGTGTTCCTGCCTCTGCGGAAATTGCAATAGCAGGGCTTGTCTTATAGACATTCAATGTAGGAAAATACACCGTGTTATCCATATTGTAATCAATGACTACCTGGCCGCTTACCGGCCACTCCATCAGAGAACTCTCTGTGAAATTGAGATCCGGAGCCATAGCGGTTTCCACCTGCTCGCTTATCTGAGCAGAAGCCTCCTCAGAATCCTGCGCCGTCTCTTCCTGGTTTTCTCCAGTCTCTCCGGTTCCTGCAGCCTGAGTATCTGCTTCCTGATCCTGGATATCCTCTGTCTGATCTGTCTCATCCGTTTCTGAAGCCGCCTCTTCTTCCACATCTCTGGTTCCCTCTACGTTAGATGTATTTGCATCTGCCGTTTCCTCCTCAGGATCCTCTCTTTCCTCTGTCTTTATCGCCTGGTCAACAGAATCCTCTTCGTTCTCCATAACAAGTTCTTTCTCATTTGGCGTGCTCTTACTCCCGGACTGATACACAATACCGCAGGTAGCCACCAGCGCCAAAGTCAGAATACCGCCCAGCAGTAAACGAATTTTTTTCTTTTTATTCATAGTTTTCACCTCTGCCTATCCCGGAGCGATCCGCCCCTTTTTCTTTTCAAATATAGAATTGCCAGAAAATGAAAACTTATGCACAATCCGTTTCTCTTTTTCTCTATATATGGTAAAATGGTGATATCAGAGTCAAAAAGCAGCCCGATAGGGCAGAACAAGAACAAAACACTTCAGATGGAGGATTTTCAATGGTCAAAACTTACAAAGGCTGTTTTGCAGCCGTATTTATCTTTATAGATTTCCTGGTCCTGCTGCTGTGCTACCATATTACCCAGGCGCCGGTGCTGTACTACATTCTGGCAGTGATCATACTCCTGTCCAGTATCTTTTACATTGTTTATAAACTTCGGCCTGATTTCCGGGATTTTCTGGACGATCATGTAGATATTCCTTTTCTCTACGCCCTTGTGGTACTCCTGTGCAGCATCGTTTTTCTCCGCACAGGAGTCATGGATCTGCTCTCACTGAAAAATCCCTCCCGGGCTGTGCTGAGCAATGCAGAGTTTACCATGAACCGGCATATCCTGAATCTGAATACTTACAGACTTTCCGGCACCAACGAAGAAGAAGAGACTCTTTCTCTTAACATCAATAAAGATCTGTATAATTCTTTTTCTTATGCAGTTCCTTCAGAGGAGCTGGAGGACCATTCAAAGAAGCAGTCCTATGCCTATTCAGAGAACGCCCTTTTTGACGTAACTTATCTTTCCGGTTCCAAAAGGGTACTGGCTATCACCGCTCAGGATCTCCCGGCAGAGGATCCTGAGGATACACAGGCCTCTGATCTGATACCGGATAGCAGCAGTCTGGAAAGTCTCCAGGCCGAGATCACTTCCATTACAGACGCTACCACTATGGAGGCAAAAGTCACCGACCTGAAAGATTATTCCGGAGATGTTATCAAAAACGGAAGCACGATCACCATACATGGCTCCATGACCCTTCTCTATCCCTTTAATGTTCAGGGATTTTACGAGATCAAAGAAGGCGATCAGGTAGAATTTCCTATTTCAGATGTTTCCACAGGAGATGGCATCACAGTAGAAACTTCCTATCTGAACCTGGTCACAGCGCCTTAATACACCCCTGCTTTCCTGCAGGGCTTACAAACAGAAGATACACAAAAGGCCGGGCTTTTCAATTTAAGGCTTCTACAGTCAATTCAGGAAAAAAGTACGAAAGGATTTCTTCGTACTTTTTTCCTTCTAAAGACATCTGCTGGACGGTATACTGGCTGAGTCCCAGCCCATGACCCTGGCCCATGCATAAAAACCGTATTTCTCCATCCAGATCCTGGACGGTAAAACAGGAAGAAGGAAGATCCAGCAGCTCTCTTACTTCTTCTCCCTGAAACTCCTGATCTCCCATCTGGATTTCCATCACATAATCCGCTGAGTCTGTATCTTTGATTTCCACAGTCATATCCTCATCAAGAGAAAATCCCGAATATTTATTTTTGATCTTATCTTCCAGCTCTTTCTTTGAAAAATAACAGCCTTTCACATATTCCGGGCTTTCTATATCCATGGATGTATCTACAGAGGGAAGATAGCTATACTCCTCTCCCAGGATTTCTTTTCCATCTCTTGTCTTCCCTCCGCTTAAAGTGTGATAAGGAATCTCCTTTACTTCTCCATTTTGTTTCAACACCTGTCCCCGGGTTTCCCTGGCAGCCTCCAGAAAAACCTGATATTTTTCCAGCATAAAACTGTTCATATCCTGTTTTCTTATATAATTTACAGCTTCCTGTATAACACAATCCCCTTTCTCTGTGTCCTGCCAAATGTACAGATTGCTTCTGGCCGCCACAGTCTGTACCTTAATAGCTTCTTTACTGCAGTCCCAGGAAATCTGAGAAGCGGTCACAGCCGGCACATATTCTTCCAGAGAAATATCCCTGCGCAGAGGACATGCCTCTCTTCCCAGGATAAGGACTGTCATCAGGTAGGGAAAAAGGAGAAAAAACAGTAATAGAAATGCAACCGAATCTTTTTCTTTATACATAAAAAAGGGACCTGGATCCTGACTTATCTTTATTATATGTCAGGAAGCGCAAGTCCCATACATTCTTTACTTCTTTACAACAAATACCGGCAGGGGAGGATCTTTTCTCCTGTTATAAAAACTGTTTACAATGACCAAATATTTTTTCTCATCCAGATCCCTGAGAGATTCCAGGATCCTGTCCTTTTCCTCATATCCCGTATCTCCTCCGCTGTAGATACAAAGGGCCATAACTCCTCCTTTTTTCAAAAGATCCAGTCCCTTTCCCACAGCTTCCACACTGGTATCCGGCCGGGTTGCCAGAGTATGATCTCCCCCTGGAAGATAACCAAAATTAAAGAAGATCCCGTCTGCCGACTCTTTCTGTACATATCTGTCCATGTATACATGACTTTCCAGATACAGGCTGGCACGGTCTCTTAGCTGATGCTCTCTAAGAAGCCGGTCTGTAGCTGTCAAAGCCTGTTCCTGGATATCAAAAGCCAGGACCTTTCCCTTTTCTCCTGCCATCTGACAGAGAAACAAAGTGTCATGTCCGTTTCCCATGGTAGCGTCTATATACAGTCCCTCTTCCGGAACCTGGAGCCGGAATAATGCATGACTCCAGGAAGTGATCTGATATAAATTCATAATCCCGGTTCCCAGCTCTTATTTTTCGCTTGCGGCAAGCGCCTGCTCCAGATCTCCGATGATATCATCGATATGCTCGATGCCCACAGAAAGACGGATCATTCCCGGAGAAACCCCTGCTGCTACCAGCTGCTCGTCATTTAACTGCCTGTGGGTATGGCTGGCAGGATGAAGAACACTTGTCTTGGCGTCTGCTACATGAGTAACAATAGAAGCCAGTTTCAGACTGTCCATAAATTTCACTGCCGCTTCTCTTCCTGCTTTCAGTTCAAAGGAAATAACCCCGCAGGTGCCCTTTGGCATATACTTCTGAGCCAGGTCATAATATTTATCCCCGGGCAGTCCCGGATAATTTACCTTTCCTACAAGAGGATGCGTCTCCAGATATTCCGCTACCTTCTGGGCATTATAGCAGTGTCTCTCCACTCTCAGCACCAGAGATTCCAGACCCAGGTTCAGGATAAAACTGTTCATAGGAGAAGGTATGGAACCTAAATCTCTCATAAGCTGGGCGTTGATCTTGGTGATATACGCGGCTTTTCCAAACTGTTTTGTATAGACAACGCCGTGATAAGATTCATCTGGCTGCGTCAGACCCGGGAATTTCTCTGCATGTGCTTCCCAGTCAAAGTTTCCGCTGTCTACAATAGTGCCTCCCACCTGGGCCGCATGTCCGTCCATATATTTTGTAGTAGAGTGAGTAACAATATCCGCTCCCCATTTAAATGGCTGGCAGTTTACCGGAGTGGCAAACGTATTATCCACAATAAGAGGTACCCCATGACTGTGGGCCAGATCCGCCATCTTTTCAATATCCAGTACCACCAGAGCCGGATTTGCGATGGTCTCAGCGATCACTGCCTTTGTATTCGGACGGAAAGCCTTATCCAGCTCTTCCTTAGGCGCATCTACGTCAATAAAAGTACAGTCGATCCCCATTTTCTTTGCAGTAACTCCCAGTACATTTAAAGTACCGCCGTAAATTGCAGAAGCACAGATCACATGGTCCCCTGCCTCGCAGATATTAAACACGGCATAAAAGTTGGCAGCCTGTCCGGAAGAAGTAAGGACCGCTGCGACGCCCCCTTCCAGATCCGCGATCTTAGCCGCAACCATATCATTGGTAGGATTCTGGCATCTTGTATAGAAATATCCATTGTCCTTCAGATCGAAAAGACGTCCCATTTCCTCTGTGGTGTCATATTTAAATGTAGTGCTCTGAATGATCGGCATCATTCTGGGCTCGCCTTTTTTAGGCTGCCAGCCGGACTGGATACATTTTGTTTCAATATGATATTCCTTGCTCATTTCGTTCCTCTCCATTCTGTATATATTCTGAAAACCATTTTACCACTTTTTTATCTCCAGGGATACCTGAAAATCATATGATCTTTAAATTCTTTTTCCACATCTGACGAAAAAATCCCGGGAGTTTTCCACATCTGTCTCTTTTTTTCTTTTCCTATTTATGTTACTCTTAAAAAAACGAGAATCGAGGAAAACGCAATGAAAGAAAAAATATACACCATCCCTTTAATGGACGCTTTTAAAGCGGAAGACGAATGCCCTTTCTGCTTTATTGAACGAAATCTGGAACAGCACGCCATGGACTTTGTACTGGGTTCAGGGGCCTCTTATATGGAAGACGACGTCCGGGCGGAAACAGATAAAATGGGCTTTTGCCGGGAACATTATAAAAAAATGTTCGACTATGGAAACCGCCTTGGCTGCGGCCTGATCCTGACCACCCATTTCAAAAAGAAAAACGAAGAACTGAAACAGCAGTTGAAAATGTTTTCTCCCGGAAAGGCCTCTGTCCTGGGACATTTCAAAAAAGCAAAGATCGACACAGACAATCCTAAAACAACCATCGGAAGCTGGGTAAAAGAACAGGAGCATTCCTGCTATATCTGCGACTATTACAGAAATACCTACAACCGCTACCTGGATACCTTCTTTGAGTTATACAGAAAAAATCCGGAATTCAAAGACCTCTTTAAAAACAGCAAGGGATTCTGCCTGCCCCATTTCGCCGATCTGGTAGAAACAGCAGAAGTTCTTCTTTCCGATAAAGAAAAGAAAGACTTCTACGACACCCTGTTTCCTCTGATGACAGAAAATCTCCAGAGAGTTACGGACGACCTGGAATGGTTCTGCGACAAATTTGATTACAAAAACAAAGACGCAGACTGGAAAAATTCCAGAGACGCGATCCAGAGAGGTATGCAGAAAGCTGCCGGAAGCTATCCTGCCGATCCTCCGTATAAGGCAGAAAAATAAGAAATTAAAAAGGAAAACTAAAAAAAATATAAATCAAAAAATCCCTTTTTTATTTTTCTTTTAGCCTTTTGTCACAAAATATCCTTATTTTCCCTGTATATTAATACTTGTAAAAGCCAATAAGACTTTTTCAAAATCTTTTTCTTTTCATATACTGACATAGGAAATGTCAGTTACTCCTTCTTTTTTATGATTATAAGACAAGAGCAGGAATCAGCCCCCTCAGATTCCTGCTCTTGTTGCGTTATCCGTTTTCCAAACTTTTTTCTCCCCTTCCAAAGGATAAATACAAATTCCGTCAGGATTCTGTAATCTTTAGCAATTTCACATTTCTTTTATTTTTTCATCACAGAATCATCACATTTTCCCGTTATATTATTACTTGTAAAAGCCGATAAGACTTTTTCAAAAATCTTTTTCTTTTTCATATGCCGGTATTAATTTTAACCGGCTCTCCTTCTTTTTAATATTTTACAATATTAAAAAAAAGAAACCAGGATCAACCTTCCCCCCTCATTGATCCTGGTTTCTTTTTTCTTTTAAAATCTCACATGCTCCCGGATGATATTCAAAGACCATCGAAGATGTCTCTTTAAATGTTCTTTAAAAGTTTCCACATCCCCTTCTTCCATATATTTTAATAAATCTAAATGCTGATTTGTACTTTCTTCCAAATCCAGTGATACTTTGTAAGACATGATCCTATATCTATCTACATTAAAATAGATTCTTTCCATAAGCATTTTCACATACTCATTATCGGACTTTCTTACGATCAGATCATGGATCTGTCCATCAATAGAAGTAAATTCTTTCTTTTCTATTTTTTCACCCCTGTGATACCTATCCAGAAGATTTTGAAAATTTTCCCTGACTTCCTTTATCTCCTGCTCTGTGATATTTTTTATAGCAGTCTCAGATGCTATAAGTTCCATAGCTTCCCTGACTTCAAAAATATCTTCTATTTCTTTCAGCGTAAGCATTTTTACGATCGTCCCAACTCCCTGACGCGAAACCAGGATTCCCTCTGCTTCCAGTCTTCGTATAGCTTCTCTTACTGGTGTCCGGCTCATATTCAAGTATTCCGCCAACTGATTTTCACTGACAATCTCTCCCGGACCGATATCTTCATTTAAAATCAGTTCTTTGATCTTTTCATATGCCACATCTGTAAAACTTTTTTTCTTTGCTTTAAATAAATTACTAAATTCACCCACTTTGCTTTACCTCAATTACTAGATTTGTTTAAGTATAATACAAAAGTTGTTTTTATGGCAACAAAATCAAAAAAGAAAAAGCATTTGCTTTTTGATAGACAAATGCTTTTTCTTCAGATTCTCATAGGAATCTTTTATATAAAGAGAGTTGTAAAATAAGGAACATATGTAATTAAAAGTAATACAACCAACAATCCTATTAAAGGCTTAATAATGTTTTTGGTCAGATCCTCTATGGATACTTTTGATATGGAACTGGCTACAAACAGATTAATTCCATAAGGAGGAGAACAGAATCCGATCGCAAGATTCATCGTCAGCATAATACCAAAAGTTACCGGACTCATACCGAATGCAGTACATATTGGCAATAAGATAGGAGTCAAAATAATTGTAGCTGGAATATTATCAACAAACATACCAACAACTAAAAGGAACAGGTTGATGATAAGTAAGATTAAAAACTTATTATCTGTAATACTTGTAATACTATTTGCTATCATATTAGGTATTTGAGCCATTGTCAGGAATGCCGCGAATACTGTCGAAAATCCCACCATAAAAGTAGTTGCACCATTTACTACCACAGCATCCTTAAAAGCTTTATACCCGCCTTTAAAATCCAGTTCCTTATATACAAAGGCGCCAATGATAAAAGAATATACAACAGAAACTACTGCTGCTTCCGTAGGAGTAAAGAATCCTGAATAAATTCCTCCCAGGATAATAACCGGCGATAAAATCGCCCATATAGCATCTTTGAAAGATTTTCCTATCTCTTTCAGAGTAGACCTTTTTCCTTTTCCTCTGTACCCATTCTTTTTTGAGACCAGATAGCATACAATAATCAATGCAAGTCCCATCATAATTCCTGGAAGAAATCCGGCTGTAAATAAATCTGTAACAGATGTTCCAGATACTACTCCATAAATTACGAAAGGTATGCTCGGCGGAATAATAACTCCTATAGTACCTGCTGCTGCCGTAAGCGCTGCGCTGAATTTTTTATCATATCCATGATTCACCATTTCTGGTATCATAAAAGCTCCGACTGCAGATACAGTCGCTACTGCGGATCCTGATATAGCTGCAAAAAACATGCAAACTACAACTGTAACAATACCCAGGCCACCGGTTACATGACCAATAAGAGAATCAAAAAAATTTACAAGTCGTTTAGCAATACCTCCGCTACTCATCAGATTACCTGCCAGCATGAAAAATGGTATTGCTAGAAGTGGAAAGGAATCTACTCCTGTTATAGATTTTTGTGCAATGATTTCAAGAGGAATATCAGAAAAGAAATAGATTCCTATTAAGCTGGATATACCAATTGCATATCCAATGGGGACACTGAGTAAAAGTAAAATAATGAAAGAACCAAATAATACCACTGCACTCATGATTTTCCACCTCCGTTTTCATTTTCATCTCTTGTTTTTTCAATTTCTGCCACTTTTCCCAAAATGTGATATATATCATTTTTCAATCTCGGGATCAATCTCAAGCATATTAGAGCTGAAGAGATAGGAAGCACAATATATATTACTGCCATGGGTACGCCAAGTCCGGAAGACGTAGTATTTCTGGAAAGGATAGATCTCACCAGACTGGTCCCATTAAATATAAGGAAGAAACAGAACAAGAACCAAACAAGATCTGCGAAAGTTTTAATACATGCTTGTACTCTCTTATTTTTCACCATATTATAAACCAGTGTTACATTTATATGCTCATCTTCTTTCAGAGCAATACTTGCTCCCAGCCATATTTGCCAGATAAAAATATATCTTGAAAGTTCTTCTGACCATGAAAGAGAATTATGGAAAACTGTACGCATGATTACTTGAAAAAATACCAGAAGCACACTGAAAACCAGACTGCCCAGCAGCAGATATTCTTCAAAATGATTATATACAAAAGCTATTTTCTTCAGGAAATTTTTATTTTTCAATAGTAATCCCCCCTTACTGTTCATACTTTTCAGCAGTTTCAAAGATTTCTTCGCCAAACTTTTCTCTGTATTTTTCATACATAGGTTCCAAAGCCTGGCGGAATTCTGCTTTCTGTTCATCCGTCAGCCTATTAACAGTCATACCTTCCTCTTCCAGTTTGTCGATATACATCTCTGTATCTTCCAGTTCCATTTGCCTTTGCTGTTTAATAAATTCAGCAGCTGCATCTTCTATAATTGTTTTCTGCTCTTGTGTCAGGCTATCATAGAAGTCTTTGTTCATAATAAATCCTAAAAAGTTATTTACATGTTCTGTGAGACTTAAATATTCCTGTACTTCCTGAAATTTACTTGCGTATATCAAAGAAGGGGGATTTTCTTCTCCATCAACCGTATGCTGCTGAAGACCAGTGAAAAGTTCATTGAAACTCATAGGTGTGGCACTTGCCCCTAATGTTTCAAAAAAGTCTATAAATACTTCGTTTTCCATAACTCTCATTTTAAGGCCTTTTAAATCATCTGGTGTTTCAATAGGATGTGCACTGTTAGTCATACTTCTCAATCCATTGTACGAATACCCTAAACAATGTATCCCTACATCTTCCAGTTTTTCATTAAAGTACGCTCCCAGATCTCCATCCATAGCTGCAAAGGCATTTTCTGGACTGCTGAACAAATATGGCATGTCCATAATTCCAAAATCATCAGAATAACTGACCAATACAGATGTAGAAGGAAGAGCAGCCTCTAAGGTTCCCATAGCAACAGATTCTGTCAGTTCCGAGTCTCCTCCTAAAACACTGTTTGAATAAATCTGTACCGATATGCTTCCATTTGATTTTTCTTCCACAGTATCCTTAAAGTATTTTACTAAAGCTTGATGAGTTGAACGATCCTCCGCTTCCACATGTCCTATATTGATCGTTACTGTATTATTGTCAGAATGTCCTCCGTTTCCTATATTTCTTCCACATCCGGTTACACCAAACAGCATTGTCGCAGTCATTCCTGCTGCTATAAGTCTTCCAAATTTCATCTGTACTCCTCCTTTATGCTGTAACTACAAAATTTCTATCACCTGATGATCTGCATCGATGCGGATCATATCTCCATCCTTTACCTCCTTATAAAATTCAGGATCTACTTTATCTACCATTGGAACTTCCATAATAATTGCACTGGAAACCAATACAGTTTCCGGATACTGGATTACCATAGCAGCAGGCATATTATGTCTCATTTTTAGCTGATAAAGTCCATCTGCCTGTACTACAGAGCTTCCCTTTCCTCCGGGAAAAATCAAAACTTTGTTCGCAACACTTTTTCCTTCCAGATCATGGGCATTTTCAATAACGACTCCTGTTTCCGGATTGATCAGATAAAACATAATATTATCTTTTGATATAACTGCCTGTGCTTCTACACAGCCTTCTGAAATTTTATGACATTTGAATTTTTTACCCATTTACTTTACCTCCCCCGTCAGTGCAGCCTCAATACATGTATCTAAATCTCTGATCACAAAATGAATTCCTCTTCTCTGCGGATAATAGGCACATTTAGGTGATTCTGTAATTCCAACTTTTCCTTCAAGATGTCTCCAGCATGGCTGATCAGGACATGTATCAGGAATCACAAATCCTCCTGCACGGCTGATTATCTCATCCAAACCCATGCGAACCGCCATTTCTTTTACATGACTGGAAACCAGTATCCACATTTCTTTCTTTAACTTCTTGCCTTCCAATTTTTGTGCAATATATTTAACTTCTTCCAGCGTAAAATGAGGACATCCAAACATTGCAAAATCAATTTCTCTGTTTCCTTCTAAGGATATCTCCTTCAGGATTGCTTCTTTATCTTCATTTGTAAGAACAACTTTTCTTTTTGGTTCTTTCCCTCCAAAAGCCGTTTCCAAGTCTGGTGCTTCCGGAGTTACTCCAACAATATGATACATACCATAGGCTCCTGAAGTATTCAGCTGGGCTCCAAGATTTCTCAGTCCTTCTTTTGTAATTGTATTCTTGGGAAATCCTGTAAATACAGGAATACCTTCTCCAATTTTCTTACCCAGCATACCAATAATATGATAATCATATGGTGTTTTTACATCCGCCTGAACTTCTACTAAAATATCTCCTTTTCTATTCTCATCTAGTAATAGTCCGTATTCAGGAACATAGCCTGTAATTGCAGCACATAAAGCACTATTAGCCCCTTCTCTGTTTGTTCTTGCTCCCCATACTGCATTTGCATAAGGTGTTGCACTTGATTCGGAAAAAGCAATCACTTCTTTAAAATTAGGGACATTAGTATCAATATATGGTGTACAATTATAAGTAAGCTGAGCTCCTATTGCCTTATATGCGTTATGAGTCCTCTGCATCAAATCTGCAAATTTCGGAGCTACCATATCTCTTTTTTTAAAAAAATCCAGGCAAAATCCGGGATTTACAGTAGGCGTTACTCTACATTTTGCCCCTTCACTTAAAAGTTTCTCACAAAACCAGAGATCTGCTTCCTGATTCGAAAGTGCCACATGGGCTCTTGTAATGGGAACCATCCTTTCGGCATCAAAGGATTCTCCAATTGCTACCTGGATTTTCATCGCATAAGCAGTCCCTTTTCCATATTTACCATCCAGCATATCCTTTTGTTCCTGTGTCAGTTTCATAAACTTTTTTCCTCCTTTTCAATTTTTATTTTTGGATTGTTTTTTATATCCTCAACTACTGACTGAGAGACCCATATATGATCCAAACTGAGAGTATTTCGAATTTCAACAATCTTTAATTTTTTTCGATCCACTCCTCGAATGCACTTTGCCGCTACTCTGATTGCCTCGTTTTTATCAGCAGCAACAATTGGTATTTTAGCGTCCTCTATGCATCTGCATGCTATAGCATTGGCATACATTGATTCATAATCTAATTGTTCAAAGACTTTTCTGGTAGTAACATCAAATAGACCCATTCCTATAGCATTTCCATGAGAACCTGGTGTAATATCTAATAAAACCATTCTTTTTATCTTAGGTACCGGAAGGGAAAACTCATGGAGTACGGAACTAATACCGATTATATTTGGATCATATCCTGCACCCGAAATGTCTTTACCTATTTCATCCATAATAAGGATATCTATATCAGGTACCATTAGCACGGGCATATTCTTTTTTGCCACTTTCACAAGCTCTTTTTCTCTCTCTATCATTCGTTCAGAAGGAATCGCTTCAATGTGAAATGTTTTATCATAAGCATTTTCTATAATTCCCAGTCCAAAAACCACAGGATATCTTTTCAAAATAATTTTTGCAGCATTCTCTATAATATCTGCAAAGACTTCTGGATTCTCCTCATGTATTGAAGAACAGCCTTTCTGATTTCCCAGCCCAATTACAAGCATCTTACACAGGCCACTTTGAAGAGATCCTGTAAAGTCTGTATGGAGTTTTATACGATTAACAGGAATAATAGCATCTGCATTTGCAGCTGCTTTGTCAAAGTAAATTTTCTGTCCCCCTGGAAGTTCTCCTGTTGTTTCCACGTCAACAGTGGTAATAACAGGTATTCCCATAGATTCTTCTGTAATTCCATACCCTGCAAGAACTTCTTTTTGCCCTTCTTCCGTACCGCCCCCATGACTTCCCATTGCAGAAACAATGTAAGGCTTTGCTTCTTGACGCTTCAAAAAATCTATAAGTGTTTTTACAATATCTCTAAGATTACTTATACCTCTGCTGCCAATAGCAATTGCCACTCTATCACCCTTGTGAATTTTTTCAGTAATTTCTTTTTTCTCCAATTCACATCTTGTCTCAGCCACTACATCTTCTATTTTGCTGTCATTAAAAATCTGTTTAACTCTTATCAATTTTGGAAGCGGATATTTATAATCTTCATTTAACAGAATAGGCATTTTTCAGTCCTCCTTTCGCGATTTTCTCACCTTTATACATATATTATACAGGTTGTATACATATAGTCAACATAGTTTCCCTATTTTCCATAAAATTGTCAATTATTTATTTGATTTTTTATCTAATTTTACTATAAATATACTTATTCCTAATCGAGTAGGGGAGATTTTCTCTCCCCTCTCACACCACCGTACATGCCGTTCGG
>ERZ1643247.2376-NODE-2376-length-15025-cov-7.056981_pt1 | contig 15025 bp, 13 predicted proteins | sample MGYA00579264_ERZ1643247 | MGnify/ENA primary metagenome ERZ1643247 (study PRJEB29033, sample SAMEA4952262) | chicken gut metagenome | biome: Broiler Chicken; feature: Gastrointestinal Tract; material: Caecum | place: Ireland | collected 2018 | study: Broiler... | reverse complement strand
AATAGTGATTTCCTATCGCCGGACTGGTGATGGAAAATGTCCCGGAATACTCACCTACGCGGGGAACACCACAGCATGAACTTATCATGTTCGCACATAGAAGGATCACCCCCGCCTACGCGGGGAACACTGCAGGCCAAAGACGATCCGCAGAAATTAAAAGGGATCACCCCCGCCTACGCGGGGAACACCATCAGCCACAACATCAAGGTCAATGTGATATGGGATCACCCCCGCCTACGCGGGGAACACGCCTCCTCTGATTGTCTCCACGGAGGAAGAGAGGGATCACCCCCGCCTACGCGGGGAACACCGATTTCCCTTTATAATTGCACTTCCGACAATGGGATCACCCCCGCCTACGCGGGGAACACTGGCGCATAAAAATGATTAAATCCTTGATACGGGGATCACCCCCGCCTACGCGGGGAACACTGAACAATTTATTCCACACCGCCTTTATCCATGGGATCACCCCCGCCTACGCGGGGAACACGTTTCCATCTGCTCATAAAATTCTCCTTATAGGGGATCACCCCCGCCTACGCGGGGAACACCTTTAACATTTCCGGAAACGCGCCATAATGCCAGGATCACCCCCGCCTACGCGGGGAACACAATGTGAAGGAAGTTATCAGACAGACAGGTTTGGGATCACCCCCGCCTACGCGGGGAACACATATCCTGATTTTGTAGAATCCACCAGATTCGGGGATCACCCCCGCCTACGCGGGGAACACGATGACAGCTATATCATTCATCAAGATAAAGGGGGATCACCCCCGCCTACGCGGGGAACACATAATTTCGCGGCAGCCCCGGCAGAGTCCAGTGGGATCACCCCCGCCTACGCGGGGAACACGTATGAATCTAAAAGAAGAGATGGTAAGGTTTGGGATCACCCCCGCCTACGCGGGGAACACGATCACGTTCATAACCGGCGTGTTCGCAGGAAGGGATCACCCCCGCCTACGCGGGGAACACTTTTAAAGCAGGTGTCAGTACGTCCGCAACCGGGGATCACCCCCGCCTACGCGGGGAACACATAACTGGATCACATTCACACTGGAATGCGGCGGGATCACCCCCGCCTACGCGGGGAACACGTGTGGTTTATGACGCAGCAAACCCTGGCGCGGGGATCACCCCCGCCTACGCGGGGAACACCGGTGCATAGGCGTTTTCCTGAACCTGCGTCAGGGATCACCCCCGCCTACGCGGGGAACACCTGGATAGGGAGGTCAGGAAGCTTGAACGGTAGGGATCACCCCCGCCTACGCGGGGAACACCAGTTCGTTGCGCCGATAAACAGATCGGAGCCGGGATCACCCCCGCCTACGCGGGGAACACAATTAATCCCTCTAATGACGTGCCTCTCAGGAGGGATCACCCCCGCCTACGCGGGGAACACGTATAAAGAACAAAACTGTTTTTCGCCGTCATGGGATCACCCCCGCCTACGCGGGGAACACCAATACCTAAATCAAGAGTTACCAGACCGGCCGGGATCACCCCCGCCTACGCGGGGAACACGTGTCGAGATTATTGGTTATCCGTCCTCACTCGGGATCACCCCCGCCTACGCGGGGAACACTTATTGATTGCTTTCTCCATAGTGTCAGAAAGCGGATCACCCCCGCCTACGCGGGGAACACGGGTTCAAAGACGCTCATGGAAATTACCAGAGGGGATCACCCCCGCCTACGCGGGGAACACAAAATGTTTCTCTTTCTGATACGTCTAGCGATGGGATCACCCCCGCCTACGCGGGGAACACACTAAAAAAAGCGCGAAAATAAAGGCTCTTTATTTTTGTCTGCCTTAATTTTCATTTAACTTTGTAAAGATCCCATAGGTGATGTAACAATCTTTCAAAGCTCTATGGCTCCCTGTGATATCAACAGATAACTCCTCAGCAATTGTTTTTAATTTATAATCTTTAAGTCTTTTTAGCTTCCTTCTTGCTAATATAACTGTATCTGTACATTTATTTCTTGGTACAGGAAGATTTTCTTTTTTACAAGCAGCTTGAATAAAATTTAAATCAAAAGACGCATTATGGCATACCACTGGACTGTCTGACATAAAATCTAAGAGTTTTTGCAAAACTCTACGAAGCTCACAACCATCATTCAACAAATTCTCATCTGTAATACCAGTTAATTTTTTTACATGCTCAGGTATTTTTTTATCACATTTCACAAGATACTGAAACTCTTCTGTTGGCTCTCCACCTGAGACACGCAGAGCTCCTACCTCTATAATTTCATCAGTTAAATGAGAAAGTCCTGTTGTTTCAATATCAAGAATAATATAATCACCCTGAGGCTGTACAGTTTTTTGTTTTGCAACCTGCATTCTATTACTCTTCTTATACTGATAAGCTTTACTGAAACCTTCTACACCAAAACCATGAACAGAATCCTGATTTGTCTCCATATGTGTTGCTAGAGGCCGTTGCATTAATTTAATTCCATCAAAATCAACAACCTTCCAATTTGTATTATGTACACAAAATTCCAGCTTTTGCTCGCCTTGAGCTGAATAAACCATCGTTGCCTGACCGTGTTTCACATTTTTACAAATTCGTTCCCAGAGCAACTCACGTACCCGAGCTGATATATTACCAACATAAACTCCTGTATTGATCTCAAAAAGCCATTTTGAAAGATCACCTCTTAATTTAGGTGGACAGTCATTAAGAACAACAACTACCATTTTTCACTCCTCACCATTTTCAGAGTAACTTCTTCCATTAGCAACTATCCCTTTTTTTGTATCCCAAAGATAAGTAACATCTACTTCTGGAATATTTTTCTCTTTTTCATCCTCCTTTAATAGAAGGAAACGAATATCTTTGACCATTCTTTCCAGCAAATGTGTCGAAGCAATTTCATCCCTTACTCTCCTTCTCACCTCCCCTGGAAGATCTTCTGGATCAGCGGCTGCAATTTCAAATGCAATTGGTATGGTAATTTCCGCCTTGTAAAGATCTGCAATATCATAGACAAAGGAACATTCATGACCCACATGTATAAATCCCAAACCAGGGGAACAGCCTAATGCTGTAATAACAGCGTGAGCCAATCCATACAAACAGGCATTTCCAGCAGACAAAGCCTGATTGACTGAATCGCCACCCGAAAAATTGTTCGGATCATAATTTCTTCCATTCCATTCAATTCCCCATTTTTCTGATGCCGCTTTATAGGCTTTTCTTACTCTACTTCCTTCTCTTCCCCTTAATTGCTGAGTCGTTAAACCACTTGTATCTTCATCTGGAAAACGAATCTGATACATCTTCCGTACAACCTGCAAATGCAATCGCTGATTGCTAACCAATTCAGCCTGCCTAACTAATAAATGTGAACGATGCGTCAATGGTCTCCCGCTTGCGTAAAATCTTACTCCATTTTCTCCTACCCATATAATTCCTACACCTGCATCTCCTATCAATTCTATCGCTCGATGCGTCAGATTTGTACCCGGGCCAAGAAGTAAAGTAGAAATTGCAGCCGCTGGAATTCTTATAGTTCCATTTGTATCCCGTACCAGAATTGCGCTGTCTTCACGGCTGATCTGACAATGTTCTAAATACAAAAAGCTCAAACGGTCGCCAATTTGTGGAAGTTCCTGTATAGAAGGCTTCTCCATTCCTGGAATTTCATTCATTTCTTATGTCACCAGCTTTCACCACCGTAAGCATTCCCATTCCAAATGCTTTTCCTCGCCCAATTCCGTTAACTAATGTCTCACAAAATTTTTCTGCATTTGTTACAGTCAAAACTCCTTCATATGTTACTGCCAATAACGTAACGGGTTTTTTTCGTTCTGCCCCTTTATAAAATCTTTGCCATTTGCTCTCAACCACAAAAAAATCATCCGCTTTTAATGAAAATCCATTTTTCTCACTTCGTTCCTGCAGCCATTTTTCCTGATGGAAAGGTGTAATATGTGCACGAACTATCCCACGCCCTCCATTTTCATTTTTACAGCATTTTGTTGGATTAGCAGTTAATCGAAAATGCCACACTGTATTATTCTTTATACGTTCCAATAACTTATTATAATCTTTTGTCTCCCACTTTTTATCCGCATCTAATACTCCAAATTGTTCTGCAGCATTCTGAAGATTTGGCTCTTTGTCACTAAGCAGCAAAACATAACAATGTTTTCCAAGTTGATCGATTCTCCAAAGTTTTCTTGTTCGTTCTCCAGGAAACGCTGCCTCTATTGCACCATGAATTAAATTTGGAGAAACCAGAGCCTTCATTGTATTTCGCCGTCTTGTATCTATTTCCATTCTTGTTAAATACACTAGGATCCCTCCTTACAGCTCAGCCATTACATCATGTCTGGTTTCTTCAGGTAACAGGCTATCCATCATAACAGGTAATTGTTCTTTTACCGGGCGATATGTATATTTTCTGCTCTCCGGGTGAAAAGAAATTGGAAAATCTTTTACTGCAACAATATTTTTTTCATCTGGCGCAGCATCTGTAAGTATCCGAAGCAAGCCATGCCCTTTTTTTATTTCTTTCTTCTGCATCCACGGAGATAACTGCCAGGGTTCACTTCTAAGCGCTTCAATTAGTCCTAATGTCCTAACTCCTACGACAAGTGGGAGAGTCGGGACACAAGACCGCCTTCCAAGGAACAATGGGAATGCAGGATTATACAATGCCTGCTCCAATGTTTTTAACATCTTTTCATCTTCGCTTTCAAAACCAACAAGAAAAGTAGCATCTGATAAATAATATCTATGAGTAACATACGTTTTTCCACTTTTCATTTGTACTGTGTGGTAATCATGAAGAAGTTCTCCTTCTTTATCAACCCTAACACCAAAGTGTAGAGCTAACAAATCATCAATGGCTTCATCTCTTTTTCTTCCTAACGCAGCAGCTAAAAGTCCTGTAACTCCACTCTTTGTAGGCTCCCTTCCGGTTCGACGTGTTTCAAATTTTGAATCATATCCCCACGCCTGCAATGGACCAGCTAATCTCAATAACAGAGTGCCCATCCTTATTCCTCCTCACAATACTCATCAATACTTTTACTCAATGTTTCCAAAAGCGTATTGAGAGAAACTTCTTTTCCTAGTTCATCTTCTGTCTGTCCAATACAATAAGCTTCTCTAGGAGCAGAGACAAACGCATCGTATGTCTTTAGAGCAAAATCCTTTAAAGCCTTAATTGATTTATCGACATATCCATCCTTTCTAGTATAGATAGGTCTTTCAAATGCTCCGGCAAGATTAACCGGCTGATCTGTTCGCAAAGTAATATATGCAAAATCCGGCACTGTTCTGTTGGCAAAAGTATTTTGTTTTCCTGTTGGCATAGAAAGCAGAAATGTCTTAACAAAACCTGTCACAGCCTGCGTTGCATCTGATTTAAGGTTGGCTTTTAATTCATGTACATTAATAGTAGCATAACGATAGAGGGTTGCAGAATTAAATTCAACGGTTCCAAGATGCCCAGCACCAGCATTATCCTCTTCTGAAAGGTCATCTACAGCTGTAAAATAATCATATTCATTCCTTACCTCATGGGTCGAAATACTATGTGCTACCTGTGCTGCCGCGTCAAAATTAAGGCCCGGATCACTTGCCACCATACGTCCAAACAATGCAATATCTATAGAAGGATTTTGAGAAAGAACTGCCTTATAAGCCTTTTTATCTTTTTCACCTGACACGATAAGCTCAGCAAGTTTCTTCGCCTGAACATGACTCATAAAAAATAATGCCTCTGTTTTATCATCTTTACTTAGTTTTATTCCTCCATTTTTCAAGGCTTCTGCCGCAACTTTTTCAGATTTTCCTTCATATCCTAATTTGTTTAGCTCTTCTTCTACCATGTTAACAATATTTTTGGTTCTAACTCCCATCTGTTCCCTGGAAAATATATCCCAAAACATGTTTCTCATCGCGTGTTTCCAAGCCTGACTCGACACTCTTGCTCGAGAAACCCCTCCATAAATTGCCGTTTTCGGGCTTCCTGTATCATCGCGGTTTACACAGCTAGGTGGAACGGTCTGTAATACATGTAAATCAAGATATAATGTTTTCATTGTTAATACCTCCTAATTATTCATTTTCTGGATCATCGTCCAATTTTTTTCTATAAAAATCCTGTCCCCATTTAAGACGGACATTTGATATCAACTCCGGAAATTGGAAACAATATATGTCCCCTGCTAATTTGGGATAATCTAGTCCAATATTCTCCCCACGAAGAAGTTGTATCACGGCTCTCATATAATGCGACAATTCTTCGATACTGTTAGATGTGGCAATTATATTGAAACGTCTCGCGATACGTTCTCTGTCACTCTCATCATGCACAAGGTTGGCAAGTGCACTTCCCAGAGATTGTCCGTCTTTTTGCATAGGGTTTACAAGCGGATCTTTGCCCTGCTGATGTAACGCAAACAAGGTTAAAGACGTATATACTGCCCATTCTGCACGACTCGGTTCATTATCTCCATAAAATTCCTCCGGCATTGAATCAAGAAAATATCCCCATAGTTGTGGCACTTCTCCCGGTGCTTTTCCAATTCCTCGCCTCAATTCAGCCAAAATCTTTATATTTTCCCTCGATTGCGAAAGAAGCATCGAGATTTTTCTCTTGGTGAACATCTCCACCTGTTTCGAAGAAACATTTTTGCTCATATCCGCACCCCCTGTTTATCTATCATTGCTAATTGATATAAAAAATAGTTAAAAGCCTCCGGAGCACTATAATGTTTTTCAACATCTTTATTTTTTATTTTCTCCTTAACAACTCGACCAACAACGGCCGCACTCCCTGCCTGTTCAACAAGTTCTCGGCCAAAATTTTTAATAATATCTTTTGATATTTTCCTCCAGTTCGCACGATACTCGTTCTGCTTTTCGAGATTTTGATTTGGTTCAACTTGTAACAGCCATTGACGAAAAGGTATATCAAGCCGATAATATGCCTGTTCTTTGGCATTTTCTTTTGCGCTTTTCCCGTCTCCTCCGACCGCTTTATCTAAATTCTGACCTAAACATCCAACGGCAGAAGCCAACTGATCACAACGTGCAATCTCATCGGAAATCTTTCTCTGCCAAACAACACCAACCTCATCGAGAAGGCTCGCGTGAAATTCAAGAGAATCTGAAAACTCATCTACGATACCACATGTCATGCTGCCATATTCAACACCCACTATCTTAAAAGTAACAAATCGATCTTTCGGAAATATTCCTTTGCTTTGAAGTAAACTCACCCAAGAAACAACCCCGGGTTTTCTACCAGAGTTTCCCAATAAAACTGAAAAGTCACGCCACATTTGTCTGCTTTTATCATGCATTTTCGGATAATATTGTTCCACATTTTTTCCTTTTTTTCTTATTGTCCAAAAAGTCATCTGTTCTGAATAAGCACTTTCTTTTTCAATGTATTCCCCTGCAGCCTCTGTGTACCCTGTTACGATACCATTTTCTCTATGTAAAATCAGACGTCGACACTGTAAAGTAAGAATTTCTGGTTGATTATCTGGAACAGGAACTTCCTTCAATTTTTCTTCCGAAGGTTTTTCTCTCTCCCAAGACGGTTTCGGCGCTCCCCAAAGTTCCATTCCATCCTTAAGTAATGTCAAATTCAGCATGAGTGTCTCGAAAAGAGAGTTTCCTTTTGCCACCACCACTCCAATACTTCCAACAAGACAAAGTTTAGGCGAAGGTTTTTTTGCTGCCGTATCATCGAATGCCTGCAAATATACAAGCCATCTGGCAGCTTCATCATAGTTTAATTCATCCTTTTTTCTTCCACTTCTCATTGAAAATAACTGAATTTTATTATTACTCTCTACCAATTCTCCATTCATTTTCTTCGCTGGATTATTAGTTCCTGTTATACCTGGCACCTGATAAAACGGATATTCCGAGTCAAAAAGCCAAAACCTATTCTCCCATTTAGAAAAATAATCTTTAATTGGTTGCTCAGGAAAAGTCCCCATTTTCCATATTGCTTCCCATCTTCGCCGTGCTTCTTTTTTAGAATCAATACTCTCTTGTTCACCTTTTTCGTTCTGTCTACAAAAAACAATATGTAACACAGCTAATAACAAGCGTAGAATAGCAATATTTTGTGACTCTGTCTCTCCTGCAAGCCCTCGATACTTCTCTGACTGCAGAAGCGCTTCCTCCAAATTGACTTTTTTTACATGAAAATCCTTTTGCATGACACAAATCCAAGGTTCCCGACATAAATGAAATTCCCTTTCTTTCACGCTACTCCTCCTTTTCACATATTAATCCGTATTCTTTATTATATTTTAATTTAAAACCGCATAATTTCGTTGTTAAATCCTCTGAAAGTAATAAAACAAGTTCTCCCTGGAGCCATTTAGAATATTGCCATTCGGCAAGATATTCCATATTTTGTTTTTCAAGTTCTGCAATACATTCATCGTATCGATATACACTAAGTGGACGAGGCAATTGCACTTTTTGAAGAAGAATCTTACAACATTCATCCTCCGAAGGAACATGATCCATCGGTATTTTTTCTCCCTGACTCTGCCACGGCAGAAAAGCAACCGTGCCTTCTTCTCCACGCAGCATAAGTAAAACAGGAATTGAAGATTCACCATCTCGCACTCTCGCTAACGCATCAGTTTCCCTATTTCCCACATTATTCTCAAGAAGACCATGCATTGTTTCATCTAATTCTCTTTTTCCAGGTATACGATGGCTTGATGCCCGTCGTTCTTTTATTGTTTGCATTTCTCTATGTTCCGTCCAATAAAAATATAGATTTTCATCTTCTTTCATATCCCGATATGTTTCCTGAACTAATGGCGAAATATCATCCGGAAGACAAATCGTGTCCGGGAAAATCTGTGCTGTTCGCCTTAAAAGCCATTCTCCGTATATTTGTTTTGTTCCCTCATCTGTCTCTTTGCATCCACAAACAATACAAACTGGTTCTTTCAATGATTCAGGTCTTTCTCTAAATCCATGTCTATGTAGTCTGCCTATTCTTTGAAGAAGCAAATCCATCGGAGCCAGCTGTGTTATAAGCACATCAAAATCAATATCCAGCGACTGTTCTAATATCTGTGTTCCTACGACAATTACCCTTCGCATTTCTGGAGTAGAAGCTTTACCAATTCTTCGTAACAGCTCTTCCTCTATTTGTTGTCTATCAGACATAGTGTATCTGGCATGGATTAATAACACTGTATAATCTGGCAATTGTTCCCGTAAAATTCTGACTGTTTCCTGTGCCTTCGCTACTGTATTTACAATTACTCCCGCGCAACCGCCATTTACAAGTTTCTCTTTAAGAACCACAGAAGTTTCATCAGCATCTATTTTAACAATTCTAATACGTTTCCTTGGAGTATCCACAGGAATCACACATTGCTTGAGCGCATCCCCATCCGTATATGTCAAAATTGGATATGCGTTATTTTCACGCCATCCTACAGGTTCTGTTAAGAAATTTTTCCCATGATACGCTTCCATAAGTCTTACCCGACGCTGAGAAGGTAATGTTGCCGAAAGAAGAATAACAGGAACCTCGTATATTCCCAGCCACTCCAATGCTCTTTCAAGATAACAGCTCATATAAGCGTCGTATGCATGACATTCATCAATAATGACAACTTTTCCTGCTAAACCCAGATGTCTTAGCATTACATGTTTTTGTTGTAATGCTGCCATCAAAAGCTGATCAACCGTACCTACAACAAAAGATGACAATAATGCTTGTTTTCGTCCTTCAAACCAATTATGGACAATCAATCCACTCTTTTCTTCATCCTCATTCTGACTGGCGCGCCCTCTAAACAGCTCTCGATATCCCTCCTGTAACATAGCCATACCATGAGCCAGCCTAATACTCAACAAAACGTCTTCGGACTGTCCCTCTGCCCATAATTTCAATCTGGGGAAAATCCCATTTGCTGTCGCCTGTGTCGGCAGGCCAAAAAATATACCTTCACAATGCCACTTACTGGCAAGTATCTCTGCCGCCGAGAGTGCTGCCTCTGTTTTTCCTAATCCCATCTGTGCTTCAAGAATATAAATCCCCGGAGTAGATGCCTCTTCCACCGCCTTCAACATTTGACGCTGCATTTCATTTGGAGTGAATCCATACTTATCCTTAAATAATTCATCGTCCATAAACCAGCAGGAAGGCATCCATTGATCAGGAAGATTTATATTAGACCAGATTTGTTCAATCCTTTCAGGATAGTTTAACTCTTCACCTGTATCATCTAAACTAATCAGCGGCGCATACTCTGCATTGCTGGATATCCAGTCCGCCATCATAAGCAAGCCACTCAGAATCATTTGAACCGGCACATCTATATCTGGCAGTTCATCTATATTTTCATATCCACTGCAAAACAATGCAATATCTATCCACTGCTCCCATACATCTTTCCATTTGGCTCCTTGAATACTTGTCCTCCCTTTTGGTCCATAAAAGTTTTCTTCATAACACATCATCATAATCTGCAGATCTTCTGTCTCAGAATATGGTTTTCCATGATGAGATCCCACTATAGCAGCTATTCCTTCTGGACACCCCAACTCCAAAAGGATGGCTTCTCCAGCAAAAGAATGTGGTGTTTTTGATGCATCTAAGAATTGGGAAGTCTGCTGAATCTCAAATCCACTAACGATGATTCTTTCCTTCAAATATGGCGATCTGTCACAAATTTTTGCCTGAAAAATCGGCGTGGCTTTTCCAATATCGTGTACCAATGCAATAAAAATACAAAGTTTGTCCAACTGAATCGACGGATTCTTCTTTATTATATCATCTATAATATGAGCTGGCAGCCAATGATTAACCAGTTTTTCCATCACTCCTGCTGTATCCAGCAAATGTGCATAATACGGAAGCCACATTCCTTGCGAATCATATTTGGCTGTTAATAAATCAAATGGATGTATTCTAAAATTCTTTGCCATATTAATAAATAACCCTCCCATACATAAAAATACCTTCTAAATATGCTTATTTTTTATATTATAACATATATAAATACTTGATTTCTATATTTCATAATATTAATTAACTCTCCCCTTCTCCAGGAAAAAGATATGGAAATTTTTCAAAAAAATTTTTTCCACTTCCCTATAATCCCAAACAAAATAGTAGCTTCTTCCATCTCCCACTTTCACCTCTCCCACACCTCATATCCCTGTCGTCTTGCCGAATCATATACTGGTTTCATATTTTCCTGCAAAATATGAAAAAATTTTTCCCGGCTGTTTCCTCTTCTATATAATTCCTGAATGGCCCAGATTGAATGAAGATTATCATGATAGCAATTTTCAAACTTTTTATGTAATTCCGGTTTATCCTGTATCATCTCATACATGACATATTGATTTTCTGCAAATAATCTGAAAAACGGATCCCACTTTGGCAGGCGGTTATTCTTTGATGAATTCAGTGTTGAGTCCATTGGCATCAGGTTCCAAAGCTCATCGTTCATCACAAATGACCACGGGATAAAATGGTCTACATCATATTTTCCCGACAGGACCGGTTTGCCTGTAAATACGTCTTTTATTTCATGGATTTCCAGAATTGCTCCCCACAGTTTTCGCACATTGGTCAGTTTACGCATTTTCTCGTCCATAGGCGCCAGCTTGTAAACCAGCCCCGGCACCTCCGGATTATTGTTCTGAAGCCATTTTATTTTTTCATACTGAATCCAACCTAGAATATTTACTGTGTTATCTTGTATCATTTTCATCCAAGTGGGATGAAAATATACTTCCTTTTTCAGCTGTCTGCTCTCTCCTAATGTATATGGAAGAATGGTCACTGTCTGATTGATCCGATGGATATATTCAGTCATGCGCTGTACGCTCCCCCACCCTGCTTTCTCACCGCTTTTTATGAAAAATCCTGCCAGTGCGCGATAGGGAACCATATGCGTCAGCTGTTCTTTCTCCTTCTTTAGTTCATTATTATATTTTCGGATAGCGTTCTTGATTTCTACTTTAGAAGCATTGGCTGGAAGATCACTGAGTTCTGTCAAACGCAGAATCGCTCTTTCCAAACCATCTCGAACCTTACCATCTGCCTGCATGCCGCTCAAATGAATATGGAATTCGCGCACGGAATACCATGCGTTAGCAATCATTTCATCGATAATTTCATCAAAAGTAGTCTCTGCTACATCTTGAGCAATCAAATTCACAATCGCTTCCAGCCAATAGAATTTATAACAGTAGGAGGGATCCTTCATCATCTGAGCAAATCCCTCAACATCCAGCGTATTCTCATATGCTCCATCAATTTTTAAGATATAGTCTGTTTTTGCATTATGATATTCAGCCATTTTTCTTTCTCCCGCCCGACTCTTACATCGCCTGTAATCCACATTTTTTTGATCTGAAGTCCTTTTATCTGCTTTGCAAATTTTTCAAAAGATTCTTCTGTAAAGTCTGTAAAATATCTTCCGTTTCTCTCTCCCTCAAATGTCCCATATTTGAAAGATGTATAAATAATCCCGCTTTTGTATAATGCTGTTTTCATTTTGTCCAACACATTTTTCAGTTCGTTCTTAGGTAAATGCAGGATTGACGCGCACGCCCAAATCCCATCATATTTTTCTATCTCGCTTAATTCCTGAAACAGCATTTGGCGAACCGGAATCCCTGTATATTCTGTCGCTAATTTACACATCTCGGCTGATCCGTCCGTCGCATCTACCTGATATCCCCGTTTGAGGAACTCCAGTGTATCCCTCCCGGAGCCACAGCCAAAATCCAATATTTTTCCTCCATGAGGAAGTAAGTTTAGAAACATCTCTTGAATTTCAGTAAAATTCACTGCCACTGTTTCATCCATGAAATGGTCTGCATTTTTATTGTAATATTCTACTGTAGAAGCGATTTTATTTTTGATCTTATTATTTTCCACACCTCATTCTCCTCCATCTCTTGTATATCCTGATAATCTTTTATTAATTTTATCAAACCCATTATCTTTCGTAAACTGATATTGCCGGTTGTTTACTCAAGGTTTGTTTTCGCAGTTATATCGCAGTTATAAATGATAAAATCCCCTTGATTTCCCTTGCTTTCTCTCCGTCTCTTTATTATCTTATTATTATCGAATCATCAAAGGAGGACTTCTTATGTACTTAAGAAAATATCACCCATCCGACTGCGCTGCTCTCGCTGCGCTTTTCTACGAGACCATCCACACTGTCAACGCCAGGGACTACTCGCAGGAGCAGCTGGACGCCTGGGCGGACGGCCATGTGGATCTGGACGCGTGGAATGAATCGTTTCTGGCGCACAATACATATGTTGCCGTGCAGGAGTGCGACGGCGCAGATGATATCGACAGCTGTGCATCTGACAGTGCCGGCACTGTTCCCGGCAAAACTGGCGGCAGCCCGGCCAGCACTCTCATCATCGGCTTTGGCGATATGGATGATACCGGCTATCTGGACCGGCTTTATGTTCATAAGGATTATCAGGGAAGGGGTGTGGCCACAGCGATCTGCGACCGGCTGGAAGAGGATTTTTGTCTGTCCCGTGGACGACTTTTACAGAATAGTGCGGTGCAAAAAAGAAAAAACGATACCTTTACCACCCACGCTTCCATCACCGCGAGACCTTTTTTTGAGAAAAGGGGATATACGGTGGTGAAAGCGCAGCAGGTGGTTCGAAAAGGTATCTCTATAAGAAATTATATTATGAGAAAGCGTATCGAATACTCTGTCTGAAAACGTATTATCTGCTTTCGAAAGTGGCCAGGCGAATGCCGCCCAGCAATCATTTTTCATAAAATGTCGTTACCGTCCGGTTACATCCGGTATCTTTTTTTCATTTTATGGATCTTCTGGAGGTTTTTGGCGCCGTCTGCGCCCAGGCGTTCGGAGACTGCCACCACCAGGGCATCCACCAGGGCGGCGGCAGCCGTCATGGAATGGTATTCTCCGGCTTCGCCGCGGTAAACGTACAGGTTTACGTAAGCCTGTTCTTCTTTTGGGGCGTGGAGACGGCCGGTGAAGCAGAGGGTCCGGTAGCCGGAGGTCTTCTGGCAGTCTAGGATGACCTGTCCTTCCCAGGATACTTTGGAGAATCCGAAGAAGATGACCAAGTCTTTTTCTTCGGCCTGGGCCAGTCCCTCCATCATCTCGGTTCCGCCGGATGGTAGCTGCGAAACTGGCAGGCCCAGCCGCCGCAGGCGGAAGAACAGGAGCTGTCCCATGGAGGCTGATGCGCTTTTGGCGTGGATCCAGATGCGGCGGGCGGACAGGATCTCGCCTATGGCCGCGTCAAAGGTCTGCTCGTCCAGCTGCTGCATGGTTTTCTCCAGATAGAACATCTGCTGGCGCAGATAGTTGGCTGCCTGGAAGCTGCTCTCGCTGCCGTCGGTAAAAAGTGTTCCGGCCATTTTGCCGGCCGGTCCTTCCAGGTGGTTCTGCTCGATGACGATGTTTTTCAGTTGTTTGAAGTCCTGGCAGCCCAGATGTCTTGCGAACCGGGAAATGGTCGCTTCCGACACTTCCAGTTTGGCCGCCAGCTGACCGATGGTCATAAAGAGGAATTCCTCCCGGTTTCCCTCGATGTATTCCAGCAGTTTCTGTTCTGCCGGCGTCAATTTTTCCGGTGTGACTGGAAATTTAAGATGCATTTCTGCGTTTCCTTTCCTTAAAGTTAAGAGCGTTTCCGCTTATTTCGCTCTCTTTTCCCATGAGGAGAGCCACGTAATCGCCGCCCAGGGCGTGGATTTCTTTCAGCGCACGCTTCAAAAGGTTGGCGGTCTTCACCTGGAAGGCTGCCTGATCGGAGATGGCGATCTCATAGTTACCGCTTTGCATTTCCTCATATAATTCCGGTACGGTGGTGCAGGTCTTCTCAAATCTGGTGCGGATGCAGCCGTACTGTACGGCCTGATGGGTGTCGCTGCCGCCCACCACCGGTTTGTGCAGGCTTTCTCCCAGATGATAGGTGAGTCTCTCGGTGCGCATCCGGTGTTCTGCCACGTCTTTTCCGTTCAGG
>ERZ1643247.2375-NODE-2375-length-15034-cov-22.937646_pt1 | contig 15034 bp, 17 predicted proteins | sample MGYA00579264_ERZ1643247 | MGnify/ENA primary metagenome ERZ1643247 (study PRJEB29033, sample SAMEA4952262) | chicken gut metagenome | biome: Broiler Chicken; feature: Gastrointestinal Tract; material: Caecum | place: Ireland | collected 2018 | study: Broiler... | reverse complement strand
GCTTGCCGCCTCAGCCTTTCCGTTCAAAAACAGACCTCGCCTATCGGCATAGACCATTTCGATAGCGCTCCCGTAATTACATTGTGGATTAAGATAATTCGAACTCCGTACACCGCAGATCGTGTTTACATATATAGTATATACAAAATTTCGGAAAAATTCAAGGGGTAAGACGCAATTTTTACAAAGTATTCACAAAATATTTTGCGGAAGCGTTTTATTTTGCCGCTTCGTTCAGCGCTTTGAGGTATGCGTACATCTGGCTTTCGGAATTTAAGCCGTAGCGCGCTTCCGTTTTGTCGAGCGCGGTCTGCCTGATGGAATTTGTGGTAAACTCCGCAGAGATCTTGACCGCCGTATCCGTATCCACGCCGCGGGCGAGGCAGCCGACGAGGGCGCTCGCATACACGTCTCCCGCGCCGTGAAAGGCGCCTTCGATCTTTTCGGTCGCATAGCTCTTCGTTTGCCCGTGCTCGTCGGTATAAAACACGCGGCTCTCCGTTTTGCCGCCGTTCTTTACGTCGCAGCCGGTAACGGAAGGGCGGGGGCAGAGCTGTTTCAGTTTTTCGATGACGGCGGGGTAATCTTTTTCCGTAACGCCCGCATAGTCGGTATCCGTCAAAAAGCAGGCTTCCGTAAGGTTGGGCACGATCACGTCCGCCGTGCGGCAAAGTCCCTTCATCTCTTCCACGAATTTTTTGTCGAAGTGAGAGTAGAGGATCCCGTTGTCGCCCATGACGGGATCGACGATCATCAGGCCGCCCTCTTTGAGGAAGTCTTTTTTCGTGCTCTTGACCATCTCGATCTGGTCGATGCTGCCGAGGTAGCCGCTGATGATGATGTCGTATTTGAGCCCGAGAGATTTCCAATGCGCGAGCACGGCGGGTATGTCTTCACTCAGATCGCGGAATGTATACCCCGCGAAACCGCCCGTATGAGTGGAGAGAATGGCGGTGGGCAAAATGTCGCAGGTAACGCCCGAAGCGGAAATGATGGGCAGGGCGACGGTAAGAGAACATTTGCCGACGCAGGAAATGTCGTTGATAGCAAGTACGCGCATGATGGTTTTTCTCCGTAGCAGATATTATTGCATGATTATAATGCGCGGGGGCTGTTTTGTCAAGCAGATTTAGTAATATTTTTATGCCGTGGCATGAGCCGTCGGGCAGATGGTTCGATGTTTATTTATCTATTGCATAATTGTCAAAAGCGACTAATATTTCATCTCGGAATATCGCCGTTATTTCGCGTTTTCGTATGCCGAAAAACATGCCTTTGAAGAGCCCTTCATCGTTTAGCCAATGGAATATTTCGGCGCCGTCTTCGGTTAAACCGATCGAATCCGGGTCTCCCAGCATCTGCATGACTTTCCGTTTGGGCAATCCCGTCGCAAGAAGTTTGTATACTTTTCGCATGGTACGTGCATTGATTGCCTGCATAATCGCCAAAACGAGCAGTCCGAGATATGCGCCGAACAAAATTCCGATATAAATGGTAAAAACAAGTTTTTCAGTAATCAACATATAAATGAGAACTGCTATTGCTATCGTAAACAGTATCATCAAACTTACTCCATATGTTTGATACACTTAGTGTATTTTTCCTGTAAGCATTATACACAAAATGTATAATTGTGTCAAGGGAATAAAATAAACATGGAAAAAAATCTTAAAGAAGAGGTAGGAAACAGGTTTAAAGAATGCCGTCTGCAATTGGGCATGTCGCAGAGGGAAGTAGCCGCTGCGATCGGCGTCGCGCAGCCTGTATATCAACGTTTTGAAAAGGGAGTGTTTGAGTGCACTTACTTGCAGCTTGTTTCGCTGTGCAAATTGTTTGACGTTTCAGCGGACTATATCCTGGGGTTGAGCGAATATTGATTTACTCCGAGTGCGGCAGTCAACCGATAAAGAAGTATAGGTATTATGATGGAAATCTTGACAATATGTTAACGTTGTGATAGAATGACTATACACAACAAAATATAGAAGGAGAGAATGATGAATTGTCAAAAATGCGGGGCTGAGCTCGCGGACGACGCAAAGTTCTGTCCGCAATGCGGCGCGCGGGTAGACGGTAAAACGGAGTGCCCGGGCTGCGGGCGGGAGATCGCGGAAAATTCCGTTTACTGTACCTACTGCGGAAAGCGGATCGACGGAAAAAAGGTTTGCAAAAAGTGCGGAGAAGTCTATGACGGCGTTTTCTGCCCGCAATGCGGCGAACCCGCTTCTGCGGGAGTACGGCGCGATGCGCCGCGGGCGGCGGTGCAGGCAGGCGCGGCGCCCGCATCGATGAACGTATCCGCTTCGGGAGATGCGGCTGTCGCGGCCGAGGAGCGCAAAGCGGCTGCAAGAATGCGCGCGAACCGCGTTATGTCCGTTATCAAACAGAGCCTGCTTTACGGTGCGCTCTTTGTGCTGTTCATATGTTCCTTCTTCGTTACTTTTTCCATGACGGCTACGGTGGGCGGAGAGAGCGAAAGCATTGGTGTAAACAGTACTTCGTTTTATTTTCTCATCGACATATTCGATGAAGTGAAAGACACGTTGGCGGCGATGGGCACATTCGGTGAGGATTACTTCTCCGAAATGGAAATATCGCTCTATCTGGCGGCGGGGCTGAGCGCCGCGTCTGCCGCCGCGATCATATTGATCTGCCTCGGTTACTTTATAGCGGGCACCATTGCCTACGTACGTGCGATGACTGCCAAGCGGGAAATTGCCATGAGCAAATATGTGATAACGCCCGCCGTGCTTTCGCTCGTGCTGATGATCTTTTTGAAGGGGCTGTTCAACTTTTTTACGGATGAGGCGGGCGTAGAGCAAAAATTGACGCTGGGCGCCGGGCCTGTCGCCAACATCGTGCTCGTTTCCGTCATGCTTGCTGGCGCCGCAGTCTTGCATATTGTCATAGGCGGAAGATCGGAAAAGCAGAACGCGCTCGGCTATGCTTTGCAGGCTTCGGGAACATTGCTCGCATTTTTGGCGATCGTTTTGTTGCCGCTGAGCGTAATAGTAGGGGAAGAAGGGCGTACTTCGGTCGGCTTATCGGCGCCCGCGATGTTCTTCGGGCTCCTCGGTTCGGTCGGTTTGATGAGCGATGAAGGGCAGATCGACGCGGTTCGAGACGTATTGATCGATTCTGCGGTCGTTTTCGCCTTATATGTTGTGGCGTTTGTGTTAGTAACCGTTGCTATGGTGGCGTTTGCGAAAGGGATCGTAAACAAGAGCGGTTCCTGCCGCACGGCCGCGTGCGTATTTTCGGGAGTGTCTTTGGGGGTATCCATTGCGTATCTTGCAATGAGTATTGTTCTGTGCAATGATTCGGAGGCTGCACAGGTCGGCGCTTCCCCGATCTGCGCGCTGATCTTTACCGTGTTTGCTTTGGTAATGTCTATCGTGAATATCTGCCTTCTGCGCAAAAAGAGAGAGGAGCCTGTTCCCGGGGAATATACCGAATGACGATACATCACGATAAATTGGCTTACGGAAAATTATCTTCCTTGCGGGAGGAGCTTTCGGAAGACAGGCTGATCGAAATGGCAAAGGCGCTTTCCGGACAGGAAGACGGCGGCGAAAAAGAGGAAAAGGGGGAGGACGGATCTGTCTCGCCCCGAAAAACAAGTAAATAAGCATAAAGCAAAAAGCGCGGCGGCAATTTTGACGCCGCGCTTTACAACGCTCTTATTTTATGGTACAATAAACGGAAGAAGCGAGGAGCGGTGTATGCAGACGGAAGAAAAGGGCAATTTTACGTTTATCAGCGGAGCCACGGGCGGCGTGGGCAGGGCGTTCGCCTTTGCCTGCGCGTCGGAAGGGGCGCTCTTTCTTACGGGCAGAAGCGGGGAAAAACTTGCCGCGCTGAAAGAGGCGCTGCTCGCCGATTTTCCGTTCTGCCGCGTGGAATGTTGCTCGGCGGATCTTACCGACGAAAACTCCCGCAGGGCAATGTATGCATATATAGAGGAGCGCGGATTTACCTTCCGCCGCCTCGTCAACGTTGCGGGGGCGGATATACAAAAGGCATTTGAAAAATATACCGAAGAAAAACTCGTATTCCAGTGCCGCGTCAATCTGGAGGCGGCGCTCTCGATTACCCGTTTTGTGCTCGGGCGCAGGGAAAGCGGGTTGGAAATTATAAATATTAGCAGTATTTCGGGCGTATATCCCATGCCGTATTTTGCGGTATACAGCGCCACCAAAGCGGCGCTTACGAGTTTTTCATCTTCCTTGCGCCTTGAACTCAAAAAGAAAGGCGTAAAGGTTACGGCGATCGAGCCGGGCGGCGTCTATACCCGCCCCGACGTATGCAAAGACATCGAAGGGCAGGGGCTTTGGGGAAAGCTCTCCGCAAAAAAGCCCGAATACGTCGCGAAAAAGAGCCTTGCCGCCGTAAAGAAGAACAAGAGGGTCTGCCGCCCGGGATTCTGGAACAAATTTATCTCCGCCGTGCCGCGCGTTCTGCCGCTCGGCGTGCGCATGCGCTTTATCGCAAGGCGCTGGTCAAAGTTGGAAAAAGACGCGTTCTGAGCGGCTTGGAAGCCACGTTTCGCGGAGGGGAAAATGGAGAAGAAATACATTGCGGCGTTCGATCAGGGAACGACCAGTTCCCGCGCAATACTGTTCGATGCGCACGGCAGAGCCGTCGCGAGCGGACAGAAAGAATTTAAGCAATATTATCCGAAGCCGGGTTGGGTCGAGCACGATCCGAAAGATCTGCTCGGCTCTCTTTTGGAAAGTTGGAATGCGGCGCTCCGCGCGGGCGGTATCCGCGCGGAGGAAGTGGCTGCGATCGGCATTGCCAATCAGAGGGAGACGGTCGTCGTGTGGGACAGGTTCACGGGTAAGCCGGTATACAACGCGATCGTATGGCAGTGCAGGCGCACGTCTGCATTTTGCGAGTATCTCAAAGCGGAACGCGCACAATTCATTTATGAGTGCACGGGGCTGCCCGCGGACGCCTATTTTTCCGCTTCCAAAATCAAGTGGATATTGGATAACGTGCCCTTTGCCCGCAGCCGGGCGGAAAAGGGGGAATTGCTTTTCGGCACGGTCGATACATATCTCGTCTGGAAGCTTACGGGGGGCAGGGTGCACGCGACGGATTATACGAACGCTTCCCGCACCATGCTCTTTAATATCCATACGCTCGAATGGGACGGCGAGCTGTGCGCGCTGTTCGGCGTGCCGATGCGAATGCTGCCCGAGGTCAGACCGTCGGGCGGAGATTTCGGGGAAGAGTCTTCCGAACTTTTGGGCGCCAAAATCCCGATCTGCGCTGCCGTCGGCGATCAGCAGGGCGCGCTGTTCGGGCAGAGATGCATAAACGAAGGAGACGTAAAAAACACGTACGGAACAGGCTGTTTTTTGCTGATGAACACGGGCAGGCGTGCCGTGCGTTCGGAAAACGGGTTGGTTACGACGCTCGCGGCGTCGCTTTCAAAGCCCGATTACGTATTGGAGGGGAGCGTTTTTGTCGGCGGGGCGGTCGTGCAGTGGCTGCGCGACGAAATGGGGCTCATTTCTTCCGCTGCGGAATCGGAAAAACTCGCACTGTCCGTTCCCGATACGGGCGGCGTGTGCTTCGTTCCCGCCTTTGTCGGGCTGGGCGCGCCCTATTGGGATTCCGACTGCCGCGGCATGATCTACGGGATCACGCGGGGCACGGGGCGGGCGCACATCGTCCGCGCGGCGCTCGAATCCGTCGCCTTGCAGACCTTTGACGTAGTGCATGCGATGGAACAGGATCTTCGCGCGAACATATCCAGGCTGTGCGCGGACGGAGGGGCGAGCGCGAATGCGTTTCTGATGCAGTTTCAGGCAGACGTGCTCGGCGTTCCCGTCGAGCGACCTGCGATCACGGAGACGACCGCGCTCGGGGCGGCGTTTCTTGCGGGGCTCGCTTGCGGCTTTTATAAGGATCTGGATTCCGTCGCGCAGAGCGCCGCCGTGCCGACGGTTTTCGAACCGAAGGCGGACGACGCGGCGCGGGCGGAGAAGCTTTCCGCCTGGGAGCGCGCTTTGGACAGGGTGCTCCTGCGTAAAAACGGATAAACATAGAACGGAGGCTGAATTTATGACGCAGAAAGAGAGAATGCAAAAGGGGCTCGTGTACTACCCCGCGGACGAGGAGATCATGCGGGAACAGACGAAATGTTTGGAACTTTTGTACGATTATAACCGTACCCGCCCGAGCGAGGGCGAAAAGCGCGCCGCGCTCATCAAGCAGATGTTTGCGGAGGCGGGCGATGGGTGTTATTTCGAACCGCCCCTGTACAGCAATTTCGGCGGGCGGCACGTACACCTCGGCAAAAACGTGTACGGGAATTTCGGGGTTACGTTTGTAGACGACGCCGATATTTACGTCGGAGACGGCGTCATGTTTGCGCCGCACGTGGTGGTGGCGACGGCGGGGCACCCCATTTTGCCCGAGCTGCGCGCCTGCGCCGCGCAGTACAACCGCTCCGTACGCATCGGGAACAATGTGTGGATCGGCGCGAACGCGGCGATTATGCCGGGGGTAACCATCGGAGACAACACGGTCATCGGCGCGGGGAGCGTCGTAACGAAGGATATTCCCGCAAACGTCGTGGCGGTGGGGAGCCCCTGCCGCGTACTGCGCGAGATCGGCGAGCACGACAGGGAGTTCTTCTTCAAAAACGATAGGTTCGATATCGATCCCGAACAGCTGATCCGTGAGATCGAGGAGACGAAAAAAGGGAGATAAGCATGAGCAGGGCAGACGAAATTTTTATTAAAAATTGCAGAGATATTCTTGAAAACGGCACCTGGGATACGGACAGGGAGGTGCGCCCGCGCTGGCAGGACGGCGCGCCCGCGCATACGATCAAAAAGTTCGGGCAGGTATCGAGGTACGATTTGCGCGAGGAGTTTCCTATCCTCACCGTGCGCCGCACCTATCTGAAATCCGCCATCGATGAAATTCTTTGGATCTGGCAGAAGAAGAGCAATAACATTCATGACCTTTCCTCGCATATCTGGGACAGCTGGGCAGACGAGAGCGGGTCGATCGGCAAGGCGTACGGCTATCAGCTCGGCATCAAGTACGACTTTCCGGAAGGGAGGTTCGACCAGGTCGACAAAGTGCTGTACGATCTAAAAAACAATCCTGCCAGCAGAAGGATCATCGCGCATATGTACAACGTTGCAGATCTTAAAGACATGCACCTGTACCCCTGCGCCTATTCGATGACGTTCAATGTAACGGGCAACACGCTCAACGGCATTCTCAATCAGAGAAGCCAGGACATGCTCGCCGCGAGCAACTGGAACGTGGTGCAGTACAGCATATTGCTGATGATGTTCGCGCGGGCGGCGGGACTGGAAGCGGGGGAGCTCGTGCACGTCGTTGCGGACGCGCACATCTACGACCGCCATGTGCCGATCGTGGAAAAGCTGATCGAGAAAAAGCAATATCCCGCGCCCGAGCTGATCGTAGATCAGAACGTTCGGGATTTTTACGCTTTCACCAAAGACAGCTTTACGCTGAAAAATTATCAGTACAGCGAATTTACAGATAAAATCCCGGTCGCTATCTGAAAAATGCGGTAATTATAGTATTATGTCAGACATAAACGCTTAAAAAGGAGAAAAAATGAAGGCGATCGTAGTAGTGGATAAAAACTGGGGGATCGGCAAAAACAACGATCTTCTGTTCCGCCTGCCCGCGGATATGAAGCATTTTCGGGAAACGACGTCGGGCAAGGTCATCGTGATGGGGAGCAATACGCTCCTGTCTTTCCCCGAAGGAAAGCCCTTAAAAAACCGCAGGAACATCGTCCTGTGGCCGGGCGGAGAAAAGAGGGAAGACTGCGTTATCGTTGGCTCCCTGCAAGAACTGTTCGGGGAGATCGGAAAGTATCCTGCGGACGACGTGTTTGTCGTGGGCGGGGCGATGATGTACAGAACGCTGCTGCCTTATTGCAAAGAGGTCATTGCGACCAAGGTCGACGCCGACGGCGGCGCGCAGGTCTTTTTTGAAGATCTTGACCGCCTGCCGGGTTGGTCGCTCGAAATGGAAGGGGAGCCGCTCGAAACGAACGGCTACACGATCCGCTTCTGCGTCTATAAAAATGCGGACGTGAAAAGTTTTTAAGGAGGGCTGCGTTTCGGCAGATCGGAAATTTTTATGGACTATGTTTTAGAGACGCAGGATCTTACGAAAGCCTATGCGGGCGTGCCCGTCGTGAACGGCGTGTCCATGAGCATCGGGCGGGGTGAGATTTACGGCTTTGTGGGCCGCAACGGCGCGGGAAAAACGACGCTCATGCGGTTGATCGGCGGTTTGATCGCAAAGAGCGGCGGCGCCTTTTCTCTGTTCGGCTGCCCCGATTCCGACGCGCGCATCGACGGCGTTCGGAGAAAGGTCGGCGCGATCATCGAGGCCCCCGCGGTCTACCCCGCTTTTACGGCTTATCAGAATCTGAAAATGCAGTGCCTCGCTTGCGGAACGGAGCAGGACGATCGCGCCATCAAAGAAGCGCTCGATCTGGTGGGGCTCGGCGGCACGGGCGATAAAAAGGCGAAAAATTTTTCTCTCGGCATGCGCCAGCGGCTGGGGATCGCGTCCGCCCTGGTCACGCGGCCGGAGTTCCTGATCTTAGACGAGCCGGTAAACGGATTGGATCCGCAGGGCATCGTGGAAATGCGCGAACTTCTCAAAAGGCTCAACAGGGAGAGGGGTATCACGATCTTTATATCCAGCCATATTCTCGGAGAGCTGGCAAAACTGGCTACCTCTTTCGGCTTTATAGAGCGGGGCGTTCTCTTAAAAGAATTGTCTGCCGAGCAGTTGGAGCAGGCTTGCCGAAAGAGCATGATTTTGCACATGAACGGCATCGTGCGCTTTGCCGACGCGATGAACGCGCTCCGTATCGCAGAATACAGAGTACTCTCTCAGACAAGTGCGGAGGTCTTTGCCGACGTATCCGTTTCGGCGCTCGCCTTTGCCCTGAAAGACGTGGGGCTCGAACTTTTGCGCGTTACGGAAAACGACGTTGACCTCGAAGGATATTTTATGAATATGATCGGAGGGGCGAACAGATGAAACAGTTGCTCCGTGCGGATTTTTACCGCCTTTTACGCTCCAAATTTTTCTATATTCTGCTGGCGGTCGCATTCGCGCTTTCCCTGATCTCCTTTTTGCTGTATTTGGCGATAGCAAGGCTTGCGGAGGAAGATCTGTTCGCGCTTCTCCTTACGGCGGAGGATTTGCAGATTCTCTCCTTCGACGGTACCGTGGGATACTGCGCGGCGATTGCCGCGGCGATCTTTATCTGCGGCGATTACTCGGGCGGCGGCATGCGCAACAAGATCGTTGCGGGCTGCGGGAGAAGAAAGATCTTTTATTCCAAACTGATCGTCTGCTCCGTCGTTTCCGTAGCCGTTTATCTCGTCATGCAGCTCGTCGTCTTTGCCTTCGGCGGGGCGGCGTTCGGCTGGCAGGGCGTTTCCGGGTACGACGTGGCGTGCCGTTTCGTGGCGGGGCTGTTCATGTCGCTCGCATACGCGGCGATCTTCGCCTCTTTCGCGCTGTTGCTGCAAAAGCTCTCTTCCGCGCTCGTGCTCGGCGTCGTATGCATTTTTGCCGTTACGCTCGTTACCAGTCTTCTGGCCGTTGCGGAGCAGTCGCTGGATATGGCGGCTTTCGAGTGGCTGTATAAGATCTTTGCGCACCTTACGCCGATGGGCCACAATTCGCTCATACAGACGGGTGCCGGAAATTTTTGGGCGCTCTCCGCGATCTCCGCGGTGTGGGTGGTTCTTGCGGTCGTTGCCGTGCCGATCTGTTTTAAACGGTGCGATATCAAGTGAGCAAAAGCTTTGCTCTGCGCAAAAATGCGGAGAAATATAAAGAATTTGTTAAGATTTGGCGGGTGCACGGATCGCGCCCGCTCTTTTCTTGCCTTGCCGCATGGCGAATGGTATAATGTTGAAAAAGACTTTTGAAACAAGGCAGGAAGACGCATGAAGAAAATTGCCGTCGTGGAAGACGACGAATATATCGGAAACATGGTCGAGGAATTGCTGCGCGGCGACGGCTTTGACGTTTTGCGGGCATACTCCGGGAGCGAGGCGCTCCTTTTGCTCGGAAGGGTGCGCCCCGACCTCGTATTGCTCGATCTGATGCTGCCAGGCGCGAGCGGGGAAGAGGTATTGGAAAGCGCGAAAAAGCTCTGCCCCGTCATCATTCTCAGCGCGAAAACGGACGTCGGCGGAAAGGTAAAAAACCTCAACGCGGGCGCGAGCGATTATATCACAAAGCCATTCGAGCCGGGCGAGCTTTTGGCGCGCGTCCGGGTGCAGCTGCGCGGCGGCGGCAAGGGCGGCACGCTGGCGCTGGGCGGCATCGTTCTGGATACGGAAACGTATGAGGTTGCGGCGAAGGGAGCGCCCGTGCGTTATTCCGACGGAGACTTTTTCGTTACGATGACAAAGGACGGGGAGATCGTGTTCGAAAACGCGGCTTCGGCGCTCGACGAGGTGAGTACGGGAAGGCTGTTCGACCGTTTTTATACGGTGGAGAACGCGCGCGGCTCTACGGGGCTCGGGCTTTCCATCGCAAAAATTTTTGTGGAAAAGATGGGCGGCACGATAGGCGCTTCATGGTCGGCGGGAAGGCTGTATATCCGCATTAGAATATAGGTTTATATGATGTCAAAATATAGGTTTATATGATGTCAAAATACGTCGGTATTTTTCGCAATGTATGTCTCTTTTTAAGGGTTGAAATCTTTTTTTCTATATGATATAATAGGATAAAGAAATTTTCCAGGGAGGAAATTGTTATGGCAAGAATGATTCTCAACGAAACGAGCTATTTCGGCGCAGGCTGCCGCAGGGAGGTCGTGGGCGAACTCAACCGCCGCGGCATGAAAAAGGCGTTCGTCGTTTCGGATAAAGATCTCGTAAAATTCGGCGTTGCAAAAAAGGTGACCGACGTGCTCGACGAGGCGAAGATCGCCTATGAAATTTTCGACGACGTGAAGGCGAACCCGACCATTCACAACGTGCAGTGCGGGCTGGCGGCTTTCAAAAAGTGTAAAGCCGACGTGATCATCGCCATCGGCGGCGGGTCGGTCATGGATACGGCAAAGGCGATCGGCATCATCGCGGAAAATCCCGAATTTGCCGACGTGAAGTCTTTGGAAGGTACGGCGGATACCAAAAACAAGAGCTTCCCGATCATCGCGTTCGCAACTACCTCCGGCACGGCGGCGGAAGTTACGATCAACTATGTTATCACCGATGAAGAAGCGGGCAGAAAGCTCGTCTGCGTCGATCCCAACGATATTCCCATCATCGCGTTCAACGATGCGGAAATGCTCATGAGCATGCCCAAGGGCTTGACCGCCGCGACGGGTATGGACGCGCTCACGCACGCCATCGAAGCGTACATCACCCCCGGCGCTACGGCTATTTCCGACATGATGACGTGGAACAGCATCAAATTCATTGCGGAAAACCTCGAAGCCGCCGTAAAAGACGGCTCGAACGCCGCCGCGCGCGAGGGCATGGCGTACGGCTCTTATGTGGCGGGCATGGCGTTCTCCAATGTGGGGCTCGGCATCGTTCATTCCATGGCGCACCCGCTCGGCGCCCGTTACGACATTGCGCACGGCGTTGCAAACGCGCTCTTGTTGCCTTACGTTATGGAATACAATAAGCCCGCCGCTCTCAAAAAATTCGGAGACATCGCGCGTGCGATGGGCGTTGACATCAAGGGCATGAGCGAAGAGGAGGCTGCCGACGCGGCGATCGAGGCGGTTCGCAAGCTTTCCAAGGCGATCGGCATTCCGCAGAAACTCAGTGAACTGGGCATCAAAGAGGAACAGCTCAAACAGCTTTCCGAAGACGCCTTTATCGATCCCTGCACGGGCGGCAATCCCCGCAAGACCTCTCCCGCGGAGATCCTCGAAATTTACAAAAAAGCATTGTAATAAAACAGAACGTACACTTCTCCCCGCAGCAATGCGGGGAGAAAATTTTTATATTTTTTTAAAAATTTTTTCTTCAAACAGTTGACATTCAAAAAGGGAAGGACTATAATATTAGCAGAAATTGAAAGAGAGTGCTAACACTCTTAATAAATGAGTGCTAACATATCTCCGAAAAAAAGAGGAGATGATTGTTATGAAAAACGAACTTACGAACAGGAATAGCTTTTATCCGGACTACGACTTCTTTGACGAAGCCATGCACGACTTTTTCCCTTCCTTCTATGGCAAGGGCAGGCATCAGAAGTATATGCGCACCGACATCAAGGAAACGGACGGCGCGTATCAGATGGAAGTCGAACTGCCGGGGCTCGACAAGCAGGATATTCACATTGACCTCAAAGACGGATACCTCAACATTTCCGCGAGCAAGAGCGAAAAGAAGGACGGAGACAAAAAGGATAATTATATCCACCGCGAGCGGAGTTTTTCCTGCCAGAGGAGCTATTATGTCGGCGATATCCGCAAAGAGGACATCAAGGCGAAGTATGAAAACGGCATGCTGAACGTGACCATTCCGAAGGAAACGCCGAGGAAAAACGAAGAGCACAGGATCGAGATCGAATAATCTGATCCGTAAAAAAGCGGAGGCCTTTGACCTCCGTTTTTTGTTTGCACGTTTTCTATGCCTTTTTACTATATGCGACAATAGAAAATAACTATTTGGAAACGTTAGACATATTGCGCAAGGCATGTTATAATATCAGGAACGGAAGAAGTGCGCTGCGGTTTCCGCCGCCGCTTTTATGCAGAGGAGAAAACATGAACGTTATCGAAAATAAGCGCTTCGGGTGCGAGCGCGACCTTTACGGCTCGCGCGGACTCATCGTAAAAAATTGTCGGTTCGAAGGGCCGGAAGACGGGGAATCGGCGCTGAAAGAGAGCCGCGATATCATAGCCGAAAACTGTTATATGGATCTGCGCTATCCCTTTTGGCATATCGACGGCGTAAAAATTTCAGGCGGGGAGATGACGAAAAACTGCCGCGCCGCGCTCTGGTATGACCGTGGCGTGGAGATAGAGGACTGTAAAATGAACGGCATCAAAGCGCTCCGCGAGTGCAGCGATATTTTTCTGAACGAGGTTGAGGCGGATTCCCCCGAGTTCGGCTGGAAGTGCAGGGGCATTCGGATTTCGGGCGGCAGCATCTCATCGGAATATGCCTTTTTGGAGAGCGAAAATATCCGCGCCGATAAGATGAAGTTTGCGGGCAAATATTCCTTTCAATATACGAAAAACGTGAATATCGCAAATTCCGAGCTGAACACGAAAGACGCGTTCTGGCATGCCAAAAACGTTACCGTAACCGACAGCGTTCTGAACGGGGAATATCTCGCGTGGTATTCAGACAGGCTCACGCTGATCAGATGCCATATCAAGGGCACGCAGCCGTTCTGCTATTGCAGGCGCCTCACGCTGATAGACTGTACGATGGAAGATTGCGACCTCGCGTTCGAATACAGCGACGTGAAAGCGGACATCAGGAGCGAGGTGCTTTCCGTAAAGAACCCGCATAAGGGGCGCATCGTGGCGGATAAGATCGGGGAGATCATTTTAACGGATAACAGCGTTTATCCGGTCAAAGCGAAAATCGAAGAGAGAAACAAATAAAAATCAAGACGGAGTTCGCCGCGATGCGGCGAACTCCGTCTTTTTGTATAAGCTCTTTGTATATATTCTGACTGCTTTTATATTTCCGGATAAACAGTATCTTTCAGGAACGCTGCAAAAGCGCCGCGATAAGTCAAAAGATTTGAAAAGCCCCGAAGTTCAATGCTTCGGGGCTTTGGCGGAGCGGTGGTAACCTAACATGAATATTATTATGTAATTAACATTTAAGATTTGCAAACGGCAATCTCTTATGCCGCGACTTAAATTCATTAATTAAAACTGTTTCCATTTCTGTAGGACTATCCCATGGTAAAAACCACATTTCCAAATCTTTGAAATTTTGTATTTGTGCTATAAGTCTCCCACCCCAAGCAGCAATAGGCTTACCGTTCCAAAAGTCAATATGTTCTTGCATACGCTTTTGAATGGTTCTATCCGTTTTCCCTATGTACAAAATTTCTGCGCCGTCTACCCAATTATCTTTCAATGTTTCCAACGAAACAGTAGGGTCTTTCCCCTTAAATCGTCCGGCTTTGCTGGTTTTTTCAAAATGAATTTCTTGAAAACTATTCGGTAGCACAATAATATAAACACCTTTTTGGTAAACACCACACGGCTTCCATAACTCACCTATACAGGAAGTCGATTTATCTATCGTTACATCATATTTTTTGTACAATTCAGCCTCTATTTCGGCTATCGTTCCGCCATATTCAAAGTCTTTATCTAAAAATGTTTTCATAAGATTATATTCCTCTTCAAAATAAAAATCGTCATACGAATTTAACATATATCGTAATATTATTTCAGCCTTTTCTTTTAATAAAACCGCCGATTGTTTATGTCTGATGTGATTTTTTACTTTATATACTGGACAGGGTTCAATTAAACCCTTTGTTATACATTCGTTACACAAACACCATTTAGCTTGGTAATGACGATTGTCGCAATGCAAACTAATATTATGCAAATCTTGTTCGAGAATCATTGTTCCGCAATTTTTGCATCTGACAAACAAGCATGACCGCTATCGAAAACGGCGGCACGAGCAACACTGCGATGAAACGATTGCGAGAACTCGAAGAGAAAAATGCGGAACTCGAAAAACAGATACGCATAGAGCAATCTCATTCGGCGTTCAAACTCGACAGAAAGGAAATTGCTGACTTTTATAAATTCGCGTTGGAGCAAGAACCGAAAATGCCTGCAACACCTTTGATACAAAAATAACAGAGCCGCGGGTTCAAACGCGACTCTGTTTGGCGGAAGGTGAGGGATTCGAACCCCCGGACCCTTGCAGGTCTCCAGTTTTCAAGTTTTATCCCGCGTCTGTTGCCTGCCGTTTGTTATTGCTTTTTAACAGCCCGAATTGTCGGAAAATCAGCGTTTTGACCGCTCTTTTATCCGATA
>ERZ1643247.2373-NODE-2373-length-15053-cov-12.803841_pt1 | contig 15053 bp, 16 predicted proteins | sample MGYA00579264_ERZ1643247 | MGnify/ENA primary metagenome ERZ1643247 (study PRJEB29033, sample SAMEA4952262) | chicken gut metagenome | biome: Broiler Chicken; feature: Gastrointestinal Tract; material: Caecum | place: Ireland | collected 2018 | study: Broiler... | reverse complement strand
AATCTGAGCCTATTTTTTAGGCTTCATTTTTTCATAACTTATTTGACACTACCAAAAAGACCGCCATTGCTCCCGCTTGCGCTTGCTGAAGGATAATTGCTGGATACGCCATGCATATATTTATTAAAATTGCCACTCGTATCCGTAGGATCGGCGTCTTCAAAAACACCCACACTATAAATCAAGGCATTGCTTTTCTTGATTTCTGCTGCTGTATTAACGCATGTTGCTGCTACTTCATTATCGAATCCGCTCTGATGGTTTGGTTCTCCATCCGTAAAAAAGATAACGATCTTCTGGGCTGTTTCTCTGGCATCCCTTAATTCTGTTCTTGCTTCACTAAGCCCATAGTCAGCATAAGTTGCTCCATCTGCCCTGAGATCATTAATCGTATCTTTAAGATTTTCTGTTCCTGTACCTAATACCTCGGTAAACTTATTCTCTGTGTCTGAACCTGATGAAAAGGTAATAATAGAGATACGATGCCGCTTTTCCGGATCTGTGATCGTCTCATTCTGCCTGGCTGTCTCGTCTATAAAATTATTTGCTGCCTCTTTTAAAGCAGTCATCCGATCTTCCGAACCATAAAGCTGTGTATGATCCCGATTATTATCATCAGGTCCGGTAGTTGGAGTAATGGAAACCCACCTACCTATCCAATTGTAGTACCCCCATTCTCTATGCGACGAATTATAAGTTACAGTATTTCCTCCGTTTTGTGGATCCTGAGCCGTATAATATGTCTGGCTCGTGTCAAGATCTCCCGCATAAACGGGGAAACGGTATCTCATTGACCCGGATGTATCGAGCACCAGAACGATATCCAGAGGCTTTGACGTCATAACTGTTGTCTTCAGATTAGATGTAGACGACAGCGCCGAAAGCCCGACCAGAAAATCCGCCTCCCCTTTCTCAATCGTTTCATCGTAACTTCCGGATAAGGTGACATCACTGTCAGCCACAGTCTTATCCGTCCAGATACGCCCGATGTTCTGTGTGGAAGCCTGACCTTCATCTTGAAGGATATCTTTCCATGCAGTGAGTGTACTGGGATCAGCCGTTGTACTTTTACCTCCTGCTGCCCTGGGCACTGCATTCTCTGCTGCCTGCACCTGTGATACCGGGAGCATCCCCGAGGTCATCGTTATGACCATCACGAATGTCAGCAGAGCTGCCAGCAGTCTCCGGCCTGTTCTCCTTTCTGTTGTAATGTTCTTTCCCTTTTGCATATTCACATCCCTTTCTATTGATTTATGGATGAGTGAATATTTTGCATCACTTTCAGGCAATCACTTTGTCAGAACTTAATATTTTAAAATTATGTAGTGACGATGTTAAACAGCAAACATATCCACTTAATCTAAATTATTTTATCGTAAAAAAACGCTAAAGTCAATGTTCGTCCACAATATTATCTACACAAATAGGGGTTTTTTATGATACTTTTCTACATACTTATCCACACCATACGCAGAAAGTGGGTTTTCGATAAAAATCACTTTAATGTTTATATAAAGGATAACTAGAGATTTCGTCTGAAAATATTGCATATAACCTAAAAAGCAGGTCTTAAAATTACGTCTTATAATAAATCTATATTTTAGGGTGGAGTAGGGTGGAGAATAAGAACTACATAATTATTGTTATGTTGTTTCTTCAAGCAGCCTTATTCTTTCCAGATTTCTCCGCCACTCACTTATCCCTTCCGCCGCATACATTCTTGTTACTTCAAGACTGCTATGGCCCAATATATCTGCCAGATTAATCAGATTCTTAGTTTCTCTATAAAATGTTCTTGCAAACAAATGACGCAAATTGTGAGGGAATACTTTTTTAAGACTGATTCCTGCTTTTTCCGCCATTTTTTTCATTTCTCTCCATATATTGGACCGGTTCTTTGCCTGCCCCGTCCGCGTACAAAAAAACTTCCGGCAGTATCACAATACGGTATTTTCCTTTATTCCATACTTTAATCAGCCCGGACCTTATATTTTCCACACGGAAAAATTTAAGTTCACTCACCCGGATTCCGGTAGCGCACATTGTCTCCATAATCATAGCTGTCTGCTCTTTCCCACATTGACGGGCTGTCCGTACCAGCTTTTGAAATTCTGTCCTGCTGAGTTCTCTTTCTGTACGCAGTACATCCAGCCTCTGAACCTTAATCCTTTTCAGTCGAAGCCTGCCTGCTTCCCTAAATATTAAGAATTGATTTAACGCAGCCAGCATAGAATTTGCACTGCTCACCGAATAATTGCATACCAGCCACTCTTTATACTGAAGAAGCTTCCCTTTATCCAATAATTTGTCTGCGCCTGCATATGTCATAAATTTCCTTACATCCCTAAGATATTTCTCTATTGTCGCTCCGGTATTTTCCCGTTCCATAAGATATTCCCTGAATTCTTCCACATCGTTTTCATTAATGCTGAAAGTTTTCTTTTCCACTTGCTGATCCTCCTGCTATTCCATTATTTTTATTAGTATTACCACTTTCTTTCCTTATTTTCTTCCTAATTCATCTATATATTATTATCCATCGCACAAAAAAGGCAGTCTTCCGACCGCCTTTCTATTTTTTGATTTCACACTGTTTATTTTTACCGCCTATCCCTTGGTCCACACATGCACCACATCCGTCCCCGGGCTGCACAGCTCGATCTGACTATTGTCTTCATTCAGCGTATACGCAAACTCCAGTGATCCCCCGGGCACTACGAGTTTCAGCAGAAGAGTGCCGTCCGCATCCTGTACTGCGCTGTATGTCCCTTCTGTATCATTGTCGGAGCCTTTGATCGTTACCTTATTATCCTTCTCAAATACATACCTGTTTCCACTCGGGTCTTTCCATTCGCCCACGATCCCTGCCGCACGCTCGTCTCCCATATCAAGGAATTCAAGGTCAGCCGGGACAAGCCGGATATCCTTCCCTCCGTTAAGTGACGCAAGGTTAAAACCATATCCTGTTTCATCAGATGAGAGCGCATACAGCTCCGTCTCTTCAGAGCCGTCCAGCTTGATCTCTAACGTGATATTCTTATCTTCGTCAAACCCGCATTCAAATGTAAACGGATCTTCATTTTTCGTGCCTGTTCCGTCCGCTTCCATTTTATAGACATCATTCCCGCCATCTACGTTCCATGTCTTTATCAGTAAATTCTTAACTGCTTCGCTGGGCGCGATAAGCCCCTGCTTTCCCGAGTCTTCCATCTGCTCTGCATACTGATCCACTTCATCCGTAGTCGACGCCGCGGGTTCATCCTTCCCCCCGCATCCGGATATACAAAACACGGCCGCCAATGCCAGAATCAACATTTTCTTTTTCATAGCTGTCCATCTCCAATGCATAATTAATGATCTTTTACAATTGTACACTATTCTTCATACTGCGTACAGTTCTTTTCACACATAAGTCAAAAAAGGACCCGCTTTTATGCCTCATAAAAACGAATCCTTCTTTATTATCTTCCATTTGAAAATGGAGAATACGAGAGTCGAACTCGTGACCTCCTGCTTGCAAGGCAGGCGCTCTCCCAACTGAGCTAATCCCCCAAAATGTTCCCGAGAACTTTTTTAAAATACCATATTCCCGGGAAACTGTCAATACTTTTTTTCACATATCCACTGTTCCAGACTGCGCCCAGCAGTCTGCCCGCTAGAAGCCAAGCAGTCTGAGCATCAGAGGATTCGTCTCATACATGAATCTCAGGATCGTGCTCTTCTCCATCATTTCAAAGCAGGCTGCTCCCGCATCTGTTGCATAGGCGAGCGTCATAATCAGAAAACCGATCCACACGATCAAAACGGCGAGCACCAGACCAAGCACACCGCCCGCTATATGGTTTACCAGACCGAGTACGGGCAGCTCTCCGATAATATTTACCGCAAACATCAGTGCCTTGACAATAATGATCGCCAGCAGGAAGGTCACCAAAAATGACACAAGCTGAAGCACCAGTCTTGATATATAAGCCGCTACATACTGCGGGAAACTTTCCGCACCAAGCTCTCCGTATATTGTACTGTTATTATTTTCCATGAGCTGATCCTTTAAAAACTGCGGTATAGGTGCATTCTCAATCTCCTGGATCTGAGTGTCTTTCGGAATTTCCCCGATGATATTCAACACATCCTCATATGTGATCCCGAACATTTCCCAGTTCAGATTGTTCAGATTGGCCAGCTGTTCAGGCGTAAGTTCTTCCAGCGGAGTACCGCTCAGGTCAAGCTGCGCGAGCTGATCTGTCGGGATCTCCGGCATAAATGCCTCCACGGTCTTCTTTTCAATAAAATCGTCCACCGGTGTAAATTCCGCCAGCGCATCCGCCACATACGGCGAGAGCAGCAGGACGATCACAAGTGTCAACACCGTTGAGAGAAGAGAAATCCCCAGTTTCAGAAATCCTCTGATATAGCCCACTGCTATACAGACAATAAAAATCGTTGCAACAATGATCAAAAGCCAGTTATCCATAACATCTCCTATTTCGTCAGATAAATCACCCGCAATTCATCGACGTTCATCACGTAGTACCTGTTTATTCCCGGCGCCTTGAATATTTCCAGCGCATCCACATTAAGGTCCCCTTCAAATTTCTTGACTCCGGCAGCCGTTATGATACAGCATCTGCTGCCGTCATACATAATGACTTCATCCCCGTCAATCTTTACATTGCTGTATGTTCCGGAAATATCCCTGCTGATGACCTGTTCTCCCAGTTTGTTATACAGACGCAGCTCATAGCCTGATTTTTCCTGGTTCAGGAGGATAAAACCGATATATCGGTCAGAATGGAATACGCTCTGGATCTCCTGATCCAGTTCGATCTCCTTTTCCTTCTCCGGTATGTCCCGTCCCCGGTATATAACGAACCGGTCATCTCCCACAACGACTGAGCGGTCATTCCCCATAAAAAAGATATCAGCCATCACTGTATTATTATAATCGTCTGATGTCACGATATTATCTTGTTTCTGCTGCCCCGTCTCCCCAAAATTATAATATATAACCTTGGATTTGAGCGAGCCGCCGGAGATATACAGGTAACCTGCCGCCAGCATATTTCCGTCGTCTGACATTTCTATCGCTGCCGGATACCCCGTAGTACTCATAGTTACCTGTTGCTCCACAAGAATATTTCCAACGGCATCGTAAGAAATAATCTTTGGCGAGCTTTCATTTCTCAAGATTGCGGTAACAATGCCCTGATCCGAGACTGCGATCTTCTCGATCGGAAGGGTTGTCTCAATCTCTCCCTTAAGCCCCTCTTCAGTAAATACAAGGATCGTGTTTCCGCCATTGTCCGCTACGGCAAAAGCCTTATCCCTGACACTGATGATCGGATTCTGTATCTGTGCAGACTGTATCCACTGTTCTTCATTCTTCCTGTTCAGAAAGACGACTCCATCTCTGTTATACCGTACTATTCCATCTGCAAACTGTGCGTAGCTGCTGGAATCCGTCCTGTCGCCCGGGTATTCCGATGCAGTCCGTGCCCTGCTGTATGTCTGATTATCCAGCAAAAGCCATGTACCGCATACAGCGAGGAACACTAATATAAGAGGCACGAGCACTCTTCTCACCTTTGCAAGCCGGATTTTCCGTACTTTGTGCTTTATCTCACTCAGATCCTCCGGGGGCGTTAAGATCTTAAACTGTGTTTTTTTCTTTTGCGACATATGCCTCCCCTTATTTCTGACCTTAGTTTCCTGTTGAGTATACCGCATGCGCAGAAAAGGAAGCGCCGCGTACACGGCATTTACTTTTCAAGCTGTGGATTCCGGTATAATCCCCGCACGGCGGGGCGAAGCGGAGAAACCGCTTCGGCTTGCACAACGTGCAATCATTATACCATGACTTTACGGTAATAGCAATTTCTGTCCTACATAAATCAGATTCCCGTCTGTGATACCGTTCATTTTACAGATTGCATCCACATGGGTCACATCTCCGTACATTTTACGGCTGATGATCGCAAGAGTATCTCCCTCTTCCACGATATACACGCCATCGCTTCCATTCTCCCCCGGGGCGGCAAGGATCTGGCTGCTCCCCTCTCCCCCGCCGCCCGCGGTATCTGCATTCTCTGATACATAAGCAGATGAGCTTGTATCACTGTCACTTCCTGAAGTATTTATACTGCTTCCTGTATCGTCTCCACCAGACAGTTCCCCGTTTCCAGAATCTGCGTCCTCTCCATTGTCAGCATCCAAAGCCGTGTCAGCTCCGGATGCCTGTGCATCTCCGGCTTGTCCCTCTCCATCCTGTTCCTCTGTCACCGCGGTCACTGCCCCGCTCGTCTCCTGAGTCTCCACTTTGTCTGATGTACCTGCCAGTGTGTCCAGCGTATTCTGTACGGACTTCATGCGGTCAAAGCTGTTGATCATGGATACTCCCATAATGATCAGCACAAGTACCAGGCAGGCGCTGACAGCATACATCACGCTTCCTGTTTTTCTTCCTTTCCGGCCCTCCCCCCGTTTTCTAACCATATTACGAAAGTCCTTCGCAGCTCTGTCCTCAACAGTTTCCGTGGGAAATGCCCCATTTTTTTTTCGCGAGGAGATCATATAGTTCTGCATACACGGATTTTTTTCATAATACGTGTAATGCCCGCCGATCTCCATCAGGTCGTTCATTTTATGCACATAATAGGTTTCGTCCTTTTCTACCGGATCTTTCATAATAAATACGGTATTCTTCTTTGGGAATGATTTCTTGTGGAGCCTGACCGTGGACGCTTCCGGGATGAGCGGCACCCCGGGGTGAGCCACGAACCATCCGAGCATCTCTCCCTCCTCAAAATACTGCTTGCAGTCCTCGTAGGCATGCTTCCATGTATCTTCATCGATCACATATTCATTTCCCGACATCTTCAAGTCATGCATCTGGATTGCTCCATATATGTAGACATACTCTTCATCCGTTCCCGTCTGGATATCTCCCACAAGGAAAGCTCCCATTGGTCCCTTTCCCGACTTCTCGCATTTTTCGCACAGCTGTGCGAAAAACGTATCCACATAATCCTCCACATAAATCTTAGGGCTGTCGCTCACATTTCCAATCTGTCTGACATTTCTAGGTAACTGTCTTTCCATTTATACTCATCCTCCTGACAAAAATATTTTCCCGGCGTCGTAATGAGGATAGCACACGGAAAAAGACGATTTTATCAGTTATTGTCAGACGAATTCGACAAAAGGGGTCAGACCCCTTTTCAGAGGGGTCTGACCCCAGTAGCCAATATTTTCAGAAAATTCTCTATTTTCCCCTCCGTCATTCCCGTTTCCCTTTTACAAAATGCAACCGCCCGCTGCCGCATATAAGGCACATTATCCAGTATTTTAAAGCTTTTTATGTCATTCTCACGCGCAAATATCGTCATCTGACGTTTTACTCGCTGAAAATCATATTCCTCTTTTTCTTCTTTTATATCAATAAATTCCTGATTATCAAAAATATTGTGAAACTCACAAAATTCTTCCCAATTTCTGAACCTTTTCTTTAAATAACAAAATACCTCTTCTGAGAGATATCCTTCGGTCTTCTTTTTATGTATCATTGTATTATAATACTCCGCTGCACTGCTGAATGGGTAATCGAGAATCGATGAAACCATATATGCCTTCACTGGATTATTATGAATATAACGGATACAACTGAATAAATATCCTTCTGTCTCCACTACACTGCTGTAAAACCGCCCTTGGAATACATGTCCGCTCTTACCGTATTTATAATTATGATAAATTGCATAAATGGAATTAACTTCCTGCATGAATAGTGAAAGAATCTTAAAATCCGATTTAAGCAGAATATGAACATGATTAGACATAATACAGTATGCATATACCTTGACCCCCAATTTTTCTGCCCTTCTCTGCATAATTGATCTAAAATATTTTTTATCATTGTTTTTCTGCAGAATATGGTTCTGATTATTCCCTCTGGATACGACATGATAGACATCTATGCCACTTTGTTTTCTTTTACTTCTCGGCATACGCATTCCTCCTGCTGAATATTAAATTTCTTGTCTGAAATATGTTCCGAATCGGATATGATCTCTTGAGACCTCTCTACATTTAAATGAAACTTCAGAATGAATTAGATATAGATATAAGATAACATTGAATCAACAATTTTTCCAGAATTTTAGGTTGGACTTTTTACTTTAGCTTTTTAAAAAGTGAACGGGGTCAGACCCCGTTCACAAAATCTTTTACCTTTTTATAAATACTCTTTGCATCCAGACCGTACTTTTCGATCAGCTCCAGTGCCGGCCCTGATTCGCCAAACACATCGTTGATCCCAATCTTCAGCACTCTGGTCGGTGCTTTCTCACACAGTGTATCACATACCGCGCTTCCGAGCCCGCCGATCACGGAATGTTCCTCAACTGTAACGACCTTTCCTGTTTCTCTTGCTGCTGCTGCCACAAGCTCTTCATCCAGCGGTTTAATAGTATGGATATTGATAACCTTGGCGTCAATTCCATCTGCCGCAAGCATCTCAGCCGCCTCCAGGCAGTTGTTCACAGGGAGACCAGTGGCAATGATCGCCACGTCTTTTCCCTCTCTTAATACAACACCTTTCCCCATCTCGAATTTATAATCCGGTCTGTCATTGATCACAGGCACTGCCAGTCTTCCGAATCTTAAATAGACCGGTCCGTCATACTCATAAGCGGCTCTCACTGCAGCCCTTCCTTCTATATAATCAGACGGATTGATCACTACCATGCCCGGTATAGAGCGCATCAGAGCAATATCCTCATTGCACTGGTGGGTCGCTCCATCCTCGCCTACTGAAATTCCGGCATGGGAAGCGCCGATCTTTACGTTCAGGTGTGGATAGCCGATGGAGTTTCTTACCTGCTCGTAAGCTCTCCCTGCCGCAAACATTGCAAATGAACTTGCGAACGGCACCTTGCCCGCTGCTGCAAGCCCTGCCGCAACTCCCATCATATTTGCCTCCGCGATGCCGCAGTCGATAAAGCGCTCCGGAAATACTTCAGCAAATTTACCGGATCTGGTAGCTTCTGCAAGATCTGCGTCCAGCACTACGATCTCCTCGTGCTCTTTTCCAAGCTCTATCAGCTCTGCACCATAACTGTCTCTTGTTGCGATTTTCTTTACATCTGACATAACGCCTCACCTGCCTTTTCCAGATCTTCCATTGCGATCTTATACTCATCATCATTTGGAGCCTTGCCATGCCATGACGCCGCGTTTTCCATAAAGGAAACCCCTTTACCTTTCAGCGTCTTTGCAATAACAGCCACTGGCTTTCCTTTTACATTCCTCGCATCTTTAAACGCTGACTCGATCTGCTCGAAATCATTTCCATCAATATTAATAACGTGGAAATTAAATGCCTCGAATTTCTTATCGATGGGATAGGGAGAATTCACTTTATCCACTTCGCCATCGATCTGGAGATTATTGTTGTCCACGATCACGACCAGATTGTCCAGTTTGTGGTGGGCGGCAAGCATAGAAGCCTCCCAAACCTGCCCCTCCTGAAGCTCGCCATCTCCCAGCATCGTATAGACACGGTAAGACGCTCCGGAAAGCTTTGCTGCGATCGCCATTCCCACAGCCGCGGAGATTCCCTGACCGAGAGAGCCTGAAGACATGTCCACACCCGGAACCTGCTTCATATCCGGATGTCCCTGGAGATAGGAACCTGTATGGCGGAGTGTCACAAGATCCTCTTTCGGGAAATATCCCCGCTCTGCAAGAACAGAGTAGAGCGCGGGAGCTGTATGTCCTTTGGACAGCACAAATCTGTCTCTGTCAGCCTTGCCCGGATCCTTCGGATCAACATCCATCTCCTCAAAATACAGGTAAGTAAGAATCTCCGCCGCTGACAGTGAGCCGCCCGGATGTCCGGCCTTCGCACTGTGAACCGCAGTCACGATATCCTTACGGACCTCATTGGTAATCTTCATCAGCTTTAATTTGTCCATAGTATCTCCTTTTTCTTAATATTCTCAATCCTTAGTTCAAAGGGCGCAGTTATTCTCCAAATACTGCTCTATAATCTTCCTGGAATTTCCTGATGCCTGCATCTGTCAGCGGATGATGTGTCATCTGCTCCAGCACCTTATACGGCACTGTGGCAATATCCGCTCCTGCAAGAGCGCAGTCTGTGATATGCATGGGATTCCTGACACTTGCCGCAATGATCTCCGTCTCAATCCCTGCAACGGCAAAAATTTCGGCGATCTCCTCCACCAGCTCAACGCCCCTCACCGAAATATCATCGAGACGTCCTAAAAACGGCGAAACGTATGCCGCTCCTGCCCTTGCGGCGAGCAGCGCCTGGTTTGCTGTAAAAATCAGAGTTACATTCGTCTTGATCCCCTCAGCTGCAAGTACTTTCACAGCTTTAAGGCCTTCTGTTGTCATAGGAATCTTCACAACCATATTGGGGTGAATCTTTGCGATCTCACGTCCCTCGCGTATCATCCCTTCCGCGTCCGTAGTCGTGGCTTTAACTTCACCGCTGATCGGACCGTCCACGATCGATGCGATCTCTGCGATCACATCCTCAAACTTTCTTCCTTCCTTTGCTATGAGCGAAGGATTAGTCGTCACTCCGCAGATCACGCCCATATCATTCGCTTTTTTGATATCATCAACGTTTGCAGTGTCAATAAAAAATCTCAATTCAAGCCACCTCCTGTGAAACCAGCCTCATATTACAGCCTTGATTATATCCATTAACAAAACTCAGGTCAACCACTGTTCCTTCGATACTTACAAATCTCGCTGTTTTTCTTTGCATACAATCCTGCTTCGGATGCTCTGTTTTTCTCTTTTGAGCCGGCTCAGAGCTCCGTACGGCCTTCTAATGCCCGCAGCAGAGTCACTTCATCGATATATTCCAGGTCACCGCCCACCGGGACTCCGCTGGCGATCCTGCTGACTTTAATGCCTGCAGGCTTGATGAGCTTGCTGATATACATTGCAGTTGTCTCCCCTTCCAGACTGGAATTTGTCGCAATGATCACCTCATCTACATCCCCCTGGAGGCGCTCCATAAGTTCTTTGAGCCGGATATCCCCCGGTCCGATGCCGAGCATCGGGGAGATCGCGCCGTGGAGCACATGATACACTCCGTTATATTTTCCTGTTTTCTCATATGCCGCAAGGTCTCTCGGCGTCTCTACTACCATGATTGTTTTCTTGTCCCTGTCCGGATTGCTGCAGATAGGGCAGATATCTCTGTCCGTAAGGGTGCAGCACTCCTTACAGTATCTGACATTCTTCCTTGCCTCCACGATCGCCTGCGCCAGCCCTTCCACCTGGTCCACCGGCATATTGATAATATGAAAGGCAAGACGCTGAGCAGATTTACTCCCGATCCCCGGCAGACGAGAAAATTCCTCGATCAGCCGGCTGATCTGGTTGCTGTAATACTCCATTCTGTTACACCCCTGTCGCTAAACACAAATTGAAAGGGGTCGGTCAGACATCTGACATCTGATAGCCCCTTTTGTTTTTAAATTTCGAAATATCGCGAATTTGTTTCCCAAAGGGGTCAGACCCCTGTTAAGAGGGGTCTGACCCCTTTTTCCGAAATTGTCAGAACATTCCCGGCATTCCGCCACCGAGCCCGCCTGTCAGCTTGGACATCGCTGCGCCTGTCTCTTCATCCACCTTTCTGATCGCCTCATTGGTCGCCGCCACGATCAGATCTTCCAGCATCTCGATATCATCTGGGTCCACAACTTCTTCAGCCAGTTTAACTTTCAGGACTTCTCTCTTGCCGGATACCGTTACCTCAACTGCGCCGCCTCCGGCTGCCGCTGTGAATTCCTTCGCTTCCAGCTCTTTCTGCTGTTCTTCCATCTGACGCTGCATCCTCTGCGCCTGTTTCATCAGGTTTGCCATGTTCCCCGGCATTCCGCCGCCCGGGAATCCGCCTCTCTTTGCCATATTAATCCTCCACTGTTATCTCCATATTGATCTTCTGTTCTATATCCACGAATGTATCTTCAAAATGCCTTCCCTCTTCCACATGGCGCACATCGATTTCCACCTTCTTACCGATCTTCTGCTCGATCAGTCCTTCCAGCTCCTGTACATGATCCTCCCTGCCGACCACGCTTGCCGCCAGGGTATCCGGCAGTACAATGAGCAGGCGGTTATCCCCGCCCAGGCTTAACCTTGCTTTCTTAAGGTAGCCCCTGACCATGCCTGACGCTTCGTCTGCTATAGATCGGAAGTTTTTCACGACCTCCTGCACATCCTCGGGTATGGCATTAGGAAGCTGCGGCTTCGGTACGCTGCCGCCTCCTCCCGGTCCGTATGCCCCGGAAGATATTCCTGCTTCTCCGCCCGGGATCCCGCCTGCATAGACGATCCTCTCCTTCATATCCGCTGCGGCTTCTATCCCTTTCTCTACCTTTTCCTCCACAGCGCGGATCCGCTCAAGAAGAGTATCCTGATCCGGCTCCATGGCAGGAGTACACAGCTTGATCAGAGCCACCTCCAGCATGACCCTCTTCTGGGTCGCATATTTCAGCTGCCCTGACAGCTCAGAGAAAATACGGATATAGCGGAACAACATATCAGGCTCCACCATCTGTGCCTCTTCCTTAAGCTGCATCAGATTTTCTGTCGATACATCCAGAACATCCTCTATATTATCAGAAGTTTTTACCAGAAGCAAGTTTCTAAGGTACCATGTGAAATCAGAGGCAAGCTGGCTCAGCTCCCGTCCCTGCATGACAAGATCCTCCACCACGTCCAGCACTCCGGACACATCTCGGTCTATGACTTTTCTCAGCAGCTGGCTGAACACATCCGTGTCAACCGCTCCCAGCACTTCCAGCACATTGTCATATGTCAGCTTCTGCCCCAGATAAAAGGCAATACACTGGTCAAGGAGGCTCAGGGCATCACGCATGGAACCGTCCGCTGCCTTCGCAATATACCTCAGCGCCTTCTCCTCCACTTCCACCTGCTCTGTATCCATGAGCTCCCGCATCCGGTCCGTGATCGTTTCAATGCTGATCCTCCGGAAATCATAATGCTGGCAGCGTGACAAGATCGTGATCGGGATCTTGTGCACCTCCGTGGTCGCCAGAATAAAGATCACATACTCCGGCGGCTCCTCCAATGTCTTTAGAAGCGCATTGAAGGCTCCTATGGAGAGCATATGCACCTCATCTATAATGTATACTTTGTATCGCCCCTCTGTCGGACGGTAGGCGACCTCCTCCCGTATCTCACGGATATTGTCCACACCGTTGTTGGACGCCGCGTCAATCTCGATCACATTCATAGACGTGCCTGCCGCGATGGACCTGCACATCTCACACTCCCCGCACGGACTCCCGTCCACCGGATGCTCACAGTTGACCGCTTTTGCAAAAATCTTAGCCACGGTAGTCTTTCCGGTTCCCCTGGTCCCGCAGAAAAGATACGCATGTCCGATACGGTTCGCTTTGATCTGATTCTGCAATGTTGTAATGATATGATCCTGCCCCTTCACATCTCCGAATTCTGAAGGCCTGAACTTTCTGTAAAGTGCCGTATACGACATGTGTTACACCTCTTGCTCTCTTTTATTTCTATAGTTAATGCTGTATTAATGCAGTTTCCCGCAGACAAGCGACCGCGCAGGGACCTTAAGTCCCTGCGCCTCTATCTGCCTTTTATTCATCCCCAAAGCTGATGCCGATCATGCGCGCCTCTTTGATCAGGCTGCAGTTCGGATCAACATATTTTAACTTTCCGGCCACTTCTTCCAGCGGTACCTTCACCGTCTCTCCGCCTTTCAGGCCAACCATGTAACCGAACTTGCCTTCCAGGATCAGCTCTGCTGCTTTCGCCCCCACTCTCGTGGCGATCACCCTGTCGTATGCACACGGCTCTCCGCCCCTCTGCGTATGCCCCGGCACTGTGATACGGACTTCCTTGTCTGTCTCTTTCTGGATCTGCTCTGCCAGCTCATAAGCGATAGACGGATATTTTCTCTTCGCCAGCTTCTCCTTGTATTCTTTTTTCTTTAATTTCGCATCCTCCTTAGAGATCGCTCCCTCTGCCACCGCAAGGATGGTGAACGGTTTTCCTGCCTTGGAACGTCCGTCGATCACCTTTGCAATGGACTTGATATCATAAGGAATCTCCGGGAGAAGGATAATGTCCGCGCCGCCGGCAATGCCTGCGTGCAGTGTGACATGTCCCACTTTGTGTCCCATTACTTCTATAATAAATACGCGGCTGTGGGACGTGGCTGTCGTGTGGATCCTGTCAATGGTATCAGTCGCGATATCCACCGCGCTCTGGAATCCGAACGTCATCTCTGTCCCCCACAGGTCATTGTCAATGGTCTTTGGAAGTGTGATCACATTAAGCCCTTCTTCTCGCAGCAGGTTCGCGGTTTTATGCGTTCCGTTTCCTCCCAGGATTACCAGGCAGTTGAGGTTGAGCTTATGATATGTATGCTTCATTGCCTCGACTTTGTCAAGCCCGTCCTTGTCCGGCACTCGCATCAGTTTAAACGGCTGTCTGGATGTCCCGAGAATGGTGCCTCCTCTTGTCAGGATCCCTGAGAAATCTCTTGAAGTGAGCATACTGAAATCTGCATAGATCAGACCCTTATATCCGTCCTTGAATCCATAGATCTCTACATCGTTGCGCTTGGTGCAGATTCCCTTTACCACGCCACGCATGGCAGCGTTCAATGCCTGACAGTCTCCGCCGCTTGTCAACATTCCGATTCTTAACATAATAACACTTCCTCCTTTATCCTGCTGACCGGCATCTGCTTAAACAGAGCAGATCCTGCCCTGCCAAAATAGAATAAGCAGCCGGTCCTCTCCGACTGCTTATTATTATACCCCATTTATCAAAACTGAACAAGAAATTTCATTCCAGAGCCCGGAGGTCATTCCCAAGTGCTGCGGTAACAGCTTACAGTCTCTTGAGAAGAGCTTCCCTCTCTTCCTCATATCCCGGTTTTCCGAGCAGAGCGAACATATTTTTCTTGTAGCTCTCAACGCCCGGCTGGTTGAACGGATTAACGCCGAGTAAGT
>ERZ1643247.2370-NODE-2370-length-15064-cov-5.028649_pt1 | contig 15064 bp, 9 predicted proteins | sample MGYA00579264_ERZ1643247 | MGnify/ENA primary metagenome ERZ1643247 (study PRJEB29033, sample SAMEA4952262) | chicken gut metagenome | biome: Broiler Chicken; feature: Gastrointestinal Tract; material: Caecum | place: Ireland | collected 2018 | study: Broiler... | reverse complement strand
ATTCATTAAAAATTGTCCGAAAAAGTGTCTTAATTTATGAGACCATTATATTATGAACGATTAGGACCAAGTCTTTATATTGAAGATATCAAAATGCTTATTGATACTCCTAAGGACATTGCTGTTGCCTGCGACAGACAAGGCATTTCTCTAATCAACTATCTGTCCATATCCCATAAAGATCCCGACCATACAAGAGGTATGCGCATTGTAGAACCTTTAGGCTATAACTGTATCACCGATAAAGGTTCCCCTATTCATTTTATGGCATTCCCTAAAGTCATAGATGATATGAGCACTTGGAATAGTAGTAGATTGCATTATTACGAAGATATATTAATCACTATGAACTACAACCACTATATCACAGTCGTCACATAAAGCAAGAAGTGACAGTGTCTTAAACAATAAGGATTCTTAAACAGAGTCATTGCCAAAGAATTCGGCTGCTCTCCTACCATCGTTGAAAATAAACCCTGTTATGCTACTCCACTTCACAAGAGCAGTAATGGTAGAACCCCTAGCTATTCGAAAAAACGTGGAGAGGCAATTTACAAAGCAAACAGGACACATTCCAATGAACCCAACAAACAGTTGTCCTGCACAGACTTTTTGGATTAGGTTATAGAGCAAATCCGATACAATATCACAAGTGGTTAGTGAACACCTATGTTGGCTACGCCAGACTGCATGGTTTGTTTACACATACTCACTACAATGAGGTCCTAACTTGGCTGCAACAAAACTACATAAAGCACTGAAACGCAAACATCACAAGTTTTCTGTGGCTCGTTAAAACAAAAAAAGGTATGACAATAGTATTTTGTAACGTACCAAAATAACAGTTCTGTGCATTGATGAAGATTACTGTGATAGTGATACTATTGTTGGCAAAAGAATTGGCAAAGAAGCAGTTGGTCTCTCCTTGTTGGAGAAGAAAACCGAGAACTATATTGCTCTGTGCATCCTTGGCAAGAACTCCGATTCTATGTTGTAGGCTGTGCAGCAACTCAAGGTCGAATACAGTGACCGGTTCTCCAAGTTATTTAAGACCATTACCGTGGACAATGGCTCGGAATTCTCTGGTTTTGCTCAGTTTGAGAACTGGGGAAACAAGGTGTTCTTTACCCACCCGTATTACCTCTTTGGAGTGCCCCCAAAACGAACGCCACAACGGTCTGTTTCGTGCTTTCATACGCAAAGTAGCATCTATTAAGGAATACTCCCCAGAAGATATTCTATACGCTGCTGACAAGCTAAACGAGCAACCTAGCAAGAAGCTTGGCTGACGAAACTCAGAAGAATTGTATGAGGAGTTCCTGGATTCTGTCTATGATACTTCTGCAAGCTGACGAATTTTCACTGTGTTGGTGTCCAACTTGCACTTGTAATTTGCGGAAAAACATCTGAAAAGTAAAGATATAGACAGAAGAAAGTCCATTGACTAAGGCAATGGACTTTCTTCTGTCTTATACACGAATAGAGAGTGTATTTTCGTTTTTATTATAGAGATCAAAGGTATCCATTTTATTTCCCATAAAATACTGGATTGCAAAAAGATCAATTTCAGGAACATATAATCTTCCATTATATAATTCTAAAGAAGAAGGAAGCTTAAATATAACTGAGTTTACTTTAAGCTCATTTGTTTTACAAGAAAATTCGTATGTATTACCAGCATATACAATGTATGCCGTTTTGTTGGCATCATGCCAAGAAACGACTGCTTTATTAGACATCATTTCTGCGATTGTACGAATAGGAATCATCATATTATTGCCTTTCTTATAAATGGTTCCTGAGATTTTGCATGATATATCATTTTTATAATATATATCAGAACCTACTGTAAACGTATAAATATTTTTTTCTGAAAGGTTTTTAAGTTTATTTTCCAAATCTTTACCATCGGATTTTTCCCAAAAAAAGGATACACTATTTATATCATCTCTATTTTTAATTGAAACAAAGTCTTTTAAGTCGTTATATGCCATATAATAGTGACCATCTTTTAAGATAGGTTCTACCAAAAGTTTGATTTTGTTTTCATTGATAGAAAGTGTGTTTGCTTTAACATCGAGGATAAGCGTAGTGTCTCCAATCTTTGTTGTCAACAACTGGCTTGTTTTATCAACATTAGTTTCGTATCCGGATACTGTAAGCATTTCTGATACAGGTAACATATAAATACCATTACTTTCAAAGGCAGCTCCCGTTGTTTTTTCATCTTTGTCATTGATTGTTATTTTGGGTATGCCAATCTTAATCTCATAATGAATTGTAGGCACTGTTTGAGTAATTTTATTAGGAGAAGTTGCTTCGGCATATACTGGTATGACTTGGAGTGTCAGAATAAAAATTTTTTCATACTATTACCTCCAACAGATAAATTTAGTTTTAATAAATATTAGGACGCAATCCAATTTGTTCCCCATGTTAGATTGCGTCCTAAATCTCAACTTATAATATTAGTAAATAGAAACACCAAATTCATCTTGAATACTATCCCATCTTGTGGCAATTCCTTCGCCATTTTCAAGAGTTCCTTTTGTGAGAGCAACTAATTTATATGTTCCATCACTCGTCAGATAGCTCATGCAAGGTCCACCACTGTCTCCCTCAGAGGATCCAATATCCAAATGAAGCATATTGGTATAATAGTTATTGGAGTCGATTTGTCCATCCCAATCTCCCTCCCAGTCATTTGCAAGAATAACTGCAATAGAATATCCAGATGAATTACCAAATCTTACAACCGCTCCCTCTGCCGGAGGTGCTCCTGCAGAAGAAATTGTACCAAGGTTACTTGGATTAGAAGAAAGTCGTACTTTGTCTGTTAAATCAATATTATCGTTTGGCCCTTTTTTTACAAACACCGCATCGACAGAGCCACCCATTTTTAATTTATTTACAGTACCAAAGGAGTCAGTTCCAATACCAACCATCTTATCGCCGATATTATTACCATGTGCTGTTGTAATAAAACCGGAGCTACTTCCAAGAGTGACACATCCACCGATAGTTTGTCTGGAATCTGTATCAGAATTTACCATTTCTTCGCCAATTCGATAAGGAATAAGGGAATACGGTGTAGTGTTTTCCTGATCAGCAGATGGAGTTGGAACGTAATCAACATCATTACCGTTTTCACGAATTTCATAAATGATATTGTCGATACCAGCAATAGATTTTACAGCTTCTTTTTTATTATCATTCCAGCAGGAAGATGTTACGATAATAGAGTTATATCTGTTGCTTGTTGCGATAGAATTTACATCCAAAGCTTCCCTGTTTTCAGAGATAAGTTTTTTTGCTGCTTTTAGTTCTTCCATCGAATATTTTGCCACAGGATCAATTTGTATGGTATTTTCTGTTGTATCGTCTACACTGAACACAGAAGCAATAGGCATATCTTCGATAGGTTTAATATGAAGTACACCATTATCAATATAAATACCTCCATGCTCATTATCTTCAATGCTACTAATAATCTGATCCCAAGATTCTTGATAAACAGTAACTTCGGGTTCCGAACCATATGCAACACATGGCATAGACAACATAATCATAGACAGAAGTATAGCTTTTACCCTCATAGACACTACCTCCTTTATTGTTTCACGTTATTTATACACATTTGGGGGAACAGTAAAAACATATAGTATGATTTTATGCTATACATATATATTAAATAAAAATGGTTTTTTGTCAATATTTGTTATAACAATAATTGATATATATGGAATTAAATTCTATAGCGAAGTTTGAGATATGTGAAAAAATCCATAACAATTTTATCCGCATGGTAAAATGAAGTAATCGTCCAACATTCACCAGGAAGAACGCAATCACTATAGATTACAGCCGCCGCATAACATAGGAAGATGCAACGTCTTCAACGAAAAAAATGTGTCCTCCGACATCTTAAATGTATTTTATTATATTATTTATCAAAAATTAAGAAGCAATCAATGAATTTTTAACTTTAGCTGTACCGACGATTATTGAAAATTCTGCTTATCTTGTCAAATTTTTTCTTTGAAAAAATTTAAATTGTTTCTTATAATCCATTTTGGGATCATCTATATCAATTTTTCTAAACAACGAAAAATATCTTTATTGGAATTTTCTTCATACTCATCCAACAGAATTTCCCACTCTTCTTTGGAAACCTCCTCTGCTACAGCCATTTGACAAGCCTCTAGATACTCTGCCTGATTTCTCCCCTCCAAAGAAAATTTCCAGCACAACAAAAGAAAGAACGGAAGTTCCTTCTGCAATATTCTTTGACCACGCATCTTTTTTACATAGTACAAAAAGAACTCATGCCAAACTGTAACCAGTCCTGCTATCAAACACAACAAAAATACTTTCGGCTGAACCAAAAGCAACGGACTACAAAGACAGAATACACCAAAACTACCGATACATTTTTCAAGCATCCAAGCTGTTTCATCCTTTTTCTCATGATTTAACTTTAAAAGTTTTTTCAATCTATTAGAAGAAACACCAGTTAATGAAAATCTTTGCATTATATATAATGCCAGTTCAAAACATATAGCTCTCCAAAAACTACTTATGCTTCTCCCTGATTTTGCTGAAGGCAAGTATGCCAAATGTGCAATCAAGTGATATATGCCATAGGCTAACAAAAAAGCTCCGGCATAGACCATAAAAATCATATCTCCACCTCCATATATAAATTTTTATATCCCATTCTTTGCAATAAAAAAAGGGCGGTCCGCAGACCACCCCAAACTAATGTTAATATCCTGTTTTTGGAAGTTTTCCTCTATCTACTGTTGGTGCATAAATCTTAGTAGTAAAGGTGTCTTCCGCTGTTACCTTCTGCATTTCATAAGTACCGCCAACCTCAGCTCTGTTCGTAAACTGATAGCCGTTAGGCAAATTATCGTATGTCTTGCAGTACAGGAACGGTCTTTCCACTTCTCTGAAGCCAACATCAACCGTACCAAAATCAAACTTGATATCTGTGATATATTCTCCAGCCATCAAGCCTTTTGTGCAGTCGATCTCATACACACGGTCTGTAAAGAGATTATCCTTCAGCACTCTGAACGTACCTGTTTTATTGGTTTTATAATAAATGGTGTAGTTCAAATTCTGGTTAAACGTACCTGTGAACAATCTCGTGATATACGCAGCATCCGCTGGAAGGCTTTCATGGAGATAGAAGTTTTCCAGCGGTACCATGGACTGATTCTGGATATTATAAATATCGTATCGGATCACACTTCCACCCATGGTTTCCTGATACCCACTTTTCTCTACATTGGTCTTCAGCAGTGTACTCTGATCGGTTCTCTCGATTTCAACCGTTTCACCGTCATTTACGATTTCAAAGTGAATGGTTTCATCACTCAACAGGAAATACAGCGGACTGGTGGTTTCTTTCATGGTATATTCACCATATCTGAGCCAATCAGATTCCGCATATCCTTTACTGTCTGTTGTCAATACATCTACTTTTTTACCATCAGCATCATAAATGGTAAACTTCGCATCTTTCAGCCCTTCTCCTTTTAAGGTGCCAGTGATCGGGTTATTATCCGCAGCTGTTTTATGGATCTGTACTTTACCCATGATTGGTTCATTTTCAATATCCACATAGGTCGTCTTACCCCATTTTGTTTCTACTGCCAAATAACCTTCCTGTGGCAGATAACCTTCTGGTGTTTCTTCCTTCAGGTAGTATGTTGTATCGCCAAGGAACATATCATTCAGCTCGATCCTTCCTTTGGCGTCTGTTTTATAAGTACCCAAAGACTTCTTGTTTGGATCGAACAACTCAAATGTGACATTTGCCATTGGCTCATCATTTTCCTTATCGATTTTCTCAATACGGATAGATGCCAACGGATAGTTTTCCCATTCAATGAGCTTATCATCGCCCCATTCAAGGGTTACTTTTCTGACATTCGTATCCAGCGCATATCCTTTTCTTGTATTGGTTTCACGGATCAGGTAGGTACCAGCCGGGAACATATATTCCAGATTGATTTCGCCACGTTTGTCGGTGTAATACTTGCCATAGGTCTTACCGTCATCACGCACGATACTGAATTCCACGTTTTCCATTGGCTCACCAGTAACAATATCCGTTTTTTCAATACGCAATGTAGCGTTTTTGTCATTTTCAAACTTCACAGCCACAGGAGAACCGCTCTTCACCTGTACGTTTTTGCTAGGTACATCGTCGATGTTATAGCCATTTGGTGCTGCAGTTTCTGTCACTACATACCAGCCCGGCTCAAGTGTAGGAACTGTAATTCTGCCGTCTGTACCGGTGATATAGTCCCCCACATAAGTGCCGTCGATTTCTGTTACCTTAAACTTAGCTCCTTCCAAAGGCTCCTGCGTATTCTTATCCACTTTATAAATGATAAGCGCTGCTTTCTTATAGTTATACAGTTCCAATTTTTGAGGCTCATTCTGTTTCAAATGTACCAATTTCACGGTATTATCCAAATTGTAGTCTTCCGGCGCTTTCAGCTCCTGTACTTTATAAGTACCCGGCTTCAAGCCAGCAATGGTGATGATACCGCTTTCATCTGTCGTATACTGCCCAATGAACTGATCGTCTACTGTTGTTACTTTAATGGTAGCATCTGCCAGCGGTGCTTTTGTTTCACCGTCAAGTTTCTGGATCACAAAGCTATTCTCCGGCTGGTTAAAGAATTCCATGGAATATACTCTACCCTTTTCGATATAAATGGTTTTTGCGGTATTATCCAAGATATATCCGTCCTTCGTCTTGATCTCCTGGACAATAAAGCCACCTACCAGCTGAGGGATGTAAATGGTACCTGTTTCGTCTGTACGATATTCGCCATTGGACTCACCTACAACAGCACCTTTGATATCTGTTACTTTAAACGTAACATCACTTAATGGCTCTTTTGTGACAGCATCCATTTTCTTGATCAAAAGCCCACCCAAAGGTGCATTGGTAAACTCTACTGTCACAACAGAATTATCATCTGCCAGTGTGACTGTCTGAATCGTTTCGTCTAAGATATGGTCACTATCACTGGATACTTCTGCAATGGAATATACACCTTTTTTCAATCCAGCAATGGTAATGGTACCATTCTTGGATGTGGTATAAGTACCGATCACAGTACCTTCTGTTCCTGTAGCACCACTTAAATAACGCACTTCAAACTTGATGCCTTCCAGTGCTTCTCCAGTCTCTGCGTCTACTTTTTTGATGATGATCGCTGACATCGGTGCATTTTCAAAAGTGATTTCTTTGTCTTCTCCTGCTTTCAAAAATACATCAATGGACTCTGTTTTGCGCTCATAACCAGATGGTGCTTGTTTTTCAACGATGCGATACCAGCCCGGCTCTGCATTCTCCAGCTTAAAAATACCGGAAGCATCGGATGTAAAACTGCCTGCCATCACAGTTTCACCGTCTAAGGAGCCGTTGACCGCACGATATACTTCAAACTGTGCGTTTTTCAACGGATCTTTTGTGATAGAATCCACTTTATGTACGGTAAGAGTTGGTTTCTTGGTATCCTCAAACTTCGCAGTAAAGTCTTCGCCCTCTACCAAGTTGATGATACGTTCTTCTGTGTCAATGACATAGTTTTGTGGCGCCTTTGTTTCCACAATACGATAGCTGCCTGGTGCCATATTCGGCAAAACAATTTTACCTTCCGCATCTGTGGTAAAAGGGCTTCCTGTGACAAAGCCTTTGTCTGGTTCTTCCAGTTTTTCTACGGTAAACATAGCACCTGCCAATGGTTCACCTGTCTGTTTGTCCACCTTCAAAATGGTAAGGTCAGGTGACTCATCATTGATAAATGTCAATGTTACATCCTGATCCGGCTCCATGGTTGCATACTGCACATTTGGAGAAGAAAGCTCATATCCGGCTGGCGGCTGGATTTCTGTGATTACCAGTTTTTTGGATACGCCGTTTTCAATGTCAATATCCTCAATGGTAAAGCTGCCATCTGGTCCTGTGGTATATGGATTTCCCGGAAGTGCCTGACCGTCTACTTCTTTGACTTCAAATACCGCTCCGGCTAATCCTTTATCCGGGTCTTTCTTATCTACTTTTCGGATCGTAAGGTCTGGCTGTCTATGATTCACCACTTCTACAATGGTTGTCTTTTCCACACCTTCTTCCACTACCAAATCATACTTTTTGCTGTTTAACAAATACCCAGGCTTCGCCTGTACCTCCTGTACCTGATAATGCCCAGGTTCCAAGCCATCTAAGCGTGCAGTACCGTCATCTCCCGTTGTAACAGGTGAATTCGGTAATGGTGTATCCTCGCCAAATCGGAAGATATTGAAGGAAACACCTTCGATCCCATTACCGTCTACATCCACTTTACGGATCAAAATACCGGATTTCTTTGTATTCTTGATCGTGATTTCACCCGGATGACCGCTTTCGGCATATACCTCATAAATCTCATCAGAAGCAATATAGCCATCTGCCGGTGTCACTTCCTTGATGGCAAACCAGCCTTCGTCCACACCCTCCAGCGTGATTTTACCATCCTCATCAGTCACACCGGTATAGGTCTGCTGCGTGTTTTTATGTGTGATCTCAAAGTACACACCAGAAATAGGCTCTGACGTTTCCGCATCGATCTTTGTGATCTCAACAGACGGTTTTGCATGGTTTTCCATGACAACAACGGTTTCTTCGCCCCAATCGACTTCTCCGATCTGTGGCGTATCGTTTAAGATATAATCAAATCTGGCAGCAATCTCCGTTACTTCATAACTGCCTTCCGGAAGATCCTCAATGGTGACTTCCCCATTGCTGCCTGTCACAACGGTCTGTTCAAAGCCTGTAGTATGGTTAACTACTTTGAAATAAAAACCTGCCAGTTCCTCCTGTGTATCAGCATCAATCTTACGAATAGTCAAAGAGCCATAAGGCTGATTCTCGAAAGTCACCTTGGGATGGACTTCTGCATCATCCACGACTTCTACGCTTTGGGAGTTTTGACCGACTGCCACACTGTAATGCGGTGGTGCAGAAACTTCGGTTACTTCATAAGTCCCCGCAGGAATACCAGTCATGCGTACTACGCCATCAGAAAGCTCTACTTTACCGCCATTTCCCAAAATCGGCGCTGTAGCACCTCGGGATGCTTTGACTGTGATATTGATATGACTGCAGCTTCCTGATACACCTCTAATATGAAATACCGCATCTGGTATAGTTTCCTTTGTGTTATAGTCCAGTTTTTCCACCAAAAGACTGCCGTCCGATGATGGTGTATCAGGATCATCCGGTTCATCAGGAATAGTCGGTGATGCGTTATATGTCATCATAGCTGTATCTGTCGCCTGTGGACGGAAGTTATAGATATATCCCTGCCAGTTACCAGATAAGCCAACAGGATTTCCTAAATAGCTGACACTGCTGTCAAAGGTGCCGCCTACGGTCGTTCCATAGAACTGATAGTTGATGCCTGTGCTGTCTGCAAGGTCTTTCTTGACTTTTACAGTTACGTCCTGTCCCATAGGTACTTTAAACGCCTTATTATCGTCCCATGCACCGCTGATATTTGTCTGTAAAGAGAGCTTGCTTCCACCGGCATAGACCTCAATACTTCCGCTTTCCACCATCTGATTCAGGTCATCACCTAAAATACGGAATTTCCAGTAATCACGATCCATACTGCTGGTGAACTGATAGGTGTTGGTTACCCATTCTCCGTCTTCTGTGGCTTCTTCAGAACCGCTGACTGGCGAAAGCTTTACCGTAAACTCCGGAGGCGTATAAGGATTTGCGATACCTTCTGTGTAAATCTGTTTCAATGCGTTTAATACTCTCGTATTTCTTGCGGTATCTCCCGACTGAATGGACCATTTATCCAAGGAACCATTGACAATGGCTGTATGAATCGCCGCATGTGTGGCATAGTACGCTTCCTCTACGCTCTGACAGCCTAATTCCTGTGGTGTTTTATAGGGATATCCCGCACGGGCAACGCCAAGGATCTTCTTTTCTTCTGCGCCAATGCTCGGCAAAGGATCTACCTGATACTGACCATCCTGATGCTGGGCAGTACCTTTCCAGCCTGGATTTTTGCAGTATGCCGGATATTCCAGTGCGGCAGGATCGTCTGCTACCCATTTAGCGATATGTATATTGTCCACGATAGCGCCATCATAGTGCAGGATATTATTCAGCGCTCTATCCGCTGTGATAGTTATATACCCACCATTTGCCTGCAAGTAAGCATATGGATCTGAGCCTGTGTCGGAACGAGCCTTCGGCAGCGAGTCTGTGCCGTAGATTTCCGCATAGTTTTCGGAAAGCACTACAGTTCCTGTACTGCTTGTTGTAAACTGCTGTGTGCTGAGTATTGCAGGCTGTTCAAATACCACATCTTCTTTTTCACTGTCTATGCCATCATCATCTTCTTCCCTATTGTCTTGTGCATCAAACTCAATGTCCTGTGTCGAGCCGTTGCCAATCGTGACTTGATCCGCATAGTCACTGCCCCAGAAAAAATCGTCATAGGACGAACTGCCTCCGCCGCTTTCCTGCCCTGGGATCACAAAGCCATCTTCCCAACTGGCAAGGGCTGGAATGCAATTTACAGTAGTGATCACTGCCGCAAGCAGCAATGAAAGCCACCTTCTGCTTTTCATCATAAAAAATCAACTCCTTTTCCTGTTTTTTCCATGAAAAAAGAGTTCTGAAAAGCAAGTTCCTCTTAAGAAAACATACCAGATAAATCATAGTAAAAATAAGGAAGCTGGAATCCTTTTATGATAACAAGGATTTCGGCTTCCGTTGTTTTCTTATGAAGATGCCCCTAAAAACAGAACTCTTTCTTACGCCGTATTGTGTTTGCTTTTGATCCGTCTCCTATTTGAAATAGGCAAACATCTCATAGGTCAGTTTTTCGCCCACCGCAAAACCGGCTACCTGATACTTTGGATTCAGGTAGTTTTCTTTATGCGCTTGTGAATTTGTCAGGTTACGGTGGGCTTTATCCGCTGTTGTCGCATTCTTGACTGCGTTTTCTCCCACCAAGTAGTCGGAAAGACCAAAGTCTGCTGCCATTTGGGTGGCTCTGCCCCAGTACTTGGAAACATGTCCATCGGCAATGGTTTTTCCGTCATAGGAAATAAGTTTTTCAAATGTGGAATAGCCATTCAAGGAACGCTCGATGTTCTTGGTTTCACATAATGCCTGTAAATCAGCATCATAGCGTAGTGTAGGCACACCATTTTTCTTTCTTTCCTGATTTACCAGTTCAAGAAGCTTCGCACTTTCCTCCCAGTAGAAGTGATGGTAGTTGCCATAGAGCTGTTCACTGAGTTTTTCCATATCATACCCATTTTGCTGAAGCAGACGATAGAACATGGTCACCAGCTCCGCTTTTGTAACTACGGCATTGGGACGGAATGTACCATCGCCGAAACCAGAGAGGATACCCATATTCACCAACCTGCAGATAGAATCCTGCACTTGGGGGCTGCATTGTGCAGTATCTGTAAATACTGTGGTATAAGATGTTTGATCCTTCTGTAAAAAATTGGACAAAAAAACTGCGATATACTGTCGCTGTGCCGGCTGTTCTAATGTGAAATAAATCCCTGCGAGATTCTCATTTGGATTTCCCCATACACCAGCTTCTCCGCAAATGAGTGCTGATTTTCCCGGTTCCGTATGACTGTCCCAGCTGAAACGGTCGGAAAAGATGCGGCTGGCATCCTGACCGCCATAAAATGTCACTGGATTTAAGCCAAAGTGTGCTGCAATCTCTGCGAAATCACCATACGTAGCAGGTGTATTGGGATAAAAATACCCTCCACTGCCTGATATATATCCACGTTGCAGGAAATCACGAATTGCACTTTCTGCCCAATGTCCCTGAATATCTACAGGTATTTGCCCATTGGCGTATAATGGTAAGCTGCCATAAGCCGATTGTGACGGGCGAGGCACAATGATTTCGGATGCTGCATAGGGTGCATTTGGGTGATTGCCTTTTGAAACGTCCCCCAGCAGCTCTCCTGTTGCCGCAAAAGCGGTCTGGGATATGGTAAGTGCAGTCAATATAGCAATACAGGTTCGTACAAGTCTTTTCATGTTAGTTCCTCCTTCTTCTCTTTTTATCTACTGATACAAAAAGATGGGATCAAAGACAACAAAGAATACAGCTTTTGCTGCATTTTATTTCTGTACTGCCTGTACCAAAAGGCGTTTCGTCGGTTGGTCTTCAATACAAGTCACCATAGTAAGGGTATTTTGTTCCACTGCTGCTGTAATATCACTCCAGTCTGTTTCCGCAATAGGTTTGATGACCGTTACCTGATAATTCCTTGTTCCAAATCTTGTTTCATAAGTAACCGTATCTCCAACTGCAATATTTTTCAAATTACGAAAATCATACTTATAATCCCTGTTATGTGCGCAAAAGCCTACATTTCCATCCCAGATCGGTGTTTCAGAGAAATGACCAATGGCTGTTTTGATGGTTTCCAGGTCTGCGCCATCCTTTACCGGGAATTTAGAAATACCGATGCTTTCTATGGTAAGATATCCAAGGATATCATGTGGTATCTCCGTGGCAGTTGCCTGTGGATTTGTGTAGTTTTCCAATGTCGTTTGAGACACCCTGCTGGTATCAAAATCGTATGTTCTCATGGCTTTATCCAACATGCGAACCATTTCTGCCCTCGTGATATGCGTACTACCATTTATCTTATTTTCTGGATATGTATCAATCACGCCGGCTGCATACAGATTACGCACGGATGTATTCACCCATAAAGGAATGTCCTCGCTATCGCTGTATGGCAGCTGCACGCTGTTATAGTTTTCGCTCCTGACCAGCCTGGATACAATGGAAATCGCTTCAAATCGTGTGATTTCATTTTGCGGCAAGAATATATTCCCCTCATACCCACTGACAACACCGCTTTTTACAGCGGAGTCGATATATGGATAAAACCAGTCTGTTGGAAGTACATCTGTAAAACTGCTATCCTTCTGTGTGATTGGATACAGTTCCAGCTTATCCAGTAATGCAACGGTTTCAGCTCTGGTAATGGTAGCGTCTGGGCGGAAAGTTCCATCTGGATACCCACTGACCAAGCCATAGCTGCTGTATTCTGTGATATATGCCTCGTCCGTATGCCCTGCAATATCTGTATAGGTTGCTGCAAATGCTGGTGTCGGTATCAACGCTACAAAAGTCAATGATATGGCAATGAGCCACTTAAATCGTTTCATGCTCCTCCCCCTTTTCTTCAAATTCTGGAGTATCTTCTATCTCATTTCCTTCTTCTAATCCATCCAAATCAGAGGGAACTGTTTCCATCTTACGTCTCTTCAGCAAATAATAAATGGTGCCGCCTGCCAAAAGCAGCAATACACACCCTCCGCCAATGAAAAATGGCAAGTAATGATTTTCTTCCTCCATGACCTGCATTTCTGCTTTCTCTCCCAGATAGGTCAATGTGTATGCTGTCTGTTCAGAGATTTCTTTTTCCGCTGTACCGGTATAGGTTACTTTTGCGGTATATGCTGTTGGGATTTTGACGGAATAGGTACCGGAATACAGGGCTTTTGCATTATAGTTGTTCCCTACAGCAGTATCACCACTGCCCATATTATTATCCCCGATCCACTGGATGTCGTATAATGTCATACTAACACCGCCAGACCATATATTTTTCGCAATCTGGCTGGTATCCATGGAGGAAAGTCCATAGTACATTTTGGAATCAGACTTCGTATACGTTTTTGTGGTATATCCTGTTGCTGCATATTGGATAGAAGCATAATCCAATTTCAACTCACCTTTATATCCATCTTCATCCTCATAAGTTTTGGTTTCCCCTAGATTTGCTGCTACCTGCCCACTGCTTTCCGAGGTCACAGTTGTTTCTGCTGTTTGAGATACTTCTTTTGTCAATACCTCCACCACCGGCTCACTTTTGACATCGATCTGATGATAAGTATAGCCATTCAACTCAAAACTGGCTCCCAATAAATGGTCGATGTCCTCGCCATTTTTTAAGGTATAAGTCTTTTCGATGTAATAATTCCCGCCTTTCATATAAGTTTCTGTTGTTGGTTCCGGTGCTTCTGTTGCCGCTGTGCATAACAAAAGTACCGCTAACGACATAGGAAGATACCATCCCTTCCTTTTCATGTTTTCTCACCTCTTATCTTCCAAACTTCCATAACCATGCAGTACTGTACAGAATGAAAAAAAGAATACTGCCATACCAAAAGCGATCCACTGCTTTCCACTGGCAGTGAGCAAAAAACTTTGTACTTTCGGTTGAAAAACAGCCAGCATAATAGTCATTCCAGCGAAAAAGAAAAACACCGCTGTTATGTAAGCAGGCATCTTTCGTATTTTTCTTTCGTATATTTCTTGAAGCCGCAGGACCTCGATCCATTGCTTCCTGACTTCCTGTTCCACACCTGCAGGCAGCATATTTGCTTGTTCCAAAATTTGTAACCGATGAAAGTCTCTCCGCATCGGGTCATCTTCCTGAAGCAATACAACATCTACTGTTTTCCCCTTCAGAAATGCGATCCTGCTTTTCCTGCGATTCCAATACATTTTTTTCACAACAAAACCATGCTGCAAGAAAGGAAAGCCCAAAGACAGGACAAATGCAAGATAAACATTTTGCAGCAATAAACCGAAACATAAGCCAAAAAACCACAGAAAAAAAGAAAAGATGATTGCCGTTCCTCTTTTCTTCCTTCTTTTGACACCATGGTCTTTTTCTATTCTTTTTTTCAAGTCTGACCAGTTCTCTTTTCTTTTTATACCCAAACGCACATTTATGTTTCCTCCATTCTGTCGCAAATCATTTGAACAGCATCCCAATATTTCCTATGGCATAGACTCCCTCCTTTTATCATCCTGCCCTCCAGATAGGCAATTTCCAACTCTTTGCCAAAGGGCAGCATACCGTCAAAACCGCCGATTTTCTCACTCACCTCCTCGTAAGGGCTATATGGCTTCACTTGCCCAGCCAAATGAATGCTGTTCTGTGGTAGATTTCTTTCATTCTCCTGTTC
>ERZ1643247.2363-NODE-2363-length-15106-cov-4.929772_pt1 | contig 15106 bp, 18 predicted proteins | sample MGYA00579264_ERZ1643247 | MGnify/ENA primary metagenome ERZ1643247 (study PRJEB29033, sample SAMEA4952262) | chicken gut metagenome | biome: Broiler Chicken; feature: Gastrointestinal Tract; material: Caecum | place: Ireland | collected 2018 | study: Broiler... | reverse complement strand
CTATCTGTGTAAAAGAAGAAAATGCCACCCATTTGTTGCAAGGTGCAGATATTATCTGCGAAGCCTTTGATGATGCAGAGTGCAAAGCAATGCTTACCAATCTTGTCCTTGAAGAAATGCCCGACAAATATCTTGTTGCGGCATCGGGTATGGCAGGTTTCGGTAGTGTTAATTCTATCAGGACGAGAAAAATCACAAGCAAGTTTTATCTATGTGGCGACGAGAAAAGTGACGTGCAATCGGAAGGCGGTCTCGTATCTTCCCGTGTAATGCTCTGTGCAGCTCATCAAGCCCATACTGTACTCAGAATCTTAGCAGAACAATTTGAAACTTAATGAAAGAAGGAAACAAAAATGAATAACGATAAACTGATTATTGGCGGACACGAATTTAACTCCCGTTTTATTCTCGGCTCCGGTAAGTATTCGATGAAACTGATTGAAGCAGCAGTGAAGGATGCAGGAGCAGAGATCATCACCCTTGCTGTTCGCCGTGCAAATACCAAGGAGCAGGAAAGTATCCTCGACTACATTCCTGAAGGAATTACTTTGCTTCCTAACACTAGTGGTGCAAGAAATGCAGAAGAAGCTGTTCGTATAGCTCGTCTTGCAAGAGAACTTGGCTGCGGCAATTTCGTAAAAATTGAAATTATGCGTGATTCCAAGTATCTGCTCCCCGATAATCAAGAAACTATCAAGGCGACCGAGATTCTTGCCAAAGAAGGCTTTGTGGTTATGCCGTATATGTATCCTGATCTGAATGTTGCAAGAGATCTTGTAAACGCCGGTGCAGCTTCCGTTATGCCATTGGCTTCTCCTATCGGGTCTAACAAAGGTCTTGCCACAAAAGAATTCATTCAGATTTTGATTGATGAGATCGACCTGCCTATAATTGTAGATGCCGGTATCGGCAGACCTTCTCAGGCTTGCGAAGCAATGGAAATGGGCGCCGCTGCTATTATGGCGAACACCGCTCTTGCAACTGCAGGTGACCTTCCTATGATGGCATCTGCATTCAAAAATGCCATTGAAGCAGGACGTAAAGCTTACCTTGCAGGACTTGGCAGAGTGCTGACACGTGGAGCTTCTGCATCCGATCCGCTAACAGGTTTCCTCAGAGATTAAGGTGAAAACTATGGAAAATCAATTTTTTGTAGATTCGGAGCATTTATCGCCGGAAGCACTTGCGAAAAAGCATCGTCTTGAAACCGATCCATCCTCCCGAAAGAACCATATGGAATATCTGCCGGGGATGGAAGTGATCGAATCGGATGTGTGTGCAAATGTGATGGCACAGATGAACTCCTATGATTATTCAAAATACACCGCCGCTGATGTAAAGGCGGCTTTGGAGCACGACAATTGCACTATTGAAGATTTCAAGGCACTGCTTTCTCCTGCGGCAGAACCGTTCCTTGAGCAGATGGCACAGAAAGCAAGACTTGAAACAAGTAAGCACTTCGGCAACACCGTTTATCTGTTCACTCCTCTTTACATAGCTAATTACTGCGAAAATTACTGTGTGTATTGTGGGTTCAACTGCTACAACCATATTAAGCGTATGAAGCTTAGTATGGAGCAGATTGAAAAAGAGATGAAGGTCATTGCCGACAGTGGTATGGAAGAAATACTTATTCTTACCGGTGAAAGCCGAGCTCAGAGCAATGTGGAGTACATCGGTGAGGCTTGCAAGCTGGCCCGCAAATATTTCCGTATGGTCGGTCTTGAAATCTATCCCGTTAATACCGATGAATACAAGTATCTCCACGAATGCGACGCGGACTATGTAACGGTGTTCCAAGAAACCTACGATACCGATAAGTACGAACAGCTTCACCTGCTCGGACATAAGCGTGTGTGGCCTTACCGCTTTGATGCACAGGAACGTGCGCTTCGCGGTGGTATGCGTGGAGTGGCATTCTCTGCTCTGCTTGGTCTTTCTGATTTCCGCAAGGATGCTTTAGCAAGTGCTTTGCACGTTTATTACTTGCAGAGAAAATATCCTCACGCCGAGATGTCCTTATCCTGCCCAAGACTCAGACCGATCATCAATAATGATAAGTTGAGCCCTTTGGACGTTCACGAAAAGCAGCTTTGTCAGGTGCTTTGTGCTTACCGTATTTTCTTACCTTTCGTTGGAATTACTGTATCTTCCCGTGAAAGCGCCGAGTTTAGAAACGGTATTGTGAAGATTGCGGCAACCAAGGTTTCCGCAGGCGTTTCAACCGGCATCGGCGATCACGAAAGCAAATACACCGGCAAAGAATCCGATGAAGTACAAGGCGATGAGCAGTTCGAGATCGACGACAACCGCAGCCTTGATAAAATGTATAAGGATATTGCCGAGGAAGGCTTACAACCCGTTTTGAACGACTATCTGTATGTGTGAGGTAACGAGAATGAAAAAGTTTGATCCAAGTTTATATTTTATAACCGACAGCACGAACTACAGCGAGGAAGAATTCCTTTATCGTGTTGAAGAAGCATTAAAAGGAGGAGCAACCCTTCTTCAGCTTCGTGAGAAAAACAAAAGCACACGAGAGTATATCGAGCTTGCCGAAAAGGTACATGCTATCGCAAAGCGTTACAACGTACCGCTTATCATTGACGACCGTGTGGACGTTGCTCTCGCTATCGATGCAGAAGGTGTTCACGTGGGTGCTGAGGATATGCCCATTGCAACGGCGAGAAAACTTATGGGCGATGACAAGATCGTAGGCGCAACAGCGAAGACAGTTCCGTGGGCAAAGGAAGCCTACGAGCAGGGCGCTGACTATCACGACCAAAGTAAAAACTGTTCTGACTTCTACCGATACGCTCCGTGATATATGTAATGCCGTCCCCATTCCTGCTAACGCTATCGGCGGACTGAACAAGGATAATATTGATGTTCTTGCAGGCATCCCCATTGCCGGAATTTGCGTGGTGTCTGCCATTATGAAAGCGGATGACCCTAAGACTGCAGCTGAGGAACTGAAAGCAAGAGCGCAGGAGCTTGGCTTATGCTAAAGGGAGCCATTTTCGATTTTGACGGAACTCTGGTAGATTCCATGTATATCTGGGATACCATCGGTGAGGATTATCTTCGTTCGCTCGGTAAGGAACCGCACGAGGATCTAAAGGAAACCTTTATGACACTTACCTTGGAGGAAGCAGCCGAATATTACCGCACTCATTACGGTGTCACACTTTCTGTCAAAGAAATTGTGGACGGCGTAAACACAATGGTAGAAGGAATCTATAGAACGAGGGTTGCGTTAAAGCAAGGTGTTGCAGATTTTCTCGCTACGGTAACGGATCGGTATCTTGTAGAAGAAACACTGGACCGTCTTGGTATTCTTCAGTATTTCTCAGAGATATTCACCTGTGCCGAAGTAGGATACGGAAAGGACAAGCCAATCATCTATCGAAAGGCGTTGGAACACCTTGGCACAACGAAGAATGAGACCTACGTTTTTGAAGACTCGTTGTTTGCGCTTAAAACAGCGAAGGCAGACGGGTTTACTACCGTTGGAGTTTATGATCGACACGAAAACAGACAGGATAACCTAAAAAATCTTGCCGATTACTATATTGTTGATTTTGCAGATCCCGTCTTAAAAACAATTTAATATCAAGCGGCTGATTGGGGGCACCACCTTACGCCGCTATAAAACGATGCTGAAAAACGAAAGGAGAACTTTTATGAAACTGAAAACAGCATTGACCATTGCAGGAAGTGACTGCAGTGGAGGCGCCGGTATTCAAGCAGATTTGAAAACAATGACGATGAATGGTGTTTATGCTATGAGTGCCATAACAGCACTGACAGCACAAAACACGACCGGCGTTCGAGCAATAGAAGAATGCAGTCCGGAATTCCTCCGCCATCAGATCGATGCGGTATTTGAGGATATTCGACCGGATGCTGTAAAAATTGGAATGGTTGCATCAGTGGAACTGATTAAAGCAATAGCAGACCGTCTTTTGTACCATAAGGCAGAACGGATTGTTCTGGATCCTGTAATGGTATCGACCAGCGGTTCAGCCCTAATAAAGGATGATGCCATTGATGCTCTCAAGGCATATCTCTTACCAATCGCAACCCTTGCAACCCCAAATATCCCGGAGGCGGAACTGTTGGCAGGCATGTCCATCAAGAATGAGGGGGATATGCTTGTTGCCGCTAAGAAAATTGTTGATTCGTATAACTGCTCTGTTTTGTTAAAGGGCGGTCATAGCATAAACGATGCGAACGATCTTCTTTATACAAAAAAGGGATTTCGATGGTTTAACGGCAAACGCATTAACAATCCAAACACCCACGGAACGGGATGTACCCTTTCCAGTGCAATAGCGTCTAATCTTGCCAAGGGATATGACCTTGAAGCTTCTGTACAGAAGGCAAAGGAATATATTTCATCTGCCCTTGCCGATATGCTCGATTTAGGGCAAGGCTCAGGACCTATGAACCACGCTTTTGATCTGACCGGTCAGTTTTCAAAATAACTTATGCTTGAAAGGAATAAAGAACAATGAGAAATTATACTACACAAATGGATGCCGCAAGACAAGGCATTATCACCCCTGAAATGAAGGCAGTTGCTGCAAAGGAATACAGAACTGAAGAAGAGATCCGTGACCTTGTTGCCAAAGGTCAGGTAGCTATCTGTGCAAATAAGTTGCACACCTGCATTGACCCCAACGGCGTGGGCTCTATGCTCCGCACAAAGATCAACGTAAACCTTGGCGTTTCCCGTGATTGCAAGGATTATGATATCGAGATGGAAAAGGTTATGGCAGCCGTTAATATGGGCGCAGAAGCCATTATGGACCTTTCCTCTCACGGCAATACTCAACCTTTCCGCAGAAAGCTCACTGCAGAATGTCCTGCAATGATCGGTACAGTTCCGGTATATGATAGCGTTATTCATTATCAGAGAGACCTTGCAACACTTACTGCGAAGGACTTCATTGACGTAGTAAGACTTCACGCAGAAGATGGCGTTGACTTTGTAACTCTTCATTGCGGCATTACTCGCAAGACCATCGAGCAGATCAGAAAGCATAAGAGAAAGATGAACATCGTTTCCCGTGGCGGTTCACTTGTTTTCGCCTGGATGTGCATGACAGGGGAGGAGAATCCCTTCTATGAATACTACGACGAGATTCTTGACATCTGCCGTGAGTATGATGTGACGATTTCTCTCGGCGATGCTTGTCGCCCAGGTTGCCTTGCTGACGGTAGTGACGTGTGTCAGATTGAGGAGCTTGTACGTCTCGGTGAGCTTACCAAGCGTGCATGGGAAAAGGATGTACAGGTAATGGTAGAAGGTCCCGGACATATGCCGATGGATCAGATCGAAGCCAATATGAAGATGCAGCAGACTATCTGTATGGGTGCACCTTTCTACGTACTTGGTCCTATTGTTACTGATATTGCTCCCGGATATGACCATATTACCTCTGCTATCGGTGGTGCAATCGCTGCTGCAAGCGGTGCAGCATTCCTGTGCTATGTAACTCCTGCAGAGCATTTGGCTCTTCCAAACGTTGACGATGTAAAGCAAGGTATTATCGCTTCCAAGATTGCTGCTCACGCTGCAGATATTGCAAAGAAGATTCCTCATGCAAGAGATATCGACGACCGCATGGGAGATGCAAGAAGAGCTCTTGACTGGGAAGCACAGTGGGAATGCTCACTTGATCCCGAAACCGCAAAGCGCATCCGTGACGAGCGCAAGCCTGAGCACGAAGATACCTGCTCCATGTGCGGTAAGTTCTGTGCAGTCAGAAGTATGAATAAGGCACTTAATAACGAAATGGTGGATATTCTGTAATGAAGCGTTGCGTGATTGTCGGCGGTGCCGGCATTAACAATTATGATTATATCCGAGGCCGGTTGTGCGCAAATGATTATATTGTTTTCTGCGATAGTGGTCTGAGGCATCTCGAACCTTTACAGGTAAAACCGAGTCTAATTGTTGGAGATTTCGATTCCCATGATAATCCGCATTTGGATGTCGAAACAATTGTTTTGCCCTGTGAAAAGGATGATACGGATACCGTATTCGCTGTAAAGGAAGCCATTAAAAGAGGTTTTGATGATTTTCTTTTGATAGGTGTTGTAGGAGCAAGACTTGACCACACACTTGGTAATGTATCGAGCCTTTTGTATCTTGATTCCCTTGGAAAAAAGGGATATATCATAGATGATTATTCTGAAATGGAGATAGTTTCCAATAAACCCGCATATATTGAGAATTCTTTTTCGTTCTTTTCATTATTAAATATATCAGGAACTGCAAAAAGAGTAACAATCAAAAATGCCAAGTACCCTCTAAACGATGGAGAAATTTCTTGCGAATATCAATATGGAATAAGTAACGAAGTCGTTGGTGAAATCGCAGAAATATCAATTAGAGAAGGAAAACTATTGTTAATTAAAGTGTTGTAATTTTATAATTGAAAGGTGATTTATATGAAAAAAATTATATCAATGTTTTTAATTTTTGCTATGAGTATCACATTATTTGTATGTCCGGTATCTGCCGAGACGCAATCATATCAAAATGAATATTTAGAGGCAGAAAAATATATTGCGAATATTGATTTTAATTACTTTTATAATTCGACTAATATCGGAGATGATGTGAAAAAAGATTTGAAAAGAATTCAAGAGTTTATTTCAGCAAAAGAAAAATACACTATAGAAGATTTAAATACAGTTATTGAACCCGCAAATACAAACATAAACAATAGTTCTCGTGCGGGCTATGATTATTCAAAACTGTTGCCAACATCAAAAGATGTGTTGAATGCTAATGAAAAAGTGGTTTTTAACAGCAACCCTGCATACGGATTATCCGTTTTGTTACAAGCCTCTTATGCTAATAGTCAGGAAGCAGGCAGGTTTGGTTCTAATACGTGGGCAACAAACGGAGATGCGTTTAGACATGCTCTTTGGAATGCATTAGGAGCTCATTTTACAAGTCAATCTTATATGGAAAGATTTGCAACAGCACATGAAACCGGATCGTCTGATTACAATGCAAATAGCATTGATACCCAAATGGACTTGAAAAATAATGCATCAGGTCGTTCTTTAGTAAAAAGTATGGATTTGCCGAGCAATCCGCCAAATGGGATGGTTATTCCTTATTTAATTTCAAACAATATCGCTACAGCAACAAAAAATGGTAAATTAGTTCGTTTTGTTGTAAATGGGGTTCAGTATAGCACGCTAAGAGCAACAAATTCAGCTACAACAAATTAACGTTATGAAGAAGTACATATTCTTTTTTATAACAGTTTTAATTCTCGTTTTTTTATCAGCCTGTATACAACAAGAGATTAATAGCCTAAGTCTTCCAGAAAAAAACAAAATAATAAAAGCATACTATATTACCGAAAACGGGTATAAATCAACGACTGATAAGGAGAATATTAATAATCTGTTGTTTGAACTATCTTTGGTAAATATCAAGAGTTTTGATAGCTTGCAAGATACACCAAGGGTCGATGAATATTCCGAGATCAACTTCGAGTTGTCTACAGGGACAAGCAGTAATAAAGTATTTGTTTATAAAACCCAAGAGGGATTTTTTGTAGAACAACCTTATAACGGTATATTTACGATCGATGAAATTCAATATCAATCAATTGTTGCTATTTTTGACGATTAGAATACGTTTGGAAAGAGCATTCCATAAATATTAGATATAATTAAAGTATTAATGCAAACAGTTGTCCCGTTAAGAATGCAGAAATCCCTGCTCTCCTAACGGGGCATTTTTTGTTTTACGGGTTATTTATCCCTTGTTTATTCAATTTCTTTTTCATTTTGTCGAGTGCCTTACGATATGTCTTATCAGCGGTATTGGGCGAAGCTAAACCGTGGTCTATGGCTATATCAACAAACGCTTCTTTGGGTATGGGCTTTCGTATAGGCTTACCGTCCTCGTCTAAATCATTTTCATCATAAAAATGAGTGGCATAACATTCCATACAAAAGCCGAGGTGAGCAGACACCATTGCACGCTCACGATAGTTGAGATTTTCAAACGCTGCCATAACCGTTTCGGCTTCTTCCAACTTAAAGAACAACTTGTCCGGCTCTGATGAACCGTCGTGTGCAACCTCTTCACGGCTTTCTTCGCTGTCCTCATCGGCATATTGGCGGTAATATTCCACGAACTGCATATTTTGCATTCCGCATCGGATAATCTCAGCGGCATCTTCCTTACTTGTGCCAATGGCCTCCGCTATTTTCTCCATAGTAGCATCATCGCTTTTGTTACCGAACTCACGATAAAGTCGCATTGCTTTGCGCAGTCGCAAATACTCATCGTAGCTTTGCACCGAGAAACCCGTTCGCATTGAACGGATATATTCATGAATCTCCCGCATTGCTGCATATTCTTTGTAAACGATAAACGGAACACCACGTTCGGTATCATAGTCCTGCAAGGCTTTCAGCAGACCGATTACATACGCTTGCTTTATATCCAAAAAATGCCCATACATTGCATAGTCCTGAACAATCGCCATCGATTTTTCATTTAATGTGCGTTCATAGTAATGGAGAAACCAAGAAATATATTTATCGTCTTTATGAGCAAGGTAATTTGAGATGTACTTCTGCAAGTCGTTTTCCTTCGGCGGTGCCGGAGTTAAACGGTAAATATAAAGTTCTTTTTCCCATTCCTTCACGGCAACCACCTCCTTTTGCGTGTAACGGGATTATCTCATTCGTTTATCAGTTTCGGCATAGAGCTTTTCACGGCTCATATCAAGGGCATATTGTTTGTTGGCGTAATCGAAATTTTGCAATGCTCGGAATTTATATTCCTTTGCCAACTCCGTAGCCATCTTTGCAAAGCTTTCAGTAATCGTTCCTCTGCCTTTTTCGGTACGGATGGCGGAACAACGGCGGTTGTAAATATCTACAACGGGATCTGCGGCAGCAAGCTCTTTGCGATTTATACTTGCGGCGTATTTGCGGCAGGTAACCTTCTTGCCTCTGACCTCATAAGGAGCCGTACCATTGCAGTATTGCTGACGGCGGGCGGAAGTCATAAGGAAATACTTGTTACAAATACCGCATTGTCTTGGATAATGTCCGTGGTGTAAACCCTCAAAGAAGTCTGTAACCACAAAACTGTAATAACTATCAAAATATAATCTTCGGGCAAGTGTTGCGGTAGTACTTTTGCTTGTCTTTTTAATGGGAACGTATTCCGTTGTTACGGGGAACGGTACCGAGCCAAATACTTCCAAGGCTATTGGCAGTAAGTGTTCCTCATCAAAGCGGTCGGCTTCATCCACCTCATTGGCAAAATCTTTGAACTTATGAAAGGCATTACGAATGTCATCGCTTAACCTATCGTAAAACTTGAGTGTGGCATTTACCTCTTTAAGTAAAGTTTCTGCTTGTGTGAAAAACTCTTTATCGTATTCTTTGGGTAGTTGATGAAATATTGTTTGCGCCGTATCCATATCACTAACCTTTGCACGACGAGAGAAATATTCGCTTAGGACATTACCGTTTTCTTCTGAGAATAGGTCAGAGACTCTGTTGCGTTCATTATCTGTGCCGAGCATATCAAAAGGTTTAAGCCACGGAAGTGCTGTAAAGATATTTACCATACGCTCGCCGGCTTTTACATAGTCGGAGATATTAACGTATCCTATACGGAGCATATTTTCAAGTTGCCAATTATCCGTTGTGAAAACACCAATACGGGCGGCGGTGTCATTCTCATAAAACTGATTAAGCAGATGCACCGCAAAGGTTCCCGCAGGATAGCTTTTGCCGCCTATATGCACTCTGCCATCACGGTAATCGGCACTAAAAAAGCTTGTTTTATCCATATTTCCGTTTTACCTCCATACTAATTCTATCATAGGTAGTGTCCCTTAAAACGTACTTTGGCCGTTTTGGGACAAAAAATATTTTTTTGAAATAATTTTTGAAAAATCCTGTTTCGACATTGTTGCTTTAAAATCATTATATCACGAAACACCCATAAATACAAGTGATTCGGCGTGTTGCGTTTTTCGTTTTTACATTGTTGCTCTATTCCATTTGATTTTTAACTTTTCCTACATTCTAATAAGTGAGGGAGCGAAAACCTCACAATACAGGGCATCGCCGTCAGAAAACCGGCGGCTTTTTTATTGCCCAAAAACAGAAAGGAGGAAAAGACTATGTTGAAGATCACACCAAAGCAGGCAGATATGGTTCATCGTCTTGTCAAAGAACAATGCGCCAACTGTGACGAGAACGGAAACTGTATCTTGCTTGACGATGGAGAAGTGCACCGCTGTGTGCAGCTTATCTCTATCTACGGCATCTACTGCAACTATTTCAAAGAAGCGGTATTGCCCGGCAACCAAGAATTAAATGCACAAATCAAGAAACAAAACAAATTAAAGTAAAAAAGGAGAAATGTAAAAATGAAAAAAATTAATGAAATGTATGTTATCGGTATCGACCACGGTTATGGGAATATGAAAACGGCAAACTGCTGTTTCCCCACTGGAATATTGAAAAGCGATACCGAACCCACTTTTGTAGGCGACCTTCTCGTATGGAACAAAAAGTATTATTCTATCGGAGTTGGTCACAAGGAATTTACAGCGGATAAGTTTAACGATGAGGATTATTACGTTCTCACCCTTGCCGCTATTGCAAGAGAACTCAGAAGAGAGCACATCACCGAAGCCAACGTATTTATCTCCGCAGGCTTACCCTTAACTTGGGTAAGCGAGCAAAAGGCGGATTTTAAAAAATATCTGCTTCAGCACAATAAGGTTATTTTCAATTTTCGCAACACCGAATACCGTATTAAAATCGTAGGCGCAGAAATTTATCCGCAAGGTTTTGCCGCCGTTGCCGAAAAGCTCGGTGATTTTAAGGGCGTGAATATGCTCTGCGATATTGGTAACGGCACGATGAATCTGCTTCGTATTGTAAAAAAGAAACCCGATGCTCAGAAAATGTTTACCGAAAAGTACGGCACCCATCAGTGCGCTTTGCTTATCCGAGAGCAGATGATGAAGGTTCACCACGTCTCCCTTGACGACACTATCGTTACCGAGATCTTGAAGAAAGGTACGGCAGATATTGACGGAGAGTATCTTGATACGGTTGTTAAAACCGCAAAGGAATACACCGCCGGTATCTTCCGCCGTCTGCGTGAACACGAATATGATCCGAAACTAATGAAACTCTACGTGGTCGGTGGCGGAGGTTGTCTTATCCGTAACTTTGCCGATTACGAAGCAAGCCGAGTTATCATTAACGAGGATATTTGCGCTACCGCAAAGGGATATGAGTATATGGCTCTTATTTCCCTTAGCAGAAATGGTGGTGCAGTATGAGTATTAAAAACATGAAAATTCGCTTTAACTTAAATAAGGAAAATGACCGCAAGGCGTATGACTATCTGCAAAACACAGAGAAATCTTACAGCAAGGCGGTCATTTTTGTTATCTGCGAATATATGGATTTATCCCAAAGGTTGGCAACAGAAGAAGCTTTCCATGAAAGAATAATTGCCACCATTCGAGAAGAAGTTTCCAAAAGCAATCCTTTCGGCGGACTGTTACAGTTGGTGCAGACAACACCTGCGCCAACACCCACCGAAAAGGAAAATACCGAAAATGAAGAAACGGTAATGGATTTTATGGATAACTTTTAAGGTACCGCTTTATTCTGCTTTTGACGGTACTGTGGTGGCAATATTCAAAGGAATTGCCACCGCTAATTCCAATGGTTCCACTATTAAAAGAAACTGACGGCACTCACATAAAATGTGGTGCCAATATTCAAGCAAAGTAGAACTAGCCGAAAGATTTGCACGAACAAGGTTCGCTCCCTCACGGTGCAAGTCACGGAGAATGTAGGGCATACGCTAAATAGCGTGTGTCTTACACCGTAACAAGCAGGACATTTGGGCGCCCAAATGTCAAATCCGACCCAAGTAATCAGGGCGGAAACTTTAGGGGATGACCCCTAATACCCCATTTGAAAGGATGATGATATGAAAAGACAAGAAACACGAATATTTGCTCGCATTACTCCAAAGGAAAAGGCTCGGATAAACGACCTTGCCAAACAATGCGGACTTACAACAAATGAATATCTCCGTCAAAGAGCATTAGGATACGAACCACACACGGTTCCGCCTGATGCTCTTTTTCATTTCTGCGAAAAGATAGATACCCTAATCGAATCTCCATTTTCTGCGGAAGTAAACAAGGCGGCGATGACCTTACTCAAAGAAATTACAAAAGAAATAATCTTACCGAGAAAGGAGGATACCCGCCGATGGCAACCACAGGTTTCTGGCCCGTCAGAGGACGGTTAAAGGAAGTAATCGACTACGCCAACAATCCTGACAAAACCACCGCCAAAGAATATCTTGATGAAGATCTGTATGCCGCCATTCGCTATGTGGAGAACGATGATAAAACCGACCAAACGATGTATGTGTCGGGCATTAACTGTTCCAAGCATAGCGCCTATAACGAAATGATTGCTGTTAAGCGCCGTTTCGGTGAGCGTGGCAAAAATATCGCTTATCACGGGTATCAGAGCTTCGCTATCGGTGAGGTCACGCCCGAAGAAGCACACGATATCGGAAAGGAAACGGCACGAAAGATGTGGGGTGCAAAATATCAGGTTGTGGTTACTACCCATCTCAACACCGACAACATCCACAATCACTTTGTAGTCAATAGCGTTTCCTTTAAAACTGGAAGAAAGTTTCGTAATGGTATTGGTGATCGTCTTGAGCTTCGCAAGATTTCTGATGCTATTTGCGCTGAACGAAATAAATCGGTTATTCAAGGCAACAAGTTTTACAGCAACAAAAAAGCGTATTGGGTTGAAAAATCCGGCAAGCTCACACATCGAGATATGCTACGAAAAGACGTGGACGAAGCGCTATCCCAATGTGGCTCATTTAAGGAAATCGAATATTATCTTAAAACACTCGGTTACCGATTTGAACGTGACTTTTATTATGACCACCCCTCTGTGTATGCAGAGGGGTGGAAACGTGCTGTCCGTATCAGTAGTCTTGGGGAGCAATATTCTAAGGAACGCATACGGGAACGGTGCCGTGAAAATCAGCGCAAACCCGAACTCTATGCCTTTGTAACACCGGCTTGGAAAAGACGCCCGCTTCTTGTGCTTGAACGGGAGAGGTATATATCGGGATGGGATGACACGATTATTGTATTGTTTGAACTTTTTATAGAGCTTCTTAAAATCTGCATCGTAGGTAATACCCAAGAATACGATAACCGCCCCGTATCTCCGATGATGCGAGCAGAAATGCGAAAATTGGATCGGTATATCGAGGAGTACAATCTGCTCTGCGATAACAATCTCGACTCCCCGAAAAAACTATTGAATTTCCAAGAAAACTTATCTTCCCGCATTTCCGAATGGGAGCAAGAGCGTTATGCACTACGCTTAAAACTTCGCCGTGTAAAAACACCCGAAGAAGATACGGCACTCAAAGAACAATGCAAGGAGATAACCAAGAAAATCACTCCCTTGCGGAAGGAACTGCGAATTGCTATGCGCATTGAGGAACACATTCCGAAAATCAAGGCACTCCTTGATGCCGAACGCAATGTCGAAATGAAACGAAACGATTTAAATAAGAATAAAGAAAGAGGTAATGAACGATGAAAAGTACCAAGAAAATTATAGCAATAGATAAATTACACGCATTTGAAAATCACCCATATAAGGTTCAGGACAACGAGGAAATGGAAGTCCTTGCCGAAAGCATTAAGGAGCACGGCATTGTTTCGCCCGTTATTGTCCGACCACTTGAAAACACAACAGATGAATATGAGATCATATCCGGTCACAGACGGGTTATGGCAAGCAGAAAGGCAGGGATTACCGAAATCCCTGCCTTAATTGTTTCTCTTGATCGTGATGCGGCGGCGATTGTGCTTGTGGACAGCAATTTGCACCGAGAGCATATTTTGCCGAGCGAAAAAGCCTTTGCTTACAAGATGAAAGCAGAAGCGTTGGAACATCAGGGATGGAGGTCTGACCTAACTTCGTGCCAAGTTGGCACGAAGTTAAGGACGGACGAACAAATTGCCGCTGATGCCAATGATAGCGCACGGCAAATTCAACGCTATATTCGTCTTACCAATCTCATCCCCGAAATTCTGAAATATGTGGATGAGGGTCGCATTTCATTCACTCCCGCTGTCGAGCTTTCCTATCTCAACGAACAGGAACAGCATGACCTATTGGAACAGATTGAGCAAAGCGATTGTACCCCGTCATTATCTCAGGCTTGCCGCTTTAAGAAAATGAGCCAAGAGGTCGGCTTAACTCCCGAAAGCATTGCAGAAATTATGAGCGAAGAAAAAGCCAATCAGCGGGAAATGTTCAAAGTCCCGATGGAACGTATTCGTCAATATGTCCCTAACGCCAATGCAAAGCAGGCTGAGGATTTTGTTTTGAAGGCTTGCGAGCATTACCGCAAATTCTTAATACGTCAGCGCAACCGAGATGAAAGGTAAGGTGAAGAATATGAAAAAAGTAAATATAGAACCCATTATGTTTTCAAGAAAAGGTGCAGGGCGTATTGATGAAAATATCCCTATCGACCTCTTGGAATATGTCACCCCGAAATCGGCAATGACAATCGACAATACTCCCGTTTGCTATATTCCGAAGCAAATTACCGTGTCCGAAGAAATAGGCGGTACTATCTACGACGTCACCGGCGTTTTCACTGGCGAGGTGGATAAATCGTTATTTCAACAATTAAAAGAATTGATACTTTCCGAGCAGTTGGTGTAACTGCCATAGGTTTGTAGAAACACAGCCGAGCATTGTATAATCGGCTTGTCCAATAAGCAATGCTCGGCTTTCGTGAGAAAGGAGTTTATTATGGCAAAGAAAGCCGAGAATATGAATCAAGATAAAATTACAGCCTTATACTGTCGTCTATCCGTAGAAGATATTAAGGACGACAAAGACAAAAAGAGAAAGGGCAAAGAGGACGAATCAAACAGTATCAGCAACCAAAAGCAAATCCTTTCGGACTATGCTAAAAAGCACGGCTATACCAATACTATGT
>ERZ1643247.2359-NODE-2359-length-15120-cov-8.471689_pt1 | contig 15120 bp, 13 predicted proteins | sample MGYA00579264_ERZ1643247 | MGnify/ENA primary metagenome ERZ1643247 (study PRJEB29033, sample SAMEA4952262) | chicken gut metagenome | biome: Broiler Chicken; feature: Gastrointestinal Tract; material: Caecum | place: Ireland | collected 2018 | study: Broiler... | reverse complement strand
ATTCTCGCATTCTTGGCTTCTCTGTAATAATTATGTTCTGTAAAAACAGTGCCGTATAGTGAATTCAAAGGATTATGCGGCACTACAGAACATAATTCTGCTCACGGCATAATTCTTCTTATGTTCTACGGAGCATAACAAAAAAAACTGGCTGATCAGCAATTCCGTTGACGGAGCGAATGCCAGTGCAGTAGCCTACACAATGGGTGAGATGGCAAAAGCACATGGGCTGAATATTTACGGATACCTTAAATTCCTGCTAGAATACTGGCCAGGTAAAGATATGAGCGATGAACAGCTTGCAGAGCTGGCACCTTGGAGTGAAAAATTTCAATCTATCAAAAATCGCATGTGCATTATAGTGAATTACTCCAACTAGCAAAGGGCTGGGATAATTTTGTATCTGACCGAATTAATATTTGGCGCTTACAATACCAAAATGGTATTCCTAAAAGTAATCAGAATTAAGTGAATCATAAAACCATGAAATATATATCAGTGCTAATTTATTTTCCCATAAATAATTGATATCCACTTATTACTTCAAAACAAACCACTTATACCTTGAAACAAAAAAGCAATATTTTTTGTATTATAATCAATTATGTAAAGTAAATGAATTCAGAACAGCTTTACTAAAATCTTAAGGAGGAGGAAATCAATATGCAGGCATACACAGTACCAGAAGTTCAGGCTTCCACAGCAAATACACCCTCAGATCCAGCTGCACTTGGTGCTATTGCTACTAATATTCTTACGAATATTGCAACAACCATAGTTGGTAAAATCCTGGGGTAATATCAAACAGCAAGGAACCACATGAATGAAAAAGCGGGGATTATATAATGAGACTTATATAATCCCTGCTTTTGCAATGGAGGACAAATAATGATAGAGAATTTTTATGGGATTATGTGTTTGGCATGGCATGAGGATGAGGAAGGCTATGTTGAACTGATTAGTCCTACAGCAGAAAAAATATATTTGAATAGGAAACTCAGTTTGATTTGGAAAACATTGGCAGAAAATAAGTATAAAAGTAGATGCGTTGAGAGGTTGCTACAGAATTTATCACAAGAAGAAGTTGATGATGGATTAAACTACCTGATTGAAAATAAACTTGTAAAGGAATATAGGAAAGAGTTTATTTTTGATGATTTATTTGCATAGGAGAAAGGAACAAAGAAATGGATGTTTTATTGATAAATCTACCATCTAGTGCTTGGTATCGGAAGGAATTTACAAAAGGAAGCGGTATGCCACCGCTTGGCTTATTGTATATTGCAACGATTTTGGAGAAAAATGAATATGATATTTGTGTATTGGACTTAACAACAAAATTGATGGATCAGAGTTATTTTGATAATTATCTTCAAGAGCATAAACCTAAGATTATTGGGATTTCTACATATTGTGAATCGTGGATAAGCCTTAAAGTAATTGCTGAAGAAATAAAACGTATATTACCACAAACCATAGTTGTTGCAGGTGGGGCATTTGCAACATTTATTAAAGAAGATATTTTGGATAATACAGCAGTAGATATGGTTTCCATGGGTGAAGGCGAATATTCTTTCTTAAATTTGTGTAATTGTCTTATAAGAGGAATAGGTACAATAAGTGACGTTAAAGGCCTCTTCTATAAGGTAAATGGAAAGCCTGTTTATAAAAATGCAGTAATGGAAAGAATTCGCAATCTAGATGAGTTGCCTTTCCCCAATAGGGACTTAGTCGATATTAAGGCTTATACATTACCATACACGATTTCTACAGCACGTGGCTGCCCAGGAGCATGTATTTTTTGCTCATCAAGAGCATACTGGGGAACCAAAGTTTATATGCGATCAGCAGAAAGTGTGTTCTCAGAAATTATGTATTTACATGAAAAGTATAATAACACATATTTTCAGATTGTAGATGATACATTTACTGCTTCCAGAAAACGTGCGTCAGAAGTATGCGAAAATATAAAAAAAACAGGTGTTAAATTTAGATGGGGCTGTGAGTCAAGAGCCGATGTAATTACACCAGAATTTATAAAGTTACTAAGAGAAGCCGGATGCAATAAAATCCAATTTGGACTAGAAAGTGCTAATAATGACATATTAAAGAAACTGAAAAAGCATGTGACAGTTGAGCAAATCGAAGAGGCAGTTCGGTTAGCATATGGTGAAGGAATGTATATTACACTTTCATATATTGTAGGACATGCTTTCGATACAAAGGAAACGATAGAAGAAACTCTTGATTTTGCAAATAGAATGAAGCGAGAGTATGGGGCTTCAGTTTTGGGAAGCATTAATACTCCCTTCTTGGGTACGGAACAATATGATCGTAGAGATGAGTTAGGGATACATATTCACAATATGGATTGGGACGAATTTCGTTTAGATAACCCTAATATTGATACTTCAAAAGTTACAATTGATGAATTAAGAAATTACAGTATGATAATCAATGATATGTCTAAAGTGTAACTATGTGAAGTTGTACTAGAACGTATTATTTGTATGAGGAGGTACGGGATGTTTGATAAAGATAGCGTATGTGAATTTGACATGAAAGAATATCAGATTGAAGAAAGAGGGGGGGCGTATTTATTAATCTCATCTAAATATCGTAATTGGTTAAAAACATCTAAAACAGGTGTAGATATTTTGGAACGACTTAACGGAACTTATTCATTACAGGATGTTGCCGGTCAGATTGCATGTTTATATGATATGCCTAAGAAAAAGATTTTGGAAGACGTAATTGCATTTTGTAATGATTTAGAGCAAAAGGGTTTTTTTGCGTATGATGAGCAAAAACAGATCAATTCATACACAAATTTTTATATTGATATACACAATGCCTGCCCATTTACCTGCATTTATTGTAACAAAAAGTGTCGATTTGATAATAAAACATTAGGTGTGAATGCCTTAAGGGAAAGATTAAAGAAATACGATGAGAAAATTGATCGGGCGATATCAATTATAAATCTAACGGGAGGAGAACCACTGATGAATCCAGATATTGAAAAAATACTTTCCTATCTGGGCACAGAAGGTTATAAGTTTTCTATACACACCTCTGGCTACAAATTTACACAAAAGATAGCTGAAATAGTTAAAAAATATGAAGGAATAGTGTATCTATCAATAGATAGTCCGCAAGAGAAAATTAATAATAAAATAAGAGGAATAAATGCGTATAATATTGCAGTTAATGCAGCAAAAATCATGGAGTCATTACAGATTCCATTCTACATTACCTGCACCCCTGTAAAGGGATATTTTCAAGAACTTATAGATTTGATGGAATTTTCTTATGAACTAGGGGCTGTTGGATTAAAGATAAACCAGCCAATTAAAATGAATGCAAATGGCGAAAAAATAGATTTACATTTTGAATATACACTCAATGATTTCTTTGAATTAGAGAATGATCTTTTTAAGCAGTTTTCAATTATAAATAGTTGGCGAAATAATAACGTTAAAAAACAAAGAAAATTTGTTTTTATTCCGGCGAGATTTAATTGTGTCAATTCTGTATATCTAATACGGAATAAAATTGATTGCGGAGCCACATATAATGACATTATGATTGATATTAATGGAAACAGATATCCTTGTTATATGCTACAAATACCACAATTTAGCAATTTCCAAAAATCTGAAATAGAAAAAACATGGCAATATAAGACTTGTCAAAGCTGTCAATATTGGATTTTTTGTTTGGGCGGTTGTCATGCTTTGGATTGTTTTTTTGAAAATGGACATGAACAATATTGCAAATATGCAAAACATTTTTACGAATCATTATTCTGGGGTGAATAAAAATGAAAAATAACCACAGGGACAAAAGTAATATTGCTTTTTTGATGCGCAGCATTTGGACATATAATAAGAAGATAGTATGGATTTTTGCGCTTTTTACTATCTTTACCGCTGTACAACCGTTTGTTGGAATTTTTACACCTAAGTTATTACTGCAAGAAATCATAGGAGCACAACGAGTTTATTACCTAATTGCTATAATAATAATTATGACGTGTGTCAGTGTTATCTTGGATAGTGGGATTTCCAAATTAAAAGGATTGCGTTTACCTGAGTTGATGAGAGTTAGATATAAATTGGTAGAGAATATATATGATAAAATATTATCAATGAATTATATCTATACAGAAGATACCAATGTTTTAAATAAATTACAATTAGCATTAAAAGCAGTGAACAGTGATAGTGTAGGAATAGAAGCTATATATCTAACGCTGTTTAATGTGGTTGGAAACTTTTTAGCTATTGTAGGATACAGTTCTATTATTATTACACTGCATCCATTGATATTATTTTATATGATAGTAAATGTTGGAATACTTTACGCAGTAACATATATGGCAAGAAAATTTGCGCATGAAAAAGAAGATGAATTAGCTGAGATATATCGAAAGTATTCATATATATATAATTTAGTATCTGATTTTTTATATGGGAAAGATATTAGAATTTTTTCTCTACAAAATTGGTTAATTGAACGAATGAAAAGTTCTATTGTAAGAAATGAGAATATTAATACTAATATATACCAAAAATACTATAAAGTAAATGTTGTAGATAAGGTGTTGCTTTTTTTTAGAGAGGGTATTGTATATTTTTATATGGTGCATCTTGTACTGCAAGGAAATCTTGATATTGCAAATTTTATCATGTATTTTACAACAATAAGTGGATTCGCAGCTCTTATGCAGAAACTAATTACAGACGCAGCTTTTATAAGGGGACAAAATATATATGTCAAAGATTACCGTGAGTTTATAGACTTTATACAGAAGGAGCGAAGCTCTAAAAGAAAAGTACCTGCGCCTAAAGAAATAGAATATAGTATAGAATTTGAAAATGTTTCTTTTAAGTATCCTAATAGCGAAAAGTGGATATTAAAAAATTTTAATTTAAAAATTAATAAAGGAAGCAAAATTGCAATTGTAGGGATGAACGGTGCAGGTAAGACGACAATCATTAAATTATTGACAGGACTTTATACTCCACAAGAAGGGCGGATTTTAATTGATGGTATTGATATTCAGTGTTATGAATCAACTTCATTTAGCGACTTATTTTCAGTAGTATTTCAAGAAATAAAGCCAATGGCATTTTCAATTGCAGATAATATTGCGTGTTGCGAACATTACAATAAAGAAACTATGGATAATGCAATAAGTAGAGCGGGCCTAAAAGAAAAAATATCTAGTTTGCCAAATGGCATAAATTCTATGCTATACAAGTATTTTGATCCAAATGGAATTGAACTGTCTCTGGGTGAAAAGCAAAAATTGATGTTAGCCAGAGCTTTATACAAAAATGCACCGTTAGTTATTCTTGACGAGCCAACAGCCTCTTTAGATCCTATTGCTGAATATCATGTTTATAGAGATATGGCTCAATTAACAGAAGAAAAAACAACTATGTATATATCACATCGGCTTTCAAGTACAAAATTTTGTGATAGAATAATCCTTCTTGATAATGGTAATGTTATCGAAGATGGAACTCATGGAGAATTGATGAAGTTACATAAAGAATATTACAGATTATTTAATATGCAGGCTGAATATTATCGAGGGGGAGAAAAGCGTGAAGAGATATGCTGATTTTAATAAACTAAAAGAAGAATTAAAAACAATTGTATACATAATTAAATCTACACGTGAATTATCAAAACATTATATCTCCTTAACAATTTTTAATTCGATAGTTAAAACTATGATTCCACTAAGTAATGTTATATTACCAAAGTATGTAATAGATGAGTTGGCTTATGGGAAGAATTTGAAAACCGTAGTTGTTCTTATAGGGATTATTATTTCAATAAATTTATTGCTAGGACAAATTTCAGCAATTTGTGATTTAAAGTTATCTATAAAAAGTTTAGAAATAAGTAACGCCTTCGATGTGCATATTTGTCAAAAGATAATGCAGTTGGAATATGAACAATTGGAGAATCCTGATATCTTAAATCTTAAGGAAAAGGCAATATTTCCTATTAAAAATCAAGGTGCTATCAATAGAATTGTATCAGGAATTAGTAGTTTGTTAACTCAGTTTTTAATTGTGATTTCTTTAGGTATTACACTCTTTAGATATAATCCTCTGACAATTATCACATTACTTATGGCAAGCATATTAACTTTAATAATTATGAAAAAGTCATGTGATTATCAGTATGAATTTTATGAGAATCTAGTACCTATACAACGAGAATATGTATATTTTTCAAATTTAGCATGTGATTTTCAGTTTGGAAAAGAGGTAAGACTATATCGTTTGCATCCACTGATAATGAAAAAAATCAAAAAGTATGATGATAAAAGTCTGGAAATGCTTGAAAAAGCCTATACTGGCGTAGGAAATGTAGAAGGACAGAGTGCAACAGTAAATTCTTTGCATCTTGGCATTATTTATGCAATGGCTGTATTTGGCGCTCTAAATGGAGAAATAAGTGTTGGTACATTTACTATGTTTATCAATGCCGCTATTAATATAACGACGCAAATCAATGGGGCTTTATCTACAGTCATTGATATGAGGCAGATGGCGCAATATTTGGAAGCATATGTTCAATTTGATAAAATTAAAAATCCTAATTCCATTTCAGAAGAAAAATTCAAAAAAACAGATTTTGAAATTGAATTTGATAGAGTCAGTTTTAAGTACCCAAATGCATCGACATACGCTCTAAAAAATATATCCGTTCATATTCATCCGGGAGAAAAACTCTCCATTGTTGGAAAAAATGGTGCTGGTAAGACATCATTTATAAAATTGCTACTAGGACTTTACAAACCATCATCAGGTAGGATTTTAATAAACGGGAAAAATATAGATTCTATTAATAGAGAAGAATATTTAAAGTATTTTTCTGTAATATTTCAGGATTTCAAATTATTTGCTGCAACAATAGAGGAAAATATAACATTTGGGAATGAATCGGATTCCCAAAAAATAATAGATATACTGTCGGAATTGGGATTTAAAACAGAAAAACTGAAATATGGAATTAAGACACAGGTATATAAGATATTCGATAATGAAGGGATAGAGTTTTCGGGAGGAGAGAGTCAAAAGATAGCGATTGCTAGAAGTATATATAAAGATTCGCAAATTATAATTTTGGACGAACCTACTGCTGCGTTAGATCCGATATCAGAAAAAGAGATATACGAAAATTTTGAAAAATTAACACAAAACAGGACAAGCATTTTTATATCCCACCGTTTGTCCAGCTGTAAATTAAGTGACCGTATTTTGGTATTTGAAGACGGAAATATTGTTCAAGAAGGAACTCATACGGAACTATTAAAAGATAAGGAAAAGCTTTATTATAAAATGTTTTCAACACAAGCTCATAATTATTTGTAAAAGGAGAAAAGAAAATGGAAAAGAAATTATTTACTTCAGAGTCGGTAACAGAAGGACATCCAGATAAGATGTGTGACGCAATTTCAGATGCAATTTTAGATGCGCTTATGGAATCTGATCCTATGAGTAGGGTAGCCTGCGAGACAGCAGTTACAACAGGATTAGTAATAGTTATGGGAGAAATTACAACGCAGGCATATGTGGATATTCCTAAAATTGTACGGAATACAATAAGGGAAATAGGATATACGAAGGATGATTTTGATGCAGATACCTGCGGTGTAATTACTACTATTGATGAACAGTCTGCAGATATTGCTATGGGTGTTGATAATGCTTTAGAGGTAAAAGAAAATAAAATGACTGAGTCTGAACTAAATGCTATTGGAGCTGGTGATCAAGGGATGATGTTTGGTTTTGCGTCTAATGAAACAGATGAATATATGCCATATCCCATTGCGTTAGCACATAAGTTGGCAAGACAGCTTACAAAAGTAAGAAAGAATGGAACACTGTCGTATTTAAGGCCAGATGGGAAAACGCAGGTTACAGTAGAATATGATGAAAATAACAATCCCTTTAGATTAGAGGCAGTAGTGCTTTCTACACAACACGATGCGAAGACGAGTCAGGAACAAATTTATAATGATATTAAGAAATACGTTTTTTCCCCAATTCTGCCGGCTAATATGATAGATGAAAATACAAAATTTTTTATAAATCCAACGGGGCGTTTTGTAATTGGAGGTCCTCATGGAGACTGCGGATTAACAGGGCGAAAGATTATTGTGGATACATATGGAGGCTACGCTAGACATGGAGGCGGTGCTTTCTCAGGGAAAGACTGCACTAAAGTAGATCGGTCAGCTGCATATGCAGCTCGCTATGTAGCCAAAAACATTGTAGCAGCAGGAATAGCTTCTAAATGTGAAATTCAATTATCTTATGCTATTGGTGTGGCAAATCCTACATCTATTCATGTGGAGACCTTTGGGACTGGCAAAATTTCGGATGATAAACTGATAGAAGTTGTTCGAGATAATTTTGACTTGCGACCTGCAGGAATCATTAAAATGCTCAATCTACGTAGACCTATTTATAAACAGACAGCAGCCTATGGCCATTTCGGGCGCACTGATCTAGAGTTGCCATGGGAACAATTGGATAAAGTAGAAAGTTTAAAGCGATATATGGAATAGTTATTTTTGTAGAATTTTATAAGAAAAGTAGAATGATTGACAACTTCATATAATCATGCTATTCTATAAATGGTTTTGATTTTTGCACTGAGAAGCCCTCAGTCATCTGGTTATTATTTTAGAGATGTTCTGAAATAACATACTTTAGACGCAGATTGCAAAAGATTAGTATCATGATCATAAGAAAGACATCAGAAACTTTAACGGTTTTTTGGTGTCTTTTTTTGTGTGCTGACTTCTTAGAAAAAGCAGGAAATCATAAACCGGATAGAATGAAGAGTTACAATCCACAAAGGAAGGAGTGAACAAATGGACCAGTTATTAAAGAAATTTGAAAAGATAGAAATTAATCATAGCAGCTGTCTTGAGAAAAAAGATCAGGAGTTCTGTGAGAAACAGCAGCAGATATATGAATGTGTGCTTCGACATTTTAGGGCAATGTTTCGTGGAATGAAGATGCTGCATGACAAAGAAACCGCATTCCATAGCAAATTGGGTGAAGAGAATGTATCTCCACATAACATTTACTATAAGGACCTGATTATGGCAGATGCAAATAAGCAGATGGAGCTTATTACATCTATACATCAGGAACTGGTAAAGCGTATTTTTACTTATTTCCGTTCCCGATACGGATTGGATCTGAGTGCAGGTGCATATGAAAAGTATATTTCGATTCAGGAACCGGAAAAGCCTGCATTTTCTTTTGAAAGCTCTGCTTCTTACTTTTCGGAAGAAGGACGTAGGGAACGTAAAGAAAAGAGAAAACAATATGAAGCAGAATATCAGGCATATCAGGAGGAAATGCTATTACGCTCAAAACTTGATTATCATGTAATTATAGACGATATTTTTCTGTATCTGGATGGCTTTGATTTTAAAGAAAAATTATATCAGGAAATCAAAAAAGAAGTTGAAAAAGCTATGGAGCATAGGGAATATAAGATTACAAATGCTAAAATTTCTTTTACAGGCTTAACGTTTGCTAGACAGGACTATAAAAAACGGTATGAAATTCTCTTGGGCTTAGAGCAATATAGGTCCATATTACGGGTATTAACCTATTATGATTCGGAACAACAGGAAAAGAATATCTACCCGGACTGGGAAAAGCGTTTCTTTACAAACAATAGCCTGTATACATCGGAAAAAACGGGAATTTTTGATGAACATGAAGTGGGAGGCAGCAAGGTAATAAAATTTAAATACTTTAAAAATGGACGCTGGGATGTGATCTTTAAGAACAGTACATATGCCAGGGAATTTGCCACAGAATATCTGCAGGACAGAAAGGCGGCGTGATGCAGAAATACATAGTAAATTGTGATGCACATATACCGCATGAGATGCGTAGGGAGATTAATGAAAAGATCCTTTATCTGATCAATACTCATACAGCCGAAGAAAGCGGGATCACAAAAGAAGATATCTTCAACTGCTATACGGGAAACGGCGGTCTGCATGGCCTGGATCGGAAAGACTATGCTTCTTTTCATGAGTATACACAAGCTAAAAAGGAAAAAGAATCCGGTCAGTTTTTTACCCCACCGAAGGTTTGTCAATTCCTTGTGGAATGTATCCGGCCGGAGGAACACGATATAATATATGATCTGACATACGGGAAAGGCGATTTTTATAATTATCTACCAGTAGAAGAGAATATCTATGGAACAGAACTGGATATCAATGCGGTGAAAGTCGCACGGTATCTTTACCCAAAAGCAAACTTAGAATATGGAGATATCCGGGAATATAATCCTTACGTTCCGGCGGATGTAGTCTTTGGAAATCCGCCATTTCATCTGGACTGGGGGACCAGTGAAAATCCCATATCCTCGCAAATGTACTACTGCAAGAAAGCGTATCAGATATTGAAGCCTGCCGGCCTTTTGGTTGTGATCGTGCCGGAAAGCTTTCTGGCTGATCCATTTACCTGCGGGACGGATATATCTATGATCAATCATTGGTTCAATTTGATCCTGCAGTTTGATCTGCCGGCAGATACCTTTCGTACAAGCGGAGTTGAAACTTTCCGTACAAAGGTCATGATCCTCCAGAAAAGGAGCTGTTATGTTACGACACGACCCTATCAGATAGGTAAGACAGCATGTGGATCTTCGGAAGAAGTATATGAAAAGTATATTAAACCGCTACTGTGCGAGAAAAGGAGAAATGCGTCAAAGATTTATTTAGAAGGGAAAAACCTGAATCTCAATTTATCTGAGGATAGAAAATTTCTGGAAAGAACGACAAAACTGATCTTTGATATCAAGCGCAATAAAAATTTAAAGCACCGTGCAGGAAGATGTGAAGCATTGCTTCAGAAATACTATACCCAGAAGCAGCCGCCAGATATGTCTTGGGCAGAATGGCAGAAAACAAAAATAAAACAAACTGATGTCCTGCGCTATCTAAAAAGAACATTATCCGATGCAAACCGGCGATATGAGAACCGGATTTGCCTGGTTAAGACAAATTATGGGTTTAAGAGAAAAGATTATAGGGAAGATGGCGAAGAATGGCTGATTTCATCCATTAATGACTGTATCCTGCAGCAAAAGAAGATTCCTGGATATGAAAAGCTGCTGAGACGGAAACGCCGGGAATATGAGAACCAGAATCGCCCCTTTATGGAGATGGAAATGGATCCGGAAATTGAGGCTTACCTGGAAAATTGGACGGTAACCAGTGAGATGAGCGGAGAACAGATCCACTTAAATCCGGTTCAAAAAAGAGAGGTAAACCGGTTTTTACAAAAGCGCTATGGAGCAATACAGTTTGCCATGGGAACCGGAAAAACACTTTGCATGTTGGCAATGGCCCAGTATCGGCTAAAATACTCGAACATACGCAATGTCTTCGTAGTTGGCACAGCCCTGGCCATCAACAATACATGGGAAGAGGTTCTGCAGGATTATCATATAAAGTATTTGCGTGCCACTGGCAGAAAAGACGTGAAAGAGATAAGAAGGGGACAAATTGTTCTATTAACGATCAATCAGCTTACTGCACTGAAAAGAGAGATGAAACACTATGTAAGGAGACAGAGCCAGAAGGTGATGCTGGTGTTTGATGAAAGTGACACGATCAGCAATCCATATTCAAGGCGTACAAAAGCGATGCTTGCGGTATTTCGGAAATGCAGATATAAGATATTGGCAACAGGTACTTTGACCAGAAACCATGTGTCAGAAGCTGCGCCTCAGCTTGAACTGCTTTATAACAATTCCATTAATTACCTGTCTCTGAATCCGGTAATATACCGGATAAAAAACGAAGTGCTGAAAAAGGAACCTAACTTTTTCTATATGCGTCCATTCCCTGCATACCGCAGGGGATACCAATTGTTTTCCCATTCTCATCTACCAAAAAGGATTACGGTATTCGGCGTCGAAAAGGAAAACCAAGATATTTATAATGCCTCCTATTTGAGCGACTTGTTAAATAAAACGGTGATCACCAGAAGCTTTGAAGAGGTGGCCGGCCGGAAAATATACCGTATTCATCAGATTACCTGCTCGTTTAGTGAGACAGAGAAACAAATATACCAGAAGGCGCTTGATAAATTTGAGGACATACGCAGGAATTATTTTGCCCAATTGGATAACCCAAGAAAGGATGCCGTGTTCCGTATCCTTCAGCAATTGCTTCTGCTCCTGAGAGTGTGTGCAGATCCTTCGTTGATGTTTGAGTATACATCAGATGATGCACCGATAAAGCTCCTGCGGCTGATTCAAATGATACAGATGTGGGAGAAAGAGCGTGTAGCGGTAGGGGTTCGGCATATTGAGGTGGTCCAATCCTATCAAAAGTATTTACGTGAAGCGTTTCCCGACCGTCCGCTGTTTATCCTTACGGGGAAAGTATCTTGTAAAAAAAGAAAAAAGGTGATTGATATACTGGAAAAGACGGAGAACGGAATCCTTTTATCCACACAGCAGAGCTTGTCTGAATCCATGAATATTGATTTTGTTGACAAGGTTGTTCTTCCAGAGTTGTATTACAATAATGCGGCTATGGCTCAATATTATTTTCGGTTTATCCGATATACGTCTAAGCATTTTAAAAATGTATATTTCCTAACCTATGAGAAATCTATAGAGATGAACCTTTTGAAAATGGTCCTATCAAAAGAAAAAATCAACCTGTTTATGAAAAAGCAAGAGGTAGGTGATGAGGAACTGTATGAATATTTTAACGTGGATCCCCAAATGCTTCAGGTCATAATGATTATGGAATCAGATCAAGAAGGACGTCTTTGTGTAACCTGGGGGGAACAGAAGATCAGTTGATGAAAGAATGAGATATTATAAGGAGTGAAAGAGATGTTATATAAGGTAATGGTAAAGACAAAAACTGCTCCGGAATGTATTGAACCGGATCTTTATTTTACATATGCGGTTGATGCCAAAGACGCAAAACGCATTGTAAGTGAAAATCTGGACATGAGAGATTTCCGGATTACTGGGGCAGAGCCGGCAAAGTTATGGGAAATTACTCCAAAAAGTTTTACTATAGGGATCCGAAGAAAACATTTTTGAAACGGCTCACTTTCGAAACGCTACATAATATAACTAAGTGAAGGAGCTATCTGAAAGGCGGCTGGATCCTGTAGGAACGCTTTGGTAATGCTTTGGAGTGAAACTATGTAGGAGAGGAGGGTGCAAAAGAAGGAATTCTTTTGTCTCTTTTTTTCATAAGATAGTTAATATTTAAAAATCTTATATTTTGAAGGAAGACACTGAAAACCGGAAAGATTTTTGGTGTCTTTCGGTATTAAAAAGGAAAAGGCTGGAGCTTCCAGTAAAGAGAGAGGTGACATACATGGTCAAGGAGATGAACAAAGTAGATGTAACATATGCCCAGTGGAGAACGTATGAGAAACGGTAATCTCCGCAAAGGCTGTTTGACGAACTACAGAATATTTAGGAAGGAAAGTATATGAACATAAAACAATTTATTAGGAAACACGGCTGGCAGATGGAATGTAATTCAAAACCGGGCAGAGTTATGTGCGTGGATGTTGGTTTTATAGATGACGAGGGACGAGAAGATGAAACACAGATGGATATAAATGCATATGACGAGCAGGAGTTAAGTAGGCTGTTTGTTGATTTCTGCAAGGAAAATAAATTTCCAACAAATACAGTGACCGCTGTTACGATTGTTCAAATAGCAGATACAATGGAAGAATTGCTATAAGGTCAAGTCCCTAGATGAAATTCTTGAATGTGTTGCGTTGCATCTTTGGGGAATATATGCAATTGAAGAATCTGATAAATTGTAGGGAATCAATTTGATAAAAAGTCATTAACAGTATTTGAATAAAGAGGGGATTAGATAGGAAACTGATCCCCCTCTTTTTCCTAATAGAGAAATCTTTATGTTTTGAGGCGTGTTTATTGGAGAGGCAAGGAGTTTATTTCACTTAGCGGATAGAAAAGTCTATACATATGCCTCTTTGTTTAGTATACTTAAAAAATACAGGGAGGTAAAAATGAACAGACGTATTGCAAAGAAGAAATATAAAACAGCTATGGAGCTTATGAAGACGTCCACAAAAGATGGATACACAGTATCAATTATTAACCAGATTTTTGTGGATAAAAACGGGAAAAGATGTAACTCCGAAACGGAAGGCGCCAGACTCATCACTCTACGTCGCCCTAAAATTGTATACAACAAAAGTAATTAAAGAAAAATTCTGCGGGAACTGGCCTTAAAAGCGGGGACTCGTGGAATTTTTCTGATTTAGAATAAGATAGTTTAAAGTTTTTGCTTCCACGATGTGGAGGAGTTAAGTAAGCTATTTTCTAATTTGGGAAAGGAAATCAAGCTCTCTGCGAATTCAGTAAAATTATCTGAGATTGCCCCACAGCGGCTTATAATAGGAAGCCGAAGATAATGTGTAAAATACTTTACTTATGTGTGATAATATGTGAAATAAAAGGGGAAAGTGTACGATATAAGCTATAATATAGAAGCGATAACCTAACTGCTACATAACATCTTACATCCGGAGAAAGGAATGAAATATAATTATGACACTCGAAGAGATGGATCCAAAGACTTTATATTTGGCCAGGAATGATGATTACATTGATAAGGTGACAGAAATCAACCCAAACAGAGCTTTGGCATTGATAAAAGTACCTGGATTTCCATGGGGAGATAATTCGTTTTCTGTGGAAGAAGCAAAAGAGATTTTATTGCGAAACCCTAATTTAAAGGAGCAAACATACCCTGAGCATGAAAATATTTCAGGTAATGACTGGCATATTGAACGAATAAAGTACTTTATAAATCATCCTGAAGAAATAGAGAATAGCTATATAAAAGTATGGTTGCATTTCAAAGAGTATGGACGAACTGAAAATGAAAATTTTTATTATATAATATGGGATGGGAACCATAGATTATATGCTGCGGCCATTGCAGGAAGAAATCAGATAAAATGTCATTTCAAGGGATCAGAGAAATTTTTAAAAGCTTTACAAGAAGGTATGCCTAATAGGATTTAG
>ERZ1643247.2357-NODE-2357-length-15133-cov-11.223770_pt1 | contig 15133 bp, 13 predicted proteins | sample MGYA00579264_ERZ1643247 | MGnify/ENA primary metagenome ERZ1643247 (study PRJEB29033, sample SAMEA4952262) | chicken gut metagenome | biome: Broiler Chicken; feature: Gastrointestinal Tract; material: Caecum | place: Ireland | collected 2018 | study: Broiler... | reverse complement strand
GAACATCGCCTCCGGCCTGGAGTTCATGGGCGTGAAGATGGACGCCGCGGCCAACAATGTCCGCGGCAAGGAGACCGTCATCTCCGCCGCCGACTCCAAGGTGAAGGTGCTGCTCATCCCCACCGACGAGGAGCTCATGATCGCCCAGGACACCGCCGCCATCGTCAAGGGATAATTCTTCCGTGCACAAGCAAGCAAGGAAAGCCTCGCAGAGTTCCGCCGCCCATCTCGGCCTAAGAGCCGCCGCAAGCGGCGGTTGGCCTCGAAACGCGCCTGCGGGCGCAGGCAGGCGGCGGAATCAAATGAAAATCCGTCATTTCCGGGGACATGCGCCTCGGAAATGACACTTCTCATGGCGGAAGGGGCGACTATTTCGCAAGAAATCGAGTTCCTTCCGCCATGAGATCCTTCTCGAAAAAGTGGCAGAGCCACTTTTTCGACACACAAAGCGGCCCGGAGCTGGTACCAGCTCCGGGCCGCTTCTTTATTCCTTCTATTTTCAACACGCGGTGGGCGTGGTGTTGTTTGTCTGCCCCCACAGCCGGGGGGCAGTATGCAAAGGCGGCCGTTCCTACTGAACAGGCGCGGACGGCCGTTTCCCCGCCCGTTCCCGGCCCTTGGCCTTGCAGCTTCGTCGTTCCTTGGCTGTGATGATAAGATACCACTCTTTTCCGCCCCGGTGGTGGACAAAGTTTAACGTGGGTATGAACGTTTTGTAAAGTCCGCCGCCGGCTCCGGGCGGGGTTCCGCGCCCCCGCGGGGGGTGCCAAATTTCGCGCGCCTCACTTGTGGAAACTGCCGATTCTAGATTTATCAGTCTTCCATTTCCCCTTTTCCGGCCCAAAAGATCCCCCTTCATTTTTTGATAATATGCACAAAAACCAGTCACTCACCTCGCCGTTACTGGTTACTTTTTGGTAATTTGCTTACTACTTTGTGGGGATTGCAAGAATTCCGTCCTCCGGTTAGAGTATACCTCGCACAGGGCGCCGGACCGCTATCGGCCGTAGGCCGCCGCCCGGAAATCTGACGAGAGAAGAGGGAACCAAAGATGGCAAAAAAACCGACCAACGACAACAAGACCTCGGTCGTCAACTTCGGCGTGGGCTGGGTCGTTATCATCTACTGTCTGCTGATGTTCTTCCTGTACGTGGGCATGTGCAACGACGGCTCCAACATCACCGCGCCCAATGTGGCCTACCGCCTGGGTGTGGAGAATGGCGTGGTCATGAACATGAACTCCCTGGCCGGCATCGTCGGCGTGGTGTTCTTCATCATCGCCGGTCAGGTCAACCATCGCATCGGCGCCCGCATGACCTCCGGCATCTGCTGCATCATCTCCGGCATCACCTACATCATCGCCTGCTCTGCCCCCAGCCTGGCGGTCTACACCATCGCCATGTGCTTTGTGTACGGCAGCATCATGTCCGCCGGCTATGTGGCTGGCGGCGCCCTGGTGGCCGCCTGGTTCCCCAAGAAGAAGGGCGTGGTCATGGGCTACACCACCATGGGCCACAACTTCGCCTCCGCCTTCTATGTGCAGCTGGTGGCCATCCTGATCGCCCCCGTGGTGGCCGGCACTGAGAATATCGGCGAGCATTTCCCCGGCGGCATCGTCCCCATCGGCATCGCCGCCATCGTGCTGGGCATTCTGGGCATGATCTTCATCCGCAACACCCCCCAGGAGCGGGGTATCAACCCCGACAACGTGTCCGACCGGGTGTATGAGAGCGAGTATGACACCACCGGCACCGAGGACAAGACCGGCGGCTGGACCACCGGCAGGCTACTCATGACCAAGGAGCTGTGGCTGGCCGCCATCACCACCGGCTTCTTCCAGATCTGCTCCGTGGGCGTCATGAGCCAGCTGGTCATCCGCAACACCCAGCTGGGCTTCTCCCAGCAGGCCGCCATGAACGTCATGACCATCCTGGCCCTGGGCGGCGTGGTCGGCTCCTGGCTGGTGGGCATCATCGACGATGCCATCGGCACCAAGAAAACCATGATCCTGTTCGGCATCTGGTATGCCATCGCCCTGCTGCTCAACTTCACCGCCGTGGACTCCGTCACCCCGCTGGTATACGTCTCCCTGTTCATGATCGCCATGGGCATCGGCGGCTCCGCCAACTTCACCACCTCCCTGCCCGCCTCCATCTTCGGCCGGCACGGCTTTGACAAGGTGAACAGCGTGATCTTCCCCATCCAGGGCGCCATCACCGCCCTGTGCTTCGCCGTCAACGGCGTGGTGCAGATCATCACCGGCGGCCAGATCCGTATGGCCTACCTGGTGTTCGCCGGCGTGGCTCTGGTGAACGTGGTGCTGGTGCTGCTGGTGGACGAGCACCGCTTCAACCGCGACTGGATGGCCGCCCACAAGGGCTGAGCCCTTCCCCAACTCCACAGCGATTCTCCTCAGGAGGCCGCCCGGACGGGCGGCCTCCTGTTTTGGTTGCGCCCGGCCGCCGTGTCTGCTATACTGGCCTTATCCTATCAGAATCGAGGCAGTTTTATGGCAGAGCAGCAGGGTTTGGTACACATCTACTACGGCGACGGCAAGGGCAAGACCACGGCGGCCTTCGGCCTGGCCTTCCGGTGCGCGGGCTGGGGGAAGCGGGCGGTGATCGCCCAGTTCCTCAAGAGCAGCCCCTGCGGCGAGGTGACGGCGGCAGAGCGCTTTCCCGAGCTCACCGTCCTGCGCAGCAAGGGCATCCGGAAGTTCACCTTCCAGATGGATGAGGCGGAGAAGGCCGCCACCGCGGCCGAGTGCGCCGCCCTCTTCCAGCAGGCCGTGGAGCTGACCCAGGCGCGGGAGGCCCGCCTGTTGGTGCTGGATGAGGTGATCGACGCCACTCATGGCTTTCTCTCCCTGGAGGCGCTGTGCTCCTTCCTGGATCACCGCCCGGCGGGGCTGGAGGTGGTGCTCACCGGCCACAGCCTGCCGGAGCAGCTGGCCGCCCGGGCCCACTACGTCACCCGCATGGCCAAGGAAAAGCACCCCTACGACCAGGGCATCACCGCCCGCCGGGAGATCGAATTTTAGGAAAAACAGTGGGCGGGGGCATGGCGCAGCGCCATGCCCCCGCCCACTGTCTCTGGGAAGACCGGAAAGGGAAAGGAAGGGAAGAGAGGAAAACGCTTATTCGGGGAGATATTCCCCGGGATCCACGGCGGCGCCGTCCAGGGCCATGGCAAAATGCAGATGGCTGGCCAGGGCGCTCTCGGCGATGGCGGTGTCCCCCACCGTGCCCAGCACCTGCCCGGCGTTCACATGGTCGCCCGCCTCCACCATGGCCTCGGCGGCCAGGTTGGCGTAGGTGCTGGTGAGGCCTCCGCCGTGGCTGACGGTGACGACGGTTCCCATCAGGGGATCCTGGCTGACGGCGGAGACGGTGCCGTCCGCCGCCGCGCACACCTGGCTGCCCAAAGAGGCGGCGATGTCCACGCCGTCATGGGTGCGCCAGTCGTCCATGGTGGGGTTATACATCAGCTCGTCCACGCTGAAGGCGGCGACCAGCTCCCCCCGGACGGGCCAGACGAAGGACGTGGGGGCCGTCTGGGGCGCGGCCTCCGGGGTCGGCGCGGCGGCGGGGGGCGGTTCGGGGGTGGGCTCCGCCGCCGGGGTCGGCACGGCCGACGGCCGGACAGCTGCGGGCACCGAGTGCTCCGGCCGGGCGGGTGTGCGCACCGGCGCCGGCGTGGGGGTGACGGTAATCTCCGCCGTGGCCGCCACGGGGGCGTCCGGCCCGTCACGGGTGAGGGAGTCAAAGAGATAATAGCCCGAAATTCCTATTGCGGCGACGCAGAGGAACAGGACTATGTAGAAGCCCTTGCCCTCCAGGAAGTCGCCCACACGCTGGTGGAACGGTTTTTTCATGTGATTAGCACCTCCGAGCCCTATTGTGGACAGGCCCGGAGCTGGTTATACATGGAATTGCAAATTTTTTCCGGGGCTTGTCTGGACATCGCCAATTTTCAAACAAGCCCTAGGTGCTCTCCCGGTGGTGCTCGGCCAGGGCCCGGAGCATGGCCGAGACCTCCCCCCGGGTTCCCTCCGGCAGGGCGCGGTACAGGGCCAGCAGCTGGGCCTCATCCGCCGAAAGGCCCCGGGCCTGGGGCCTGGACTCCAGCCGGAGCAGCCGGTCGGCGGAGGCGTGGTACAGCCTGAGCAGGGTGGCCAGGGTCTGGAGATCCGGTTCCGAAACCCCGTTCTCATACCCCGAGAGGGTCTTGTTGTTGATTCCGGTCAGCTGCATCACCTGGGTCTGGGTCAGCCCGCGCTTCTCCCGGGCCACCCGCAGGGCAAAGCCAAACTCCTCCATAGCCACACGCTCCTTTTTGTTCATTGTAATCGAAGAAGGAATGGTTCCCCCTCTGATTCTTAAAAATACAGAAATAATATTTGATTTCTTATTATCAAAGATTTATAATGGAGCCTGCGCCACCGCGCCGGGCCTGTTTTAAGGAATTTTTAATGTTTCCTTCATCCCTGCTTTCATACAATTCTGGTAAGCTGTTCCCCGTCGGGGAAATTGTGAACGAACTGCGAATTTTTGGCCGGCTCCGTTGACATATGACAGGCTGTCGTCTATGATATGTGACAGCTTGTCAGGTCAGGAGGGACGCCATGCCCAGCACAACGTTTTACAATCTGCCGGCGGAGAAGCGGGAGCGGCTCCTGTCGGCGGCCCGGGCGGAATTTGCCCGGGCGCCCTACGAGGAGGCCTCGGTCAACCGGATGATCCGGGCGGCCGGCATCCCCCGGGGCAGCTTCTACATGTACTTTACCGACAAGGAGGAGCTCTTCCGCTTCCTGATGGAGACCTACAGCGGCATGCTGTCGGACTGGATGGGCGCGCAGCTGGCGCGCAACGGCGGGGATCTCTTCGCCGCGTTCCTGTCCCTGTTTGACTTTATCCAGGCCAACCGGGAGAGCGTGCCCTTTCAGGAGCTGGCGGCCATCCTGCACCGGAACCGGCAGATGCAGCCCGGGCTGCTGCTGGAGGGGCTGCGCCCCGGCGCGGTGCTGGAGCGCCTGCGGCCGCAGGTGGATCTCTCCCGGCTGGATCTGCGGGCCGAGACGGATCTGGCGGATCTCTTCCGCCTGCTGGCCATCTCCACCCTAGGCGCGCTGACGGCCGGATGCGCCGGCGGCGGCCAGGCGGATCAGCGGGAGCACCTGGAGCGCGTGTTCAGCCTCCTGCAGCGGGGCGCGGCGGCCAAGCCCGCCCCCTGCTGTGAGTCATAGCAAAGGAAAGAAAAGGAGAAACCACTATGGAAGCAACCCAAATCAAGCCGGAGGGATCCGCGTCGGCTCCGTCGGCGCCGGAGAAGAAGATTCCCCAGTTCCAGGCACCCAGGAAGAAGCGCAAGTGGGTCAAGCGGCTGATCATCATCCTGGTGATCGTGGCCCTGCTGGCCTTTCTGCTCTCCCGGTGCATGGGCGCGGGGCAGCAGGCCCTCAGCTCCGTCTATCTGCCCTACACCGCCGAGATGCGGGACATGACGGTCTCGGTCTCCGGCACCGGCACCATCGAACCCATCAGCGCCTACCGGGTGACCAGCCTGGTCAGCGGCGAGATCCTGGAGGCCCCCTTTGAGGAGGGGCAGACCGTCCACAAGGGGGATGTGCTCTTCCGCATCGACGCCGGCAGCGTGGAGAACAACATCCAGCAGCTCCAGCTCAACGTCCAGTCCGCCCAGCTGGCCCTGGACGATCTGCTGGAGACCCAGAGCGACAACCAGAAAAACCGGAATGTCACCGCCGAGGACGGCGGCATCATCACCGAGCTGTATGTGGAGCAGGGGGACGCCGTGACGGTGGGCACCGTCATCGCCGACGTGCTGGATCGTGACCACATGAAGCTGGAGGTGCCCTTCCACTCCGCCGATGCGGCCGGCTTCTACGCGGGCCAGCCCGCCGCCGTCATGGTGGACGGCACGGCGGAGCAGCTCACCGGCACGGTGGACTCCATCGCCGCCACCGACAGCGTGGGCCCCGGCGGCACCCTGGTGCGGCAGGTGACCATCCGGGTGGATAACCCCGGCGTCCTCACCGACGCCAGCCGGGGCACCGCCTCTGTGAACGGCCTGGCCTGCGCCTCGGGCAATACCTTTACATACGCCGCCTCCGGCCAGATCACCGCCGAGGCCGCCGGCGATCTGGATGTGCTCAGCATCCGGGAGGGCGACCGGGTGGCCGACGGGCAGGTGATCGGCGTGATCTCGGAGTCCGACCTGGACAGCCAGATTGAGAACGCCCGCATCGCCCTGGAGAACGCCCAGCTCTCCCTCCAGAACGCCCAGCGGCAGCTGGAGGACTACACCATCACCTCCACCATCGACGGCGAGGTGATCGAGAAGAACCTGGACGTGGGGGACAACATCGGCGGCATGACCACCTCGGGCAGCAGCGCCTCCTACGCCGCGGTGATCTACGACCGCTCCCAGCTCACCTTCGACATGGACATCAGCGAGGAGGATATCAGCCAGATCCAGGTGGGGCAGCAGGTGGAGATCACCGCCAACGCCCTGGACGGCCAGACCTTCACCGGCGTGGTGGACAAGATCAACATCAACGGCACCACCACCAGCGGCAACACCACCTACCCGGTGACCGTGCTGGTGGACGGCTCCCCGGAGGAGCTCTACCCCGGCATGAACGTGTCCGCCCGGGTGATCGTGGAGGAGGCGGGCAATGTGCTCTCCCTGCCTGTGGAGGCGGTGGAGCGGGGGAACACCGTGCTGGTGGCCCTGCCCGGCTGCCTGGACGAGGACGGCAGCATCGCGGACATCACCGCCACCGAGAGCCGCCAGGTGACCCTGGGCCGCAACGACGACAACTACATCGAGATCCTGGACGGCCTGGAGGAGGGCGACGTGGTGCTGGCCCTCAGCCCCCAGGGCTCCAGCCTGATGAGCGCCGTGGCGGGGATGGGATAAGCCATGGAACATCTCATTGAACTCAGGGACGTGTATAAGATCTACCAGATGGGGGACGAGGCGGTTCACGCCCTGGACGGCATCTCCCTGACGGTGGATCCCGGGGAGTTCGTGGCCATCGTGGGCCAGTCGGGCTCCGGCAAGTCCACCGCCATGAACATCATCGGCTGCCTGGACGTGCCCACCTCCGGCACCTATCACCTGGCCGGGGTGGACGTGTCCACCATGGACGACGACCAGCAGGCCGAGATACGCAACAAGATGCTGGGCTTCATCTTCCAGCAGTACAACCTCATCCCCAAGCTCAACGTGCTGGAGAACGTGGAGCTGCCCCTGCTCTACGGCGGTGTGTCCGCCTCGGAGCGGCACCGGCGGGCCATGGAGGCCCTGGAGCGGGTGGGCCTGGCGGATAAGTGCAGAAACCTGCCCAGCCAGCTCTCCGGCGGCCAGCAGCAGCGGGTGTCCATCGCCCGGGCCCTGGCCGGGAAGCCATCGGTGATCCTGGCCGACGAGCCCACCGGCGCCCTGGACTCCCGCACCGGGCGGGAGGTGCTGGGCTTCCTCCAGAAGCTCAACGCCGAGGGGGACACGGTGGTGCTCATCACCCACGACAACTCCATCGCCGTGAAGGCCAGGCGCATCGTCCGCCTCCAGGACGGCAGGATCATCTACGACGGCGACGCCCACGACCCCCGGGCCGTGGTGCAGCCGGAGGACGAGGCGGCCGCCGGAGAGGCCAGGGAGGTGCTGAACGTATGAACGTGGGCCAATCCTTCCGCCTGGCCATCAAGAGCCTGCTGACCAGCAAGGCCCGGGCGATCCTCACCATGCTGGGCATCATCATCGGCGTGGCGGCGGTGATCGTCATCGTCTCCCTGGGCACCGGCATGCAGACCTACATGAACAGCCAATTTGAGCAGGTCGGCGTCAACCTGATCCAGGTCATGGTGTATGAGCAGCCGGGCAACCGCAACGCCGACGCTGACGACTTCTATGAGCTGGCGGAGAAATACCCCCAGTACATCGACTCGGTGACCCCCGCCCTCACCATCAGCGGCGTCGTCCGCCACGGTGCCGACGAGTATGCGCGCACCAGCGTCACCGGCGTCAGCGAGACCGTCTACAACCCGAAGACCAGCCAGACCGTCAACGGCGAGCAGCTGGAGGACGGCCGCTTCCTCAGCTATGTGGACGTGGAGCGGAACCAGCACGTGTGCGTGGTCGGCAGCTATCTGAACGAGGCTATGTTCGGCGGCAGGGGCGTGGGGCAGAGCCTCACCATCGGCGGCGTGCCCTTCACCGTCATCGGCACCATGAGGGAGACCGCCGACTCCACCGAGGGCAGCGGCGACGACTTCATCTACGTGCCCTACGGCCTGGCCCCCCAGCTCAACGGTACGGCGGGCGGCTCCGGCATGAACGGCTATCTGGTGGCCAGCACCAGCGAGGACACCTCCTCCGCCGCCAAGGGCGTCATTGAGAGCATGCTCTTCCGCATCTACGAGGACAGCAGCTGGTACCAGGTAATCACCATGGCCGAGATGATGAGCATGATGGACTCCATGCTGGGGGTGCTCATGACCATCCTGATCGTGATCGCGGCCATCTCCCTGGTGGTGGGCGGCATCGGCATCATGAACATCATGCTGGTGTCCGTCACCGAACGCACCCGGGAGATCGGCATCCGCAAATCCCTGGGCGCCAAGGGCAGGGACATCCGGGGCCAGTTCATCATCGAGGCGGGCACCACCTCCGCCATCGGCGGGGTGATCGGCATCCTGCTGGGCATCCTGCTTGCCAACGTGTTCACCGCCGTGGTGGGGATGGTCATGCCCACCGCCGAGGGCTTCGCCGCCATCCCCAGCGCAGGAGGCATCCTGGTGTCCTTCGGTGTGAGCGTGGGCATCGGCGTGCTCTTCGGCTACCTGCCCGCCAACAAGGCCGCGAAATTGAATCCCATCGACGCGCTCAGATACGACTGAAGCGGCGGGGGCAAGCCCCCGCCCTACAGGCGCCCATTCCACAGGGTGGGCGGACGATATCCGCGTGCCCGAACCGTAGGGGCGACCTGCGGTCGCCCGCCGTCCTCCCATATGCACCCTTGCCGAATCGGCGCGGATGGTATATGATCAGCTTATCCAGTGTACCCGCTTCCACTTTCACGAGCATGAGAAGGAGAAAAGGAAGATGAAACAACGACTGTTATCCGGCCTGCTGTGCGCGGTGCTGGTGCTGGGCCTGCTGCCCGGGCTGGCGCCGGCCGCCCAGGCCGCCGCTCCGGCGGAGGAGGACGCCGCCCAGGTTCTGGCCGCCCTGGACATCATGGTGGGCGACGCCAGCGGCAGCCTCAACCTGGACGCCTCGGTCACCCGGGCGGAGTTCACCAAGATGGCGGTGGCCGCCTCCACCAGCCGGGACGCCGTGGGCGACACCGTGGCGGTGAAGCCCTACCCCGACGTGCCCCAGACCCACTGGGCCGCGCCCTACATCAAGGCCGCCGTGGATCTGGGCCTGGTGCAGGGGGATCTCCACGGCAACTTCAACCCCGGCCGCACCATCACCCTGGCCGAGGGCGTCACCATTGTGCTGCGCCTGCTGGGCTATGAGGACGCCGACTTCACCGGCGTCTGGCCCTCCGGCCAGATGGCCCAGTACCGGGCCCTGGATCTGGACGAGGGGGTCACCGCCGGCCAGGACAGCGCCATGAAGCGCCGGGACGCCCTGTACCTGTTCTACAACCTGATGATCACCAAGAACAAGGAGGGCACCTACTACCTCAACGTGCTGGAGCCCACCCTGAACCTGGTGAACACCGCCGGGGAGCTGGATCGGGTGGCCCTGATCAACTCCGCCATGGAGGGCCCCGTGGTGGCCTCCTCCGGGTGGCAGTCCCAGGTGGGCTTTGACACCGCCTCCGCCACGGTCTACCGCAACGGCGGCGAGAGCACCCTGTCCGCCGTCCAGAACCAGGATGTGGTCTACTGGTCGGAGTCCATGCACACCATCTGGGCCTACTCCAACAAGGTCACCGGCATCTACGAGTCCGCCGCCCCGTCGGCCAGCAATCCCACCTCCGTCACCGTGGCGGGCAAGAGCTATGACATCGAGACCACCGAGGCGGCCTATCAGCTCTCCGACCTGGGCGGCTACCAGGTGGGGGACAGCGTGACCCTGCTGCTGGGCCGCAACGGCGGCGTGGCCGCCGTGGGCGAGGCGTCGCTGGCCCAGGATCTGGTCTACGGCGTGGTTCTCTCCGTGGAGAACACCACCTATGAGGACAGCGACGGCAACAGCTACAACACCCGCACCGCCACCATCTTCGGCACTGACGGCAACACCTACCGCTACCCGGTGGAGAGCCGCAGCCTGGAGGCCGGCGCCCTGGTTCGGGTCACCAACTCCGAGGACGGCGTGGAGATCCGCGGCCTCAGCTCCACCAAGCTCACCGGCCGGGTGAGCTCCGACGGCAAGACCCTGGGCCGGTATACCCTGGCCTCCGACGTACAGATCATCGACACCTATGAGACCTGCACGCCCATCCAGGTCTATCCCAGCCGCCTGGCCGGGGCCAACCTCACCGGCAGCACCATCCGCTTCTACGCCCTCAACGCCCAGGGGGAGATCAGCCACATGATCCTGGAGGACGCCACCGGCGATCTCCACCAGTACGGCATCATCACCGGCGTCAGTGAGGTCTCCGCCGGCCTGGTCACCAACTCGGCCTACACCTACGACGTGGGCGGCGTGAAGCAGGTCTTCACCTCCGACACCACCATCTACAATCTGAAATCCGACCCCTGCCAGGTGAAGATGGAGAGCGACACCACCGTGGAGCGTCTCTACAACCTGACCGAGGTGGAGGTGGACAGCATCAACGGCAACACCATCGTGGACGCCCAGAACCACAGCTACACCCTCTCCGACAACGTGGCGGTCTATGTGTACGAGAACAACGAGTACCAGCTGACCAGCCTGGAGCGGGTCAGCGGCGGGGACTACCGGCTCACCGCCTGGTACGACAAGCCGGAGAACGAGGGCGGACGCATCCGCGTAATTCTGGCCCGCTGATACCCTCCAAAATCGGAAAGTTCAGTCTGTCAAAAAACTTCCGCAAAGGAGAGCCTCGCAGAGTTCCTGCGGCCGCAGCCGCAGGAATCAAATGAAAATCCGTCATTTCCGGCGACATGCGCGTCGGAAATGACACCTCTCATGGCGGAAGGGGCGACTTTTTTGTAAGAAATCGAGTCCCTTCCGCCATGCAAGCCTTCTCAAAAAAGTGGCCGAAGGCCACTTTTTTGACTTTTGTTCAGAGCGGCAGGCCGCCCTGGCAGAGGATCGCCGCGCACCAACACGCCGTGGCCCCCAGGGCCCCGGCGGCGGCATAGACGGGGCCGGGTACGCGCCGCCGCCGGCGGCCATGGCCGGTATTTTTGCGGACATAGCCGTCGGCCACCCGCCGGGCCTCCTGGAGCACCTGCTCCGCCGTAACGCCCTGCCCGAAGGCGTCCTCCTTCAAAATAAAAATGGCCTGCTCGAAAAAGCGGGGATCCGGTTCCTTGACCACAATCACCTGCCGGGAGACACCCTTGACCACCGGAAGCACATCCTTTCCTGTTTTCTTCCAGTATAGCCCCCTTTCCACCGGCCCATTCCGCCGGTGGAAGGAATTGGCGCTCATATCCCGGCCCGGGCCGCCGTAGACTAGTCCAGTGAGAGGAGGCGGCGGGATTGTCCCACAGACGGCGGCTGGCGTGGTCGCTGGCCCTTTTGTTCGCGGTCAACATCGCAGTCATCAGCCTGGCCCAGCAGGCCCAGGCGGCCACCTACCGGCAGGGCTCCACCGGCGAGCAGGTGCGCATCATCCAGACCAAGCTGAAAAACTGGGGCTACTACGACGGCGCGGTGGACGGCATCTTCGGCTCGGGCACCGCCGAGGCGGTGCGGTACTTCCAGCGGAAGAACGGCCTCACCGCCGACGGCATCGTGGGCCCGGCCACCCTGAAGGCCCTGGGCATGTCCACGGGGAGCGGCGGCTCCGGCCAGGAGAGCACCGTGGAGCTGCTGGCCCGGGTGATCTCCGCCGAGGCCCGGGGGGAGCCCTACAGCGGCCAGGTGGCGGTGGGGGCGGTGATCCTCAACCGGGTGGAGCACCCCTCCTTCCCCAACACCGTGGCCGGGGTGGTGTACCAGCCCGGGGCCTTCACCTGCATGGTGGACGGGCAGATTGACCAGCCGGTGGCCGACTCGGCCTACCGGGCCGCCCGGGACGCCCTCAACGGCGCCGACCCCAGCGGCGGGGCCATCTACTACTTCAACCCCAGCACCGCCACCAGCGCGTGGATCTGGAGCCGGCCCCTGATCAAGGTCATCGGCAGCCACCGCTTCTGCGCCTGACAGCCAAAAGGAGGAGACATGGCCGCGCGGCCATGTCTCCTCCTTTTTTGCGGCTGCTTTCATTCCAGATCCTCGGGCAGGAAGGCCCGGTAGGGCAGCACACCGGACAGCTCCACCAGCACGTCGGAGAAGCCGCCGCTGCCGTCATAGCCCATGGCGGGGGTTTTCAGCACCTCGCCCTTCTCCGGCGGCCGGAGGGGGAGGGAGACGACGGCGCGGGAGCCCCGCTCCTCCTGCTGCTGAACCACAATGGTGCCCCCGTGGGCCGCGGCGATGCGGCGGGCCACCCGCAGGCCCAGGCCCAGGCTCCCCGGCCGCTGGAGCAGGGTGTTCTCGTCGGCCTCCGGCGCAAAGCCCGCCCCGCTGTCCCACACGGTGATGACCGCCCGGCCGTCCCGCCGGGCCAGGCGCATCCCCGCCCGGCCGCCCTCTCCCGCCGCCCGGAGGGCATTGGAGATCAGGTTGAGCAGCATCCGGCGCAGCTGGGCGGCGTCCCCGTGGGTGAGCAGGCTGCCGTCCTCCTCCCAGGTGAAGGCCACCCCGGCCAGCTCCGCCAGGGCGCTCACCTGCCGCCCCAGCTCCCGGCACATGCCGGCCAGATCCAGGGTGGTCTCCCGCAGGGGCGTATCCTCCTCGGGCAGCTCCAGGTACTCCAGGTTGCCCACCATGCGCATCATGCGGTACAGGCTCTGGTGCAGGATGGCCAGATAGGGGTCGTACTGCGCGCCCCCCTTTTCCTGCACCACCGGGGTGAGCAGCTGCACCGCCGCCGCCAGGTTGTTCATCTGCTGCCGGAGCTGCTCCGCCAGGAGCGGCCCCAGATCCTCCGTCTGAAATGCCAAACGGCTCCCCTCCTTCCGGTCATCCATAGCTTGCGCAGGCCGGCCCTAAATTCCTATGGTAAAGCCAGTATAACAAAATTTGGCTCGAGCCTCAAGCGAAAATGTCGAAATCTGTCGAAACCGCCGCGTTTACCGATACTCCCCCTGTAAATTTATATAGTTTCCCCAGTAAGATTTCGCATTTCCCCCTTTTCAACCGGCGCGGTTTCGTTTATAATGTAGGCGCGCTGAATAAGAGCATCTAAGAATCTATTTAGAACAAAGGAGCGATTCATTATGAGCATTAAAGTTGGCATTAACGGCTTCGGCCGCATCGGCCGTCTGGTCTTCCGCGCGGGCATCAACCGTCCTGACATCGAGTTTGTCGGCATCAACGATCCCTTCATGACCCCCGACTACATGGCCTATATGCTCCGTTACGATACCATGCACGGCCGCTTCGACGGCACCATCGAGTACACCGACGACGCCATCATCGTCAACGGCAAGAAGGTTCGCTTCTTCGCCTGCATGGATCCCAAGGACATCCCCTGGGGCGAGGCGGGCGCCGAGTACGTGGTGGAGTCCACCGGCGTGTTCCTGACCAAGGAGAAGGCCCAGGCCCACATCGACGCCGGCGCCAAGAAGGTGGTCATGTCCGCTCCCTCCAAGGACGACACCCCTATGTTCGTCTGCGGCGTCAACCTGGACAAGTACACCCCCGACATGACCTTCGTGTCCAACGCCTCCTGCACCACCAACTGCCTGGCCCCCATCGCCAAGGTGCTGCATGAGAACTGGGGCATCACCGACGGCCTGATGACCACCGTCCACTCCACCACCGCCACCCAGAAGACCGTGGACGGCCCCTCCAAGAAGGACTGGCGCGGCGGCCGTGCCGCTGCCGGCAACATCATCCCCTCCTCCACCGGCGCCGCCAAGGCCGTGGGCAAGGTCATCCCCGAGCTCAACGGCAAGCTGACCGGCATGTCCATGCGTGTCCCCACCCTGGACGTGTCCGTGGTGGATCTGACCGTCAACCTGGCCAAGCCCGCCAAGTACGACGAGATCTGCGCCGCCATGAAGAAGGCCTCCGAGGGTGAGCTGAAGGGCATCCTGGGCTACACCGACGAGGACGTGGTGTCCTCCGACTTCCTGGGCGACACCCGCACCTCCATCTTCGACGCCAAGGCCGGCATCGCCCTGACCGACACCTTCGTGAAGGTGGTCTCCTGGTACGACAACGAGATCGGCTACTCCAACAAGGTGCTGGATCTCATCGCTCACATGTACAGCGTGGATCACAAGTAAGCGGCTGCACTGCGTTCCAGCTGGCATTCCGCAGGCCCCCTCGCCGGTTAAGCGGCGAGGGGGCCTTTTGCGTTTGATACCTGCCAGGGCCGTTTGGTCTGTACCAAAAAATAATTATGGTACTTTCTGACTGGTAAGGGTGCTGATATAATTTCACCAAATCTAACATACCAGCCCGCAGAAGCAGGCTCTATTTTTCACAAACCCATCCACCACGGAGAAGGGGCGGCACATGAACATCCACATCAACCGCAGCAGCGAGACTCCCTTTTATCTCCAGATCTCCTGCTCCATCCAGAATCTGATCCTGTCCGGTGAGCTCAGCCGGGGCTACAAGATGCCGTCCGAGCGCAGGCTGGCCGAGGAGCTGGGCGTCCACCGGAACACCATTATCAAGGCCTACGGGCAGCTGGTGGACGACGGGTATCTGATTGTCTCCTCCAAAAAGCCCAAGGGATACTTTGTCAAGGAGATCGCCGACGGCCGCTTCCCCTTCCAGCGGTTCTTCCCCCTGGAGAAGATGATCCGCTACCACTTCAACGAGAAGGAGAAGCTGTTTCTGGACATCTTCTGCCAGTCGGAGAATGAAGCGCTGCTCTCCCTGGGCGGAATCGTCATGGACAAGGCCGCCTATCCGGACGAGGGCATCCGGGAAATCGTGCTGCACC
>ERZ1643247.2355-NODE-2355-length-15149-cov-21.497085_pt1 | contig 15149 bp, 14 predicted proteins | sample MGYA00579264_ERZ1643247 | MGnify/ENA primary metagenome ERZ1643247 (study PRJEB29033, sample SAMEA4952262) | chicken gut metagenome | biome: Broiler Chicken; feature: Gastrointestinal Tract; material: Caecum | place: Ireland | collected 2018 | study: Broiler... | reverse complement strand
AACTATAGCAGAATATTTTGTGAAAAGATAGCCATTATTTTATTGAGCGCTTACGAAAAAGTGCTGGAGGCTAATATATATGAGGTTAATGATAATACAGGTTGCTTTATTATTGACATTATCGAAAAAAATAGAAAAATATCAGTATTTAACATTATTCGGGAGGTTTCAGAATACTTTTCGATAGATCGTAAAGAAGTTGAGAAAGATGTTGAGGAATTTATATATGATTTATATAGTAAAAAGGTGGTATTACTGAAATGCAACAAGTAAAATATTTGGGCAAAGAAACATTTAAAAAGCTAATTATGAATCAAGCATTAGAGAAAAAGGTTATCAGGGAAGCTGTTATAGAAATAACGGATTCATGTAATTATAAATGTAGGTATTGTTATGTCCATAATACATATAGGAAACATATAGAATTAGAAGCTTTTAAAAAGATTATAAATCAGCTGGTAAAAAAAGGTTGTTTATGGCTTACTATTACAGGCGGAGAACCTTTATCGCATTCTAAATTTCAATCGATTTACGAATATGCTTATGATTCAGGTATGAAAGTAACTGTATTTACTAATGGATCTTTAATTAATCAAAGTATCTGTGAATTGTTTCAAAGGAAACCACCATATGAGATTGAATTGACATTATATGGTGTAGATAAAAATACATATGAATGTATAACACAAGTAGATAATAGTTTTTATTATTTTGAAAAAGCATTGACTGAATTGAAAGAAAAAGGAATTTCATTTAAAGTAAAATGGACATTAACAAAAGAGAATTATAAAATAAATGATAAATTTATTGAATATTGTGATCGAAAACAGCTGGCGTTTCGGTATGATAATTTTATATTACCGGGTCTAACTAAAGAGGTAGATTTAAATAAATATAGATTGTCTCCTCAAGAAGCTTTTATAAGTACATTACAACAAAAAGAATATATGGAAAATCTTATTAAAAGCTTCGATGGTTCAATATCAAACTTGCTGTATTCCTGTGGAGCAGGTATTAATTCAGTATTTATTGATGCCAACTCGAATGTAAGTAGATGTATTATATCCAGAAAAGAACAATATAATTTAAATCAATATAGTATGGAAGCAATACATAACGAGTTTATAAGAAAATCATATATTGAACTTAGCGAAGAGGATAAATGCTATAATTGCCCCAAAAGAAGTATTTGTAGATACTGCCCATCAAGATTCGAATTAGAAACAGATTCAGAGAAAGTCCCGTCAGCATGGTATTGTGAATATGGGGAAATGATGTATGATTTTATTTTAAGCTGTCAAAATAAATAGGTCTGTTATGCAAGAGAGGGTGTTAGAGCTTGATAGCACCTGAAAAGCATTAGTTATATTGAATAGGAGAAAAATATGAGAAAGAATGGCGACGATAAGCTATCATTTAGTATAGCAGATTATAATTTTTTATATGTTTTTGAAAAAAATATTGTATTAAGTGAAGATATGCCGATTATCAACTTTATGACACCGCAAAAGTCTGCAAAAGAATATGATATTATTAATTATATTGAGATCGTAAATGATTTTGATTTTTTTTGGAATACGATAAAATTTGATTTGAAAGTTGAATTTATCAATTTAGCATGGACATTATTCAAAAATAGATTAGGTGAGAAGATAATTTTATTTCACCCAGGACAAGAATATACAAGAAATACGAAGTTTTTAGGATGTTTATTTATAAAAGAAAATAATCTTGTACATACATTTGTGCGGAAAGAAAATTATTATCCACATGTTTTACCTTTATGTATTACGGGGTATTTGTTACAAGAAGTCATGAAACCTAATTTATCCATCATGATGCATGGAGCAGTACTAGAAATAAATAATAAAGGAGTTGTTTTTTCTGGTAATTCTGGTGTGGGTAAAAGTACACTGTCTAGAATAATTGAAGAAAATATAGATTGCAGAAGAATATCAGATGATAGATTTATATTGAAAAAGTTTAATAATCGTTTTTGGGCATTGGGAAATATGTTTGATATTAAATGTCATAATTGTAATAATGAAAGTACAACTATAGATTATTTATTGTTTTTGGAGCATAGTAATGATGGAAAAAATCATTTATGTAAATATGAAATTTGTCCGCTGGAAAAAATTATAAAAATATGTCATTTACCTTATTGGGATACGGATGTAATGTATAGTTATATGAAAGAAATTATTGAATTTAGAAATAGAATAGATTCATATAAAGTTGTCTTTAAGCCTGATTCGGAAATAGTTGGAGAGATACTTTCGATGATTAATTGAAAAGCGAATTTGGAGAAAGTTATGACTAATGCAGAAAAAATTCTTAAAATTAGAGAGTTGGAATTGAAGGGAAAAAAAGTAAATCATGGTTTAGAAGAATTTTTAAACGAACAAAGGTGTTTACCCTTATTGTTAAAACAGGATTATAATAAATGGAAAAATAAACGTTATTTGCAGTACATGAAGACTAAGATATATCTAATTGAAATAGAGAAAGTTCTTGAAGAACTGAAAAGTGTTGATTATGCAATTTTCAAAGGATTTATATATTCAAAACATGCATATAATTATATTTCTATGAGGATGTTTGGAGATATAGATTTATTAGTGGATATCAGTGATATTACTGGAATAAAAGATGTCTTATTAAACCTAGGATATGATGAACAATATCGTAATGTTGATGGCATTTGGGAAAAATATAGCAGACAAAATATTTTGTTTTATCAAATGATGACGCATCAGCTTGCTCCGTTCTCTAAGGCATTAGAATCTAATATATGCTCTAACATTTGCCTAGATGTTAATTATCAGCTTATGTGGGGAGAAAGTAAAAAGAAAATAAATATGAGAAAATTTTTATCACATACAAAGATTGAAGTAATAGAAGGGATTCCTATAAAAGTGTTACTACCTGTTTATGAATTAGTGGCAGTCTGTTTACATCTATATAAAGACATGAACTCTATTGTAATGTTATACAACAAGGGGAATTTGTGGCTGACACCTTTGTATGATTTATATAGGTGGCTAGAAAATAATAAGATTTCTTATTGCGATCTAAAAAATGTTTGTGAAGAGTTCTTAGTAACAGAATATGTATATTTTTGTTGTTATCATGTTTCTTTGTTGTTTGAAAGTGAACCTGCTAAAAAAATTCTTGGTATTTTGGAGAATGACAAGGGGATAAATTTAATACGGCAATATGGTCTGCAGGACAGCGAAAAAAAAGAGTGGAAGGTTTGTTTTGAAGCAAGATTGTTTGATCAGGAATTTAAAAAACATTTTTATGAGATGCTAAATCAAAATGAAAAAAAACAAATTAAAATAAATAGTTTATATTTATAAGATATAGATTATAAAGAGTAATAAACTGTGTATTTCTGATTACATACATGAGTTACAGTGTTTGGAAGGAGAAAAATAATGAATATAGCATTTATATCTAATTTGCCAGTAAAAAGCTTTTTGAGTAACTTATTTATTCAGTATTCTCAAACACAAAATTTAGATATTGAACATTTTATGTATTGTACAGAATATGATATGGATGCTGTAGGTATATCGAAATGCCAGGTTGTAGTCATTTATCTGGATTTTCATGATAAATATAATTATTTATGTAAAGATATTTTAGAAAATAAATATTCAAGATCTGAGGCTATAAAAATTGTAATTACTCAAATGGAACAACTATATGGGTATGTAAAAAGTATATCAAATGCGAGAATTATATGGTTTGGATTTGAAAATTTTTTTTCTGAAATATACCAAATGTTGGGGAGTATTAGGGCGAAATTCGATATAATAGATGATATAAATATTGAATTATTTGATAAACTTAGCAAAGAAAATGATGTGTTAATTGATCTGAAGAGAATTATTGCTCAAGTAGGACAAAAAAACAGTTTTGATTTAAAACAATATAGAAGGTGGAACTGGCCTTTTAGTAGGGCAGTAAATCACATAATTGTTGAAGAGGTGTTAAAACAAATTAGAATAGAACAGGCTATTGGACCGAAATGCATTGTGTTAGATTGTGATAATGTTTTGTGGGGAGGAATAATCTCAGAAGATGGAATTGATAATATAAAACTTGGTTCATACGGATTAGGGAAGCTGTATAAAGAATTTCAGGAATTTCTTGTATGGATGTATGATTTTGGAGTCATATTAGCAATTTGTAGTAAAAATAACTATGAAGATATTATAAATGTGTTGGATAATCATTCAGAAGTTATATTAAAAAAGAAATATATATCCTTAATCATGGCAAATTGGAACAGTAAAACTGAAAATATATTAGCTATATCAAAAGAGTTAAATATAGGATTAGATCAAATGGTATTCCTAGATGATTCGTTAGCTGAAATCCACGAAATAAAAAATAGATTACCTGATGTAATATCATTACAATTTAATATATTAGAGGCGTATAAGTTTAGTAATTTGTTTAATTTGCAGATAAATGATTATAGAAAAGTATTAGATAGACAAAGTACATATTTGAATAATAAAAGACGTATGGTGTTAAAACATGCTGTGGGAAGTTATGAAAAATATTTGGAGGAATTGAAAACAAGCATTGTAATTTTAGAGAGTAGTGAAAATGAAGTAGCTAGATTAGCTGAACTAATCAATAGAACAAATAAATTTACTAATGGAAGAAGATATACAATAGCTGAATTAAAAGATAAAATGAAAGATAGTAGCTATATTTTTAAATCTATATATGTTAAAGATATCTATCAAGATTTTGGATTGGTAGGAGCAATTATGATAAAAGATAGAAATTGTTTGGACGTTTGCTGCCTATCTTGTCGCGTATTAGGGAGGAGAGTAGAAGAGTATTTGATAAATTACATTAAAAAGCCTGAGTTTAATGTTACTAAATTGTATTTTAAGAATACAAGCAAAAACAATGAATTTTTAAAAAAAGTTCAAGATGAAATAGCTAATCTTACTATTTTATAATTAAATAATATGAGTATTCCGGACGATTCTGAATCACTATTCCGGAAATGTAGTACTGTGAATCCGTCTTGATGGATACCGTAATTCTAGGTATTGGATACCGGCGAAGTCCTGGATACTTACATTTTCGTAGGAGTCATGACCTGCCGCCAGTATCCATATATAGAGATATTCATGGATGAAAAGAAACTGTCATGGATTACTGCTCCAGTCCATATGTACGAGTACTTTGGCGGTGTCGTCAAGATTATCGTGCCAAGCAACTGCTGTACTGCTGTGGATCATAATAAGAGATGGAAAGATTAGAACTTCAATACCGCCCCATCAAGAGATAGCAGAGCACTATGGTACTGAGATTATTCCAGCTAGTGTTCAGGTTCCAAAGGACAGGTCAAATGCTGAGGACAGTGTGTGTAATATTTTTACATGAATTATAATAGCCTTGTGTAATGAACAGTTCTTTTTCCTTAGAAACTGCCCCTAATGTAATACTCCGATGGAAGTCATCGCGAAAAAGGTTGTCCGTGAAGAACTGCGGGTCATCCCTACAAAAGTAGAACGGATTCAGTATATCGAGGAAGTGCTTGGCTGACCGGAATACAGAAAAGTCGATGTTTCCGTTATCGTTGGGGCTGAAACACCAAGTCCGCTGCTGAAGCGCAGCTTCGTATCTACGTCCACGGTTGCTTATGTGATGTACCAGAAGTATGTGAACAGCCTTCCTCTTTACCGCCAGGAGGCTGGAAACAGCTGGGAGTGAAGCTTCCCAGTGCAACCTTGGCGAATTGGGTCATCAAATGCGACATAGAATACGTGGAGCCGGTGTATGAGCAGCTTCACCAGTATCTGCTGAAGAGGGACATCATTCATACAGATGAAACACCTTGCCAGGTACTGAAGGAGAAAGGGAAAACAGTACAGTTCAAGTTCTATATGTGGCTGTATGGCTCCGGAAATGACGGGCTGCCGTCGATCCGTCTGTATGATTATCAGCTCAGCCGGGGCGGATATCATACGGAAGAATTCCTGAAAGGATTCTCTGGGCACCTTACCTGTGATGGCTTCAGCGGTTACAATAAACGAAAGGATGTCATCTGCTGCGTCTGCCTTGCCCATGTGAGGCGGTGCTGGCATGAATCACTTCCCGTGAAATCGAAGAAATCTCCGGATAAGACTCCGGCAGAGATCGGTTTCGATTACTGTAGCCAGTTATTCGAACTGGAAAAGGTGTATGCGGATCTGGATGCCGTCCCCCCGGAAAGCCAAGTGTCTTGAGACGGAGCCTGCCATATGGAAGGCATACTGGTCATGGCTTGAAACGGTGAACCCAGCTGGCGGAAGCCGTCTGGCAAAGTCGGTGACCTATGCGAAAAATCAGAAACCATATATGGAGAACTACCTGTTGGTTAGATGGTGCTCCATATCGAACAATATTGCAGAAAATATCGCCCGTCCCTATACGGTAGGGCGGAAAACTTCCTGTTCTACGATACTGTAAAAGGCGCCCGGGCCAGTTCCATCATTTACAGTTTGGTAGAAACTGCAAAGCTCAACAATCTGAACATCTACGCATATCCGGAGACCGTACTGCTCTATATGCCGGACTACAAAAATGAGCCCGAAGGTATAGAAGAGTTGATGTCATGGTCTGACATGATACAGCATAGATGCCAGATCAAATCGAAGGGTTGAAGTTGGAATATTTTACTTTAACTATAGCTGAGTACCTTATGGAAAGATAGCCATTATTTTATTGAGCGCCTACGATTTTAGACATTGACGTTTCCCAAAGAAAGAGAGCAGCCGGTACGAGATCTTCCGCGGCAAAGAACTCTGCTCTTGCTGGCATCTTTACTTATCAACTTATATGAACTGGCGGAATGGAAATAAGCCACCGTTTAGTTCAATTATCATATATCATCTGCCAGAATGCTATACTCAGTTCCTTATGAATATATAAAGCGTAAAATTGATGTGAGGGTTACAGATACCACTATTGAGATTTTTTGCAATCATAACCAAATTGCGTCCCACCACCGTCTGTATTGTCATAAGAGAAAATACAGTACAGTTACAGGGCATATGCCGGTTTCACACCGGCAGCGCTTTGAATGGAACGGCAACCGTTTGCTTAAGTGGGCGGAGCAGATTGGCTACAGTATCTATCAGGTAGTTGCAACAATCCTTGTTTCTAAATGTATAAATCTACAGCCCTATCGTAGTTGTATAGGGCTCTTGAGACTGGCCGACAAATATCCACTCTGCCGTTTAGAAGCCGCCTGCCGAAAATTACTCTCTTTTACGGCCACTCCTAGCTATAAGAGTATCAAGAACATCTTGAAACAGGGAGCGACCAGATGGAGATGCCAGACCAAGGTTCGGCAATAGATATCCATATATACAGAACCAGAAAAAAGTAGTCATGCGCTTACAAAAAGTACGAATTACTACAGGAGGTAAGAAAACGTGACCCTGACTACTCAAAACACTATAGATAAATTAATTGAAATGCGCCTGACTTTCATGTCAGATGCATTCAGATCCAGATGGAGAGTCAAAGAAGAGGGGAAATTCTTTTGAGAACTGTTTTGGGATGCTAGTGGACAGCGAATACAATACCGCAATCATAGAAGCAACAGTCTAAAGCGCATGATCCACAATACCTGGTTTGCCCAATCCAATGCATACAAAGGAGTTATTATTTATGAAAATGAAACGGGCCATTGGAAATAGCATGCTATATTTAATAATGACAGGTGATAAACTGATTTATGATGAAGATATAGTTAGTTTTGGAAAAGGGGATTTATTTATTTATGTTAATAGACAAGGTAAAGAAGTTTGCCATAGATATTTAGGAAAATTCGGGAAAACCTGTATTTTCTTAGGAGATAACTGTACAAATCTTGAGTTTATTCAAAAAGACGCTATAATAGGAAAGTTGCATTGGATAATTAATCGTACAGGTAAAATATATAATATTAATCAACAGTCGAAAGATAAATTACAGTATACAAATTTTTTGCTTTACTTTGTATTCATTAAAAAATTGTATTTTAAATATGGCTGGAATTTTCTTGAAAAAAAGTATTATAGATATCTATGGAAAAGAAATAGAGCGCAAATACGTTTGCTCGAAAGCTGTAAGATGGATATTCAAACTTAAGATGTTAATAATAGTTCCAGTTTTAGAAATACTTAGAATGTTAGTATATAAAAAAGTAAGTGAGGATATTTTGATATAGCAGCAAATATCAGTGTACGCATTTATACCAATCCGCTCAACCCACCTACGGAAGCGGTCGCCGTTCCATTCCAGATATTTCTGATGGTCTTCCGGCATATGCTCTGTCATGGTGCTGTACTGCCGGGTACATCCTTTCAGGTGGCGATGGGAAGCAATGCGGTTATGGTTGTAAAAAATCTCAATAGTGGTATCTGTTACCTTAACATCAACTTTCTTTTTGATGTATTTATAAGGAACTGAGTATAGTATTCCGTCCACAGATATGTGATAAATGAACTCGACGGTGGCTGTTTTCCAGTCATTCAGTTCAAAACGGGTAGCAGGTAATGGTACCAGCAATGGTTTTTCTTCCCCCCAAAATAAGCTTAGCCGACTACCCTCTTTCTTCTGAAAGAGCCTTTGGTTGAATAGTTCCAGCTTATCTCTGATTGCCCGGTTTAATTCGGCAAGGGAGAAAAACTTTTCACCCCGAAGCGCTCCTGTAATCCAGGTAGATATGTTTCCTACCGTTCCTTCAGCATTCGGCTTATCCTTGGGTGTCCTGACATGTGCCGGAATAATAGCGGTGCCATAGTGTTCAGCCATTTCCTGATAGGTTTCATTGGTTTGCTGGTCTTTCAATCTACCATTGTGAACAACTGTTGTTTTGCAGTTATCCGGTACGAGAATTCTGCAACACTGCCAAAGTATTCGTACATATGAACATGGACATCAATTCATGATTTCTGCGTCATATCCAGACATGCTTCCACGTATGCGTACTGGCTGTAAGTCATCACGCCAACAAATATGTAAGCTTTGATGATTTCTCCAGTATGCGGATCGATGATTGTTGCAGGATCCCCTGCCCAATCTACTTCAACCTGTTCGCCAGGTTTGCGATTGATATGCATGGTAGCACGTTGTTTCTGCTCATCCTGTTGGATGTGATAGCAGAACTGGGAATACATGAGCGGTTCCTCACTGTTAGCACGGCAGTTCTCCATGTATTCTGTCCGCAGAAGTTTTTTTCTGACTCCATTGCGGAGCAGCTCCTTGTGGATGTAAGCGTAATCAGGCATACGCTTGTTAGATGATACCTTGTTCTCTTTGGTGAACATGAGCTTTTGAAGCTCTGTGTCAGTCAGTGCTTTATCAAGCGGCCATGAAAGTTTTAATTCTCTGGCACGTTTCTGAACCCTGACGGCAGTTTTTTGTGCGACATCACAACTTGCCACGATGCAATGTTGTGAGAATCCCTGCCCGGTGAGGCGAATGATTTCTCTGTACTTGGTCATAAGCGTGACCTCCTTATAATGAATTTATACCAATAGGTACATAACTTCATTATAATGTTTTTATAGATAGAGCGATTTCCCTTTTACCGGAAACGCGATTTCCATACGCCGGACAGGTAATGGATTTTGCCCCGGATTATTCAGTTTTATGAAAATGATTAATATATTACCAGTATGGATAATGCTTCAATACTGTGATATGGCAAGTTTAAATATTAATAAAGTTTTGTGTGAGTTACTATTTTAAAGGTAGAGGAGGAGAATATGGATAATAAAATATTCGAGATAAGAAAGATTGTAGTAAGTACTTTGAAAGAATATGATGAAAAAATAGAGATAGATGAAAATGTTTCTTTAAAAAAAGATCTTTGTGAGATAGGAATGGATTCTTTAGCTGTAATAATGATTATAGTAAAAATTGAAGAATTTTATAATATAGAAATACCAGATGATTTATTAACCCTTGAGAATTTTAGTTCAATATTGAAGATTTATGGATGTATTATGCAATGCAAAAACAGAAGTAGAAGGAGATAGTTTGTTATTGCTCATTAATAGAGCGACAGATCAATGCTACATAAACATAAATATAATATATAAAAATAGCTTAAAAGCAGTTTAGAAAAATTTTAAAAGAATATATGGAGGGATTATGTATGAAGATATTATTATTTGCAAATGGATCACCTGGAGTAATTGTAGCAGAGTTTCTCCAGCACCATATAGGAATAGAAATTTTATATGTAACGACAACGACATGGAATTTAGTGAAAATAAGACAATTAGGAGTTAATTATCATATTTTTAATATCAAGACAGAGGATGAAATGTTGATCGCGGAGAATTTTGATCCACAAATAGTTATTTCAGTAGGATGGAAATACATATTTAAAAGAAACTTTGTTAATAAATTTGAATGTTATAATTTTCATCCATCTCTTTTGCCGCTTTATAGAGGAGAAAATAGTATAGAAAAGCAACTTGTCAATGGAGAGAATGTCGGTGGTATTACAATGCATAGAATAGATGAAAGAATAGATACAGGGCCGATATATAAACAAAAAGAAATTACTATTAATGCGAATGATACAATAGAAACAATAATTTTTAAATGTAACATACTTATGATAGAAATATTAAAAGATTTTTTGAACGAGTATCCTAAAATCAAGTGCTATAAACAAATGGACAATTAAAATATGGAGATAAATATGAATAAAATTTTAAAAGGATATATAATAGTGGGATTTTGCAATTTATTGTATGCTATTATAAATTTGATTATTTATAATTGGTTTGGTGTTACAATAGATCTAATTGCACAAAATATTTTAAGTATAAAAGCGTTTACAGTACCTTTATTATTAATGATTTTAGGATTAATTATTAAGGGAATTGCGATTTTTCTTAATTCTTATCACAATGGTAGACTATATGGATACTTAGTAGAACAATTGCATAATAAAATTTTGGATAATGATTTGTTAAAGATTCAAGGAACACCTAAAGAAACCATTCCTGTCATTTTTACGGATGATATACAAGGTATTTGTAGTTTTTTTAATAGGATCATGACAAAATTACTGCCCGATATGTTTATGCTATTAGGGGCATTATTTTGTATATATAAAATAAACTTAGGAATTATGTTGTTTGCTCTTATTACCAATTTGATAGTTGCTTGTCTAATAGTAAAACTTAGTGAGGGCATTGAAAAAGTAACAAAAAATGTACAGAATGCTAAACAAGATGCTATGAAAATTTTTCAAAATGATATAACACATATTGAGTTAATTAAAGCAAATAATATGGAACAGCAAGAAAGCAAAAGGTATGGAGATAAACTTAAAAGTATAATTAAAAAACAAAAAAATTTAAGTAAAAAAGAAGGTGTAATAAATATTCAAGCAATGTCCTTTACATTAGTTTCTAGTGTATTTCTAGCGGCTTATTCAGGATATTATTTATTAATTGATAAAATAACTTTGGGAGAAGCAATGACGGTAATGATGTTAAGTGAGTTTATACTAAATGCAATAATGAATAGTATTAATTCAATGGTAATAGCAAAAAAAGTAAAAATCCATTGGGCTAGATATCAGGAAGTGATAAAAGGTTCTGATATTATTCATGACAACATAGTTGAGTATAAAGAAAATTCAGAAGTTATGCAATTTGAGGCAAATAATATATCTTTTGCGTATCCTGATAAGCAACCACTTTTTAGTCACTTTTGTTTAAAAGTCTATCAGGGGGATGTTATTTTATTATATGGATCTATCGGATGTGGGAAAAGTACTTTGTTAAAGGTGCTGACAGGGGTGTTTCAAGCATCTGCAGGTCAGATTTATTATGAGGGGAAAAGAGTCAATGGAAAAGAATGGGAAATTTTTCGAAAAAGAATTTCATATGTTGGACAAGAGCCAGCATTTTTTACGGGAACAATCTATGAAAATTTTAGAGCAGTGAATCCAAGCATATCTGATATAGAAATTAAAAAGTTATGTAAATTATTTGGCGTAGATGATGTTATTGAAAAGAAAGATAATGGATATCAGACAATGATTGATTCAAAAGCGTCTATTTTTTCGGGTGGAGAGAAACAAAGAATTTCTATTATACGTTCTTTGTTAAAACAAGCTGAAATAGTTTTTATGGATGAACCAACATCAGCATTGGATGATAAAAATACGAAAATTTTCATAAAGCAAATAGAAAAAATGAGGGAGAAAAAAACCTTCATTATTGTCACACATGATAAACGACTGTTGGAATTAAATGTTAGAAAAATAGAAGTAAGGTGAAATAATGAAAACGATTTATTTGAAAAAGTTAGTTTGTCTCTTAAAAATACCAAAGAACGGCAGATTTATATATTTTTTCTCGACTTGTCTGCTTTCTACGCGCAATTTAGTGATTAATTATTTTGTAGCAACAATACTATCGTCCGTTGTGATAGGATTTGTCAGTAAAGATAGCAAAATACTGGCAATTTATATAGGGATTTTGATAGTAGGCATCATTATCTTTGGATGTATAGATACGATTTGTGGTTACATACAATCTATTTCTACCACTAAAATTACAAATCAAATAAGAAGTGAGGTACATAGCAGGATTTTAAATGGGATATTATTGGGAGATTGTGATAAGGAAAATGAGTATCTGGCTTCAATCTCTTTTGATATAGAAGCTGTACAGATGTTGCTTTCCTATTTGGTTACCCCTATTATGACCTTGATCTCTGGTATTGGAGCTGTTATTATTATGGGGAGATTAAATTATATAATAATAATTCTTCCGGTCTCTCTGGGGATATTTTCTATGGTTATGCAAAATATAATCAATAAAAAAATAAAAATATATTCCCAAAATATTAAAGATGATAAAACTATGTTGTTGACCTATTTTAATGAAGATTTTATGCAGGGGATAGATATAAAATTATTATCATTAAATACATATATAAAAAATAGGTTTTATACTAAAATTAGATCTTTTATATATAATAATAATAAACAGTCAATATTAGATGCGAATAGTTTTGCTTTTAGTGAGGGAATAAAGAATATAGTTTACCTTGTCTCCTTGTTTATAGCAATTTTGTTATATGAAAATAGGAAGATTGAATTAGCGAATATATTGATTTTGGCACGGATGACAGAAATGGTATTTACTTTTTTTATCAATATTAATAATTCACTAGGGGGAATAGTTAGGGCGATGCCCCATATCGAAAGAGTTTTAGAAATTTTAAATATTAGCCAAGAGCAAAAGGTAATAGATGAAAAAAAAGTTATACCACATTTAGTAGAATTTGAAAATGTATCATTTTCATATGAGAGGAAAATAATTATAAAAAATTTGAATTTTAGAGTCGAATCAGGGCAGATTCTGCTAGTTCGTGGGGACAGTGGTAGTGGAAAAACAACAATGTTTAAATCGCTATTGGGATTTAAAGAATATCATACGGGCAATATTTATATAGATGGAGAAGAACTTAATGATTTATATAGAACAAATAAGAATGCGATTAGACATTCTATAGCATATATGCCTCAGGAGAATATGATAATAGAGGGATCTATTAAGGAGAATATACTTTTAGGAATAGAGGGAGATATTACGGATGAAGAGATGATTGATGTATCAAAAAAAGTGGGATTACATTCTTATATTATGTCATTAAAACAAGGATATGAAACCCAATTGAATGAACTTGGTATGGAGTTGTCTGTGGGGCAGAAGCAAAGCATAGGAATTATAAGAGTTCTTTTGAAACAAAGCCAAATTTTATTATTGGATGAACCTTTTGCATCAATGGAGCAAGAAAGAGCAGATAAGATATTTAAGCATATTTTAGAAGTGGTCAAAGAAAAGAGGATAATTGCAATATTAACTTTTCATAATACATTGAAATTCTCAGACAAAGAAGATTATATTTTAGATATAAAACTATAATATATTATACTTTTAACGGGAGCATGAAAAATTTTCTGTAAATATGTAATCAAAGGTTCTGTTAGCGTCGGGCGATTTTCACCATTCAGAGTCGGATTAAAAACGCCAATCTCAGTCAATTTAAAATCGCCAATGCATCATGTATGTTATTAACAGTTACGCATTTTTATACTCCGTATGTTTTGCGATACCAGCCTCAAGACCAAGTGTTTCCAGCTTGCGTCCCCGGTAACTGTCACCTTTGATCATAAATACAGTGGCATCATCAAAAATCCGGTCTAAAGAACAAAGCAGTGTATCATCTTCGCTGAAATATTCGCCCCACTGGTTTGGCGTCTTGTTGCTGGTAAAAATCATGGTGCTGGGTCCATCTTTATTATAGCGGCGGTCAATCACATCAAAGAACATGCGGGTGTTTTCCTTGTCGAACACACATCTGCCGATCTCATCAATGATCAGGCAGGAAGGCTTTACCAGCCCGTTGATGACAGCGCCCTCCCGGCCGTGTTTTCTTGCATCCGTCAGTTTTTGATTAAGTTCGCTTGCCCTTAAGAAATAGGTCTTGTACCCTTTCAGGCAGCATTCCCGACCAAAAGCCATGGCCAGATGAGTTTTCCCTACACCCTGAGGTCCAATAAATGCCAGATTTTTTCCTGCATACAGAGCGGACAGAGAAGAGAGGTTCTTCAGTGACTGCACATGCTTCCCATGGAGCCGGCTGAAATCAAATCTTTCAAAGGTTTTCGGCTCATTCATAGGAAGCTTGCTCAGTTTTAGCATTGTGTGGACCATGGAGTCGTATTTTTTCTGCTCCAGGTATTCAAAAACTCCGCAGACTGCCTCCAGAGCTTCCGGCGTAAGTTCTTTTTCATCGGCATAGCTGGCCAGTTCTGCTGTATAAAGATCGATCTTCAGTGCCTTTGCACTGGACTGGATTCTTTCAAGTATTGATTCATTCATCCCACAGGCCCTCCTCAAACTTGAATTTTTCAAATCCGGAGTGCTGTTTGGGTGGCTCTATCTGAAAAATCCGGGTTTTGACCGGCATTGATGGAACTTCTTCCGGCTGTTCTGTCACGTACTGATCCCGGCAGAAACTGTCTCTTCTCATCCAGGTAACCTCATGGGTGGTCAGGACTTTGCTGAGATCGGATGCGTAGATATAGAGGGTAAAGG
>ERZ1643247.2354-NODE-2354-length-15163-cov-25.854911_pt1 | contig 15163 bp, 11 predicted proteins | sample MGYA00579264_ERZ1643247 | MGnify/ENA primary metagenome ERZ1643247 (study PRJEB29033, sample SAMEA4952262) | chicken gut metagenome | biome: Broiler Chicken; feature: Gastrointestinal Tract; material: Caecum | place: Ireland | collected 2018 | study: Broiler... | reverse complement strand
AGTGCGGGGATCTTATCCGAAACATATTCCAGCGGGTGATAGTGCCCGTTATCCAGCAGGCAACAGATATCATTTTTTGCCGCATAATTCTGGTAAAACTCGTTGGAACCGACGGTATAGCTTTCGACGCCGATGCCGAACACCTTGCTTTCGACCGCCACGACCACCTTGTTTCGGTCATATCCGCAGGCCAGGATCTGATCCAAACTGTCTTTGAGCCTCAGTCTCGGCGTCAATCGGTCCGCCGGGACATCCTTGAACCCGTCCGGGATCCAGATATTGACGAGGCAGTGCGAATGAAATTCATCTGCAAAATATTCTGCAATTTTCAGGCAGGCAATGCAGTGATCGACCCAAAACTTGCGGATCCCGTCGTCGGGAGAAGAGAGCGTCAGCCCGTCCTTTACGTTTTGATGCGAGAACATGGTCGGGTTAAAATCGATCCCGTCCAGCCCAAGCTCCTTGGCAAAATCCACCCAAGGTTGAAAATGTTCCGGACGATAAGCGTTCCTGTCTACGCTTTCGCCGTTCAATATGGCATAGCTCGCGTGCAGGTTGAGCCGCTTTTTGCCGGGCATCAATGAAAAAGCCTCTTTGATATCCGCCTTTAACTCTTCAAAATTCCTTGCCCTGCCGGGATAATTGCCCGTCGTCTGTATGCCGCCCGAAAGCGCGCCGCCGCCGTCTAAGCCGATCACGTCATCCCCCTGCCAGCAATGGACGGACACGGGGATCTCTTTTAAACAACGCATCGCCGACTCTGTATCTATGCCCATCGCGGCATATTCTTTTGCGGCAAGTTCATAAGCTGTCATGCCTGTACCTCCTGTATGTTAAAAGAACTTCTGATGATATCTCTTGCTGCTGCCACGTCCTTTATTTCGCCCGTGCTGACCATCTGCATGATCATATTCCCGATCGCCGTAGCCTCGACCGGCCCGGTAATGATGCGCTTGCCCGTCGCCTCTGCCGTGAGCCGATTCAGCAGTTCGTCGCGGCTGCCGCCGCCAATGATGTGGATGCTGCCGAACGTTGCCCCCGTATTGGCCTCCAGCTCTTCGATCGCCTTTTGATAACTCAGTGCGAGACTGTCGTAAATCGTCCTCACCACGGACGCAGCGCCGAGTTCGCTACCTACCGCGGCACAGATCTCCCGGATCATGCTCTCGGGCGAGAGAAATCTGCTGTCGTTGACGTCGACAGTATACTTTTTGCCCTTGCTCCGCCCGAGCACCATGAGTTCGGGAAAGGTGACGCCCAGCTCCTTCCGCACGCTCTGCAACATCCAAAGGCCCATGATATTCTTTTGATAGCGGAAGGTGTGGTTGATGCTGCCCTCGTTCGAATAATTTGCCAACCGGCTCGCTTCGTCGGTGCGGGCAATTTTCTGTTCGACGCCCAACAGCGACCATGTGCCGGACGATATATATGCCTGTCCGAATTCCACGGGCGCAGCGAGGACGGCTGACGCCGTGTCGTGCGTGGCAGGCAGGACTACGGCGGCGCTGTAGCCGATCTCTTTGCTGATTTCCTCCTTCAGACTGCCGACAACGGTTCCCGGCTGAGAAAGCGGATGGAACAACTTGCGGTCATAGCCGAGCCCGTCGATGATTTCCCAATCCCAATCGTGCGTTACGGCGTTGACCATGCCCGTCGAAGTGGCGTTGGTGTATTCCTGCTTCTTAATACCCGTCAAACAGTAGTTGAGATAATCGGGCAGCATGAGAAAATCCGCCGCCTTTTTCAGCTTCCCGTTCATTTTATCGGCGTATAGCTGATAGATGGTATTAAACGGCTGGTACTGTATGCCCGTGCGCGCATACAATTTGCTGAACGGGACGGCGGCATGAACTTTTCCCGTTGCGGTATGGGTGCGCCCGTCGCGGTAAGAGAAGACATCGCCGGTGATGCGGCCGCCTTCGCCGAGGAGCGCATAATCGACCGCCCAGGTATCTATGCCGATAAAATCCGGCTTATATCCCTGTTCCGCAGCGGCTTTCAGTCCGTTTACCACCTCGCGCTCCAGCCGCGCGGCGTTCCAAACCAAATGCCCCGCACGGTTCTCCGCGCCGTTCGAAAAGCGATAAACTTCCTTGATTTGCAGTTGTCCGCCGTCCATATAGCCGACGATGTGCCGGCCCGAAGAGGCGCCTATATCGATCGCAAGATAACAATTTTTCATAATCTGCATTCAAATTCATACCTGCCGCTTTCCACTGCCCGCTCTGTGCCGTCCGGCAGGACGAGGGTGCAGGTCGTGGAAACGGGCACAGCTATGCGAATTTTAAATTGATCTCCTTCTCTTTTCCAGTCTGAGGATACCGTTCCGTACGGCGTGTCTGTAGAGGCTTTTGCCCACGTGATACCGCCGCCGATGACGGGCCGGATCCTGAATTTTTTATAGCCGCCCTCTATGGGTTCGATGCCTGCAACGCGCTTATAGAGGAAATCCCCCACCGCGCCGCTCGCGTAGTGATTGAATGAGACCATGCCGCCCGTCCCGTCACTTGCGCCCGTATTGCGCGTGCCGTCCTCCTGCATGGCGTCCCAGCGCTCCCAGATGGTCGTGCCGCCCGCCTTCACTTCGAACAGCCACGAAGGGCACTTTTCATTGGTGAGCATCTTGAAAGCCGTTTCTCTGCGGCCGTTATCGGCAAGCGCAAACAGGATATAAGGCGTTCCGGGGAAACCCGTGCCGATGCAATAATGATTCTGTTTGACGATCCTTTCGAGATTCTCCGCCGCGCGTTCGCGCTGCTCCTCGGGGAACATCCCGAACGCCAGCGGCAGCACGTAAGCCGTCTGGAACTCGTTTTTCAATTTGCCGTTGCCGTCGGTAAAGACCGATATATAGGCGTCCGCTACCTTTGCAGAGAGCGCAGCGTACTTCTTTTCATCCTCCTTTTTGCCGAGCAGGCCTGCAATTTTCGAGAGCAGTCCGCTGGTATGGGCGAGGCTCGCCGTTGCCGTCCACTTGCTCCTCTTTTGCCAATCGCTCATTTTGGGAACGCCCGGCGCGATCCAGTCGCCGAAGTGCAGGACCGCGGGGGTATGCCAGATATAGCGGTTCTTGCCGAGGCCAAACCCTGCCCAAAAGCGGCAGGCGTTTACATACTTTTTCATGGTGGGGTACATCTTTTCCAGCAGCTTTTTATCGCCGCGGGCAAGATATTGCGCCCAAGGGACGAGTACACAGGCATCGCCCCAAAAATCCACAGCCATCACGGGCATCGTAGCGGGGAAACCGTACCCCTGAACGGGCACGGTATTGGGAATTCCGCCCGTTTTGAGCTGCTCGTCTTTTACATCGTTCAGCCACTTTTCGAGGAAGCGTGAGATATCCATGTTGAAGCACGCCGTCGGCGCGAACACGGCTATATCGCCCGTCCACCCCATGCGCTCGTCGCGCTGCGGGCAGTCGGTGGGGATATCCACAAAATTGGACCTCGTGCTCCACAGGATATTGGACTGGAGTTTGTTGATACGCTCATCGGAACACGCGAAGCTGCCGCACTGCTCGATGTCGGAATAGATCGCGCGCGCCGTCAAGGCGATCTCATCCCGCCTGACACCTTTTACGCCCACGTAGCGGAAGCCCATGTACGTAAAGCGGGGCGAATAACTCTGCTCGCCGTCCCTGCAGATATAGGTAGCCGTAGCCTTTGCCGAGCGAAGCAGCTGCACCGCGAGCGAACCGTCGTCGTTGAGCACTTCTGCATGGCGGAAGATCACTTCCTGCCCCTTGCGGCCCTTGATCTGCGCGCAGATCACGCCCGCAAAGTTTTGGCCGAAATCATAGATCAGTTCATCGCCGCGCTCTGTACAGGATACGGGCGACATCGTCTCGTGCGGCAGCACGGGCGACCCCATTTCCGCCACGATGCGCGGGCGAATGGCGAGCACTTCTGCGGAGGCCTGCCGCCACACGTTTGCCTCGATATCGGCGGAGGCGTCAAATGTTTCGCCGTCATAAAAATCCGCCATCCGATAATTCCCGCCCTCGGTCACCTGCCAGCTCGTATCCGTACCGATCACCTCGGCGGTGCCGTCCGCATATTCCAGCCGTATTTCGGCGAGCAGCGCCTGGCGCTTGGCCGAGATCCGGTTTTTGCGGGTAAATACAAAGGACCCTACGGCCCAGCCGCCGGCGACGACAAAGCGGATATCGTCTGCGCCGCCCAGCAGACCGGTCACATCATACGTCTGATATTGCAGCGTATGCTTGTACGAGGTAAAGCCGGGGGCAAAATACCGCTCGCTCACCCTCTGCCCATTCAAATATAAGTCATAGATGCCCATCGCCGTGGCATAGATCACTGCGCGTGCGATCGGCTTATTGATATTCAGTTTTTTACGGAACGTCATCGGCACAGGCGAAACCTTTTTTTCGGTAAACCGATAACTGCCGTCGGTGATCCATTCCGCCTGCCAGGGCGTATCCAGCCGGCCCGTCGCAAAGGACGTTTCCGCCTGCGCCTCTTCGCCGTAATTCGTTCGAGCGCAGACTTTTACCGTGTATTCTGTAAACGGCTTTAACGGCTTTCCTCCGTACGGGATCAGGACCTGCTCCTTCGTCTTGTACGACCAGTCCCCCACACGGATCACCGCCTCTTTCAGCTCCGCGCCCTGTTTATCGGAAACGATCGCAAAAGAGAAGCGGGGATGCTTTTCATCCGTGACGCACCCTTTTAATAAATTTTCCGCCTTAACTACGATATCCAACTTGTAAGCCCTCCGCAATATTATAACATGGACCGATCGATTTGACAATAGCTCTCGCCATTTTCCAATGCGACCGAATGAGTGCCCCTTAACATATTTGATAAAGTACCGGGCGCACACGGACGAAGCCGTGTGCGCCCGGCCAAGGAAACGTTGAATTACGCTATGAGCTGATCAATACTCTTCTTTTTTGACTACGCCGAAGAATGCAGCGACGATGCTCGCGACCGCAGCGACGGCGAAGAATACCAGCCCGACGATCACCTGCCTGCCGACCGCGATTGCTTCGGGATAGATCGCCAGCTCCTCGTTGGAGAAGAAGGTCCAGCCGAGGCCGGTAAACGAACCGTACACGAAGTTGAGCAGTGCGATGATCAGGAGAGCGGGAGCAACGATGCGCAGCGCGCCGGATACGATCACGCAGACCTTGCCGACGATCCCTTCGGACTTAAACTGCCCGAGCACGACTGCCACGGCCAGCTCGACGAGCGCGATGACGCCGCAGGTGACGACCGTCGAGAGCATGACACTGTCCTCCGGGCGGCTCGCCTCATAGAACGGCTGGCTGCCGCTGGCGATCTCCAACCCCATGCCCGCGCTGAGCGCTGCTCCGTAAATGATGAGAGCGACGATGGCGACGATGACTGTTACGATCGAAATCCAGGCACCTGCGCCCTGCTTCTTGATGAAATTCATATCAGTTTTCCTCCTTCTTTTCCGGCATCACTTCGGATACGATCCAAGCGACACCTGCGACTGCCGTGATGACAGCGAACACGACTTCGAGAGCGATGAAGATGTTCTCCCAGCCCGCTCTTTCGAGGGTACCGACAGGAACGCGACTCGTGATCGTATAAGGGGGAACGACGATATCTTCGCCCGTGTTTTCCACGCGCTCGACATACAGACCGGAGCCGCTGCGTGCGATCGTAAAGAGCTCGTACAGGGCTGTCTGGCGGGCCTGATTTGCAAAGTCGGGATCTCTCCTTGCCTCGCCGAGGGTAAGGTAGCTCCAGGAGCTGCTCACGACCGCGTCGTCGCTGACGTTGTCGCCCATGACGAAAGCACCGCCGCCGAAGCTTGCGTACTGATTGACGGATGCCATGACGAGCGCGCCCAGTTCATGGTAGCCGGCGCCCTGGCCCATGTCGGTGGTGACGATGCCCGTGAAGCCCCATTCGCCGCGCATGATGTTGTTGATATAGCCGACACTGTTGGTTACGTTGGTTGCACCGATACGGGCAAAGGACATCATGACGCCCGTGCCGTTGCCCTCATTTACGCGCAGAGCACCCTCGTAGCAGCGGGTATCCGTCTCGCGGACCTTCTGCTCGGTCATATAGCAAGCGACGCCCTGGCGGTTGAGTTCCTGATCGTTAAAGCCCATGTGCTTCGGGCCGCAGATCGAGCCCTTTTCCACCGCGCCGCGCAGCTGCTCGGCACCGATGCGGTTGGTGAGCATGGGATCTTCCGACATATACTCGGAGTTTCTGCCGTTGTAAGCATGTCTGTGCTGGTTGAGACCTGCGCCCCAAACGGTGACTGCGTTCGCAGAGAACTCCCTCGGGCTTTCAGTTTCCTGCAGCCAGAGGCCGCCTTCGCCTTCCATCAAGCCCCATTCATACGCGAATTCGGGATTGAAGCTGGCGCCCAACAAGGTGTTGGATGCGACGTTGAGCTTCATGGTCTTGCCGTCGGCAAGCTGCAAAGTCTGCGAATAGCCCGCGACGCTTTCCGACTGGAGGCTGCCGGGGTTGCCGATCTCTTCCGTAAAGACCTGCGTCGCATGGCCGCCGTTCGCGACGCTGGCGATCGCCGTGCCGAGCGGGATCGATGCCGCAACGGCCTGCCACTCTTCGGAATGAATGTTGCTGAACGCTTCGGGATCTTCCACCGCCACGTTCAAAATCCATGCCCAAACGGTGGCAAACTCTTTGCCCTCGCCAACATTTGCGGGGAGGACGCCTTCGACGTTCACCCAGTCGGATTCATTCGCGCTCGGCGTGATCACGCCCTGCGAGTTGGTGAGCTCGATCAGCCACTCCTCTTCCTTTTCTGCGCCCGAAATCGTGAACGGTGCTTCGGTCGGGATGCCGCTGCCGTTTACATAATCGGTATAGTTCTTGGGGAAAGTGCCTTCCCAATCGCTTCTGGAAAGATAGGTAACGGTATCTTCGCCGAGGAAGTAATTGATGTCGGAATTTTCCATCTGGTTGCGGACTTCCACGCCGTTGGAAACGGAGAAAGTCTCGTCGTCGAATTCTTCCAAAGTCCAAGTTACGACTCTGCTGATCTCCGTCGTGCCGTCCGTCTCATGGCGGAGTGCATCGAGGAAGTTGTTGACCGCGGCGTGCGAACCGGATGCCGCCGTAAACAGATAATCGCCGTCATCGAGGATGTAAGTGCCCTCGCCGTTCAGCGCCGTGGAATCCCAGCTTGCCAAGTAGCGGGTCGGCACGCTGATCGTGATATCTTCGCTTTCACCCGCAGCGACCTCTACCTTTTTGGAGTTCAGGAAGTCGACCGCCGATTTTTCAACGTTGTGCTCTTTGTCGTATTCGGTGTACGGCCTGTTCACATACAGCTGTGCGAGGAAGTAGCCGTCCTCATCGCCCTCGTTGGTGACCCTGATGCGCGCCGTAATGTTGCCGTTTTCAGAGTTGTCCACGCGGATATCGGTGATCTCCTGCGTGTAAGGGATATAGGAAAGGCTCTGGCCGAAGGGGAAGATCACTTCGTTGGCATAATCCCACGCATCACCGGTGGTCGAACCGGCCGTCGACGCGGCATTCGTGCCTTCTGCATCGGCCATCGAATCAAAGTAACGGGTCTCGTAATACTTGTAGCCGACGTAGATGCCCTCTGCCTCCACGATATAATTGTTGGCGTTATAGCTCGTAGTATTCCTGCCGAGGGGATCCTCAAACGACGTGATGGTATCCAGATCGGAATACTGCTGCTGCCCCATGTTGATGGACGCGGGCGTGAAGCTGTTGTCGTACACATATGTGTCCGTCAGGCCGCCGGTCGCGTTGATTTCGCCGGCGAGGACGTTGGCGATGCCCTGATACTGGTAATCGTTGGGGATGCCGCAGAAGCCGATCGCGTCGACCTCATACTCTCCGCCCTCTTCTACCAGGGGCCCAAGCTCCATTGCGTTTGCCGAAACGATCAGCACGACAACTTTCGCGCAGCGATCCTTGGCGAGCCGTACGATCTCCAGCTCATCGTCTGAGAGCGCGAGCGGATCTTCCGCATTGGTCGCCGCGTCTACCTTGTAGTTGTTGCCCTCACCGCCGCCGCGGCCGAGCACCACGATACCGGTCGTCGAAGCCTTGTCGATAGACCAGCTTGCCACCATGCCGTCGTCGGGCGCCACTTCGGGGATGGTATATTTATAATCTTCCCAAGGGGTCGCATTGCCGCCGCCCCATCCGCCGCCGCGGGAAGGTCCGGCCATCGCTCCCGTGAAATGATCGCTCAAGACCGAGGCGTTTACGTTGATCCCGTCGATGGAATCGAACGCATCTTTCAGCGTGATCTTCGGATGTTTGTCCGTGCTTTCCGTCTGGCCGCGGCCCGGGTTGCCGTTATTGGCATTGACGCCGGTGTGACCGGTCGGCGTATTGTATGCATTCCAGCCGAAGAGGGCGACATTCTTGCCCGCATCCGACTTGTTGAGGGGGAGCGCGCCGTTCTCGTTCCGCAGCAACGCAAAACCTTCTTCACCCTGACGGATGGCATGTTCTCTGAGCGCATCCGCGTATGCATCCGCAGAGTCGTACTCCGTTTCATACTCACGGCCCCTCAGATAGGAATAGCCCTCCGTCGTCCCGGGGATCGTATAGCCGGGGACCTCCGTTACCTGATCCTCATAAATTGTACGGTCATTTATGCCAAAATAACCGTCAACCCAACCGATCGCCAGATCGGACTTTGCGATCCCATAGGCGACCGTCGAAAGGGTCAGGAGTGCAGCCGCTGCCGCAGCAATGCCGCGAAACAAGGGCTTATGTTTGGTAAGTTTCATTTTTTCCCTCCTTTACGGAAAAATTGTTTTTTATAATCCGCAACGCCACGTGCACGCCGCGCAATTACATTTTATGAAAATATACAGGACATCTCAAAGACAGCACGATTATATAACGCTTGCGCGAATTTGTCAATATCTTCGGCTTTTTTGATCGAAAACTTGACAAACAAGCAAATATGTTCTATAATACAATCAAAAACAATCAAGAGTGATCAATCATGTCAAATAGTGAAAGACTTTCACAAATACTCGACTATCTGAAAAAACACAGATCCGCCTCTGTAGAAGAGATCGCCAATATGCTGTATGTGAGCGTCGCGACCGTGCGGCGCGACCTCACGGAACTGCAAAAGCGCGGCCAGATCAACCGCTCGCGCGGGGGCGCGGTACTGATGGAAGGCGCCGACGAGATCTCCTTTTTTATCAGGCAAATCAAAAATGCGCGCGAAAAGGAAGAAGCGGCATTCATCGCACTCAAGCATTTGCCGGAATTTCAAACGATCTTCATCGATAACTCTTCCACCTGTCTGGCCCTGACACAGCGCATGAATTTAGCGCACAAAACGGTCGTTACAAACGGGCTGAATGTTGCCATGCGCATTTCCCGCCAGGACGACATAAACCTGATCATGCCGGGAGGAGAAGTTAAGTTCAACACCACGGCCGTGTTGGGGAGCATGGCGACAAACCACCTGAACGACCTCAAGTTCGACCTGTCCATCATCTCCTGTGCCGCGGTGGACAAAGACGGCTCCTACGAATTTTCGCTGGAATCGATGCAGCTCAAAAAAATAGCGCTGCAAAACAGCAAAACAAAGATACTCATATTCGACAACACCAAAGTAAACACCTCAGCCACATTCAAAACGGCGGCCCTCGATTTTTACGATTACATATTTACCAACGCGACCGACGCACAGCTGCGGTATTTGGATCCTGACGGCACTAAAAAGATCATCAATCAATGAACGGCACAAAATAACGGGACCGGCGCACCGCTCATGCGGTGCGCCGGCCCCGTTTATCCCGATTTACCTTAAAAACCGACCTCAAAACCGGTCTCACACAGTTTCCGATCGATCCGCCAGCAGTTGTTCCCAAAAGGCGTACGCATATTTCATCCAGCCGTCCGCCTCGGTGCCGGCGCCCGTTCCGTAGCCGTGCGGCGCTCTGTTATAGGCGCGTACCTCTGTCCGGATCCCTTCCCGGCCGAGCTTTGCAATGAACTCTTCGATTGCGAGGACGTTATCGCGCCCGATCACGGCATCGTGCCGGGAATAACTGAAAAAGGTGGGCGGCACTGTTTGATAATCCTCGGCGAAGCGAGCTTCATGCCAACCCGAATATACCAGCACCGACATCGCAGGAGCGGGAAGGCCGTACGCGGTATAGCCGTATTCATTATCCAATCCCCACAGATAGCACAGGCGGCCGCCGGCAGAATATCCCCAGACGGAATACCCTTCCGTCCGTACGCCCAGCTCCGCCGCGTTGGCAAAGATAGATTGCAGAGCCTTACCGAAATCCCGGTTGGCGATCACTTCCTGTTCTTCCATTGGCCGCTGCGTACTGACGCGGTACTTGACGATAAACACGGGATACCCCTGCGCATGCAGTTCGCGCGCGGCGGTGAACCCCTCCGCCGTGATCGCCTCCGATGTCATGCCGCCGCCCGGCACGACAAACGCAAACGGTTTATCGGCATCGCCCGGGATATAGATGAGGCCGGTCTCCGCCTTTGCGGCATCTTCCGCGATCTCTTCCTGTGTATAATAATGATAAAAGTGCGCGCCGTCCGCCTCTTCGCGCTCGATCATAAAATTGATGCCGCTGACGACGTCGCTTGTATTCCAATTTGTCGTCAGGCACATCCAAAAATAACTCATCGGCGGGACCGTAACGGATGCCGCACCCTCTTGCCAGGGTAACAGGAAACGGCCGTATTCGGCGAAAGCGGGGTGCTGCATCGTCCATGCAACGGAGGACTTCCACGTCGCGCGGCGATACGTCCCATCCTTGCGATAATATCCCCCGCCGAACCCGATGACCGCGATGACAACAAACAGGATCGCGCAGGCGAGCACTGCCGCAATGACGATCCCTATGATTTTCCAAACTTTCATCCTTTTCTCCGTATGCCCGGCGCCCTTGCCGGACCATGTTCCCCGTTCCATACGCGCAGAAAGATCTTTCAATCGCAGCCGCTGTCCACTTTATGCCGTTTCTTCCCGCCCCTGCGGCGATCGGCTATTTCGGAACAATGCGCCAAAATCGATCCTCCTGTCTGCGATCCGTTTTATTGTAACAGAGATCCCGGAGAAAATCAATCGAATTTTTTGATTCTTTTATCGCTTCTTTTAAGGAGGTCTCCTTCCCCGCTCTATCTATAAGGCGTTCTGTCGATCTCTCTTTGACCGCCCTACGCTTGCTCCTCCGTAGTAATCGGCAAGCGCCAACAGAAATGTATTGCGCTTGCCTCGGCTGATACGCAAAGTTTCTCCATCGGTCAGGATGACCTCGCGCCGGCGGATCTCCCGGACATAGCAGAGATTGACGAGGCAGCGATGGCTGCAGCGGGCAAACCCCTTCCATTCCAATTGGCGTTCGGTATTTTTCAGGCTGCCGTGTACTTGGATCGCCCTGTCTTCCATATGATAGACGACAAGCCGGCCGACGACATTGACGTAATACAAATCGTTCAGATCCAGCCTTCTGATGACGCCGTGACAGGACAGCACAAAATAGCTTTCGATGCGGTTCCGCAATCTATGCAGAGCCTTTTCCAGCCTCAAGGCGAATTCTTCATATTGTACGGGTTTGAGAATGAAGTCCTGCGCCTCGACTTCGTACCCCTGTATGGCATACTGAACCATGTGCGTGACAAACATGATCATCACCTTGGCATCCAGGCGGCGCAGCCTGCGGCTGAGCTCTATCCCGTCGACATCCGGCAACTCCACGTCCAGCAGCACAAGGTCTACCGCCGTATTATACTCTGCCCAAAAGGCGTGTGCGCTCAAATATACGCTTACATTCCATTGAACGCCCTTCTCTTTTCCGTAACGCTCCAACAGGCCCTGCAGATAGCGCGCCTCTGCAAGTGCATTTTCAATAATGACAACTCTGTACATTCCATTCTCCTGAAAAAGGGAGAAGCCTTTGCGGCTCCTCCCCCACTTTCTGCTGTGGCCGGACTGCATCGGGCCCGCCGATCCATTCGCCACATGAAACCAAAGCACGCAGGATCATCCTTCCCTGCCCTCGGCAGATCGGCGTTCCGAGAAGGCCCGAACGGCCAAGACCGGTCAGCACGTGCGCCTGTCCTTAACGAGAGAGAATACGGCCAGCACCACGGACAGACCGCCCGCAACGGCGCACACTGCAATGCCCGCCGTCAACAGGACCTGCCACCAGGGCATAAACTCCACCACGGCCGAATCTGCGGACAGGCCGTTCATCGCCGCACTCGTGTTGCAGAACGTGTACAAAATACGGCGAACGGCATCGCGGATCCTGCCGGCAAAGGTCGGACTGGAAGCGTAAGCGTCCAATGCCGCACCGGAACCATTGCCGAGGAACATATCCGTCCCATTCATAAAGCCATCCACATAAGACATGAAGCCGCTCCCGTCGCCCGAAAGCATATCCGTCAACACAATGCCGTCAAACCCGAACTCCTCGCGGAGGATCTCCTGCAGGAGCACATCGCTCGCGCTCGTCCAAATGCAGCCGGCGCGGTTGAAGGAACTCATGATCGCGTGTGCGTTGCCGCGGGAAGGCGCAACCGCATACTCATATACTTTTAAGTAAAGCTCGCGTGCGGACTGCTCGTTGAGCCAAATACCAACGCCGATGCGCTGGTCTTCCTGATCGTTGAAGACAAAGTGCTTGACATACGGAGTGACGCCCTTTTGCTGCAGCGCAATGATCTCCGCTTCACAGGCGACGCCGGAGAGGAAAGGATCTTCCGAAAAATATTCGTGTACCCTTCCCCCAAAAGGAGTGCGATGAATGTTGACGCCGGGCACATATGCGCCCTGCGTACCGCAAGCGAGCGCATCTTCCGCGAGCGCATCCCCCACCTTAGCGATCAGCTCGGTATTGAAGGAGGAGGCCCAGATCCCCTCGCTGGGGAAGGAAATATCGTCGTTGCTGTCGACGATGCCCGTCGGTCCGTCCTTGGCGACCGTCGCGGGGAGAGCGATGGAAGGCACGGCAATGGAGCCGTAAATTCCGTTGGTGACGAGATACGCCTGTTCGGCAAACGTCATTTGATCGAGAAGAAGATCCCAACGCCCGTCCTCGATGCCGATGGTCTCCTCTTCATCGGAACGGAGCATGGCCAACGTCAACCCGCTGCTTACGCCGTATGTGGGCATCTCTGCCCCTTCTTCCTCGACGATTTCCTTGTTTTGCTGCAGATCCGCGATCATCTGCTCCGTAGCCATGAGATCGACGGAATCAGAGGGCCATGTTCCCTCCCAATCGCTGCGGGTAACGTATGTGACGGAGTTGCTCCCTCTCCCCTCGTATTTGTTGATATCGGCAAAATCGAGGCGATTGGTGATCGCGGCGCCCGTTTCGGAAACAGCATACGTCTCCGTATCCAAAACGATATCCTCGCCGATCTGCTGCGCAAAATCTTCATTGCCGCTTCCGGCCATGCGCGCCATCTGCTCGGAAGACAGGTCTGCCTTTGCCGCAAGGATGTTGTTGAGCGCATCATGCGCGTCGGTGCCGACGGCGAGGTAATATTCGCCCGGCTCCACGATATATGTCTTGTAACCATTCGCATCATACGTTTTCAGGCTTTCGCGCTCGACGGTGATGCACAGCGTCTGTTCGCTTCCGGTCTCGCCGGCGGGAGCAAGTTCATCTGTTTTGGCAAATCCAACCAGCTCGACAGAAGCCTTTTCGACGCCGTTGGCGCGGTCATAATCCGTATACGGTTTTTGCAGATAGATCTGCACAACTTCCTTGCCGGCAACATTCCCGGTATTCGTTACCGTGACAGTTACCTCAAAATCCCCGTCCTCGTTTTCGGTGACGGAAAAATCGCTGTACGCAAAACTTGTATAAGACAACCCATACCCGAACGGATAGGCAAATACACTCAAAAAAAGAAAAAGAATTATGACATTATAGGGTTGAATGAATTTACAAAAGAAATACAAGCGTTAAAGCACATACCTGATACATATACTATTCCCAGTTTTGATGAAGTGTATGAGCGTATAAAAGATCGACTTCCTAAACGCTAAAACAAAAGGGTTTCTCTTAGAGAAGCCCTTTATTTTTTGTTTGTCTTTAAATTTTTACTTATAGTCTGGAGCACTCAATTCATCATCATAACAACGAGCCTTCCATACCTTTTCAAAATCTGCCTTATCGATTAAATATGCACGAAACTCTTCTCCCCAAACACCTGCATTCAATTCCTCTACTGTTGGGATAGGCGTAATTTCTAAAACATCGGCATAAAAATCTTCTATGTTTTTTGTTCTGCGATTTAGAAACACATCAATAGAACGAAGCGCCAACCGATCATGGTCGGTGTCTATTTCATAAAGGATAACAACCGGCTCTCCCTCCGGTGCGCCCTCCCAAAAGAGCTTGATGTATTCAATCATTCCATTTTCCTCATTTAAACCAATGCCATCCCGTCATAGTGCCGGTTATCTCATCTATTTGTATTGCAATATCAAAATTACCTCGACACCCCAGCAATGCAATGAGATGATCATTTTCCATAGTCAAATCATAAAACTCGACTGCTATATCTTGGAATTCCTTAGGAATCTCCAGCACAGAAAATAAATCCTCTGATTGTGTATTTTGAAAAAATTTAATAGCCGTTTTACTGCATTTTACCATAACGCCTGTTTGAGTGCTTAACTCTTTCATGCTTTCTCTGCCCCGCTCTTGTTCAGATACACCCACATTGTTTTTTCATCGGCACAGGCCACCCGAATCATTTTTGCCAACATCATCAGATCGTCGATATATTGGGAGTACACGCAAAACACATCTTCGTCGGAATCGAAGTGAAACAGATCCTCACCACTGTTGTTTTCCTCGAACTCCCGAATTACACCTCTGACAAGCTGTTCCCAGTCCTTGCTACTCCCAGTCAGATTTAATCGACTGAATTCATCTTTCCGAAATCCGTCGCTAATTTTTAGAAGAAGAGAAATCGAATATGGATGGTGAGGTATGAGAAAGAATGGCGCAATCTGCTCCGGCTTCACCCAAATTTTGAAAGGTGGACGCGGATCAGGTATCCATGGCAAGATGTCCCATTCTTCATGCTGACGATTCCCGTATTGATTAAGATCTTTCATGATTTCACCAACTATATTTATCTTTCATTTTTGTCAATCAAATCCTTTAATTGATTACTGACAGCTT
>ERZ1643247.2353-NODE-2353-length-15164-cov-10.183930_pt1 | contig 15164 bp, 18 predicted proteins | sample MGYA00579264_ERZ1643247 | MGnify/ENA primary metagenome ERZ1643247 (study PRJEB29033, sample SAMEA4952262) | chicken gut metagenome | biome: Broiler Chicken; feature: Gastrointestinal Tract; material: Caecum | place: Ireland | collected 2018 | study: Broiler... | reverse complement strand
GTATCTGGTGATCCGAAGTAATAAGCCGGAACAGAGGGCAGAGCGGCAAAGTGTATTGGAGCAGCTGGATAAAAAGAAAAGAGAGATGGAAAGGAGACAGCGAACAAAGAAACGGGGATATGACAGAGATTGTCTGTAAAGAAAAATAGCAGTTGAAATAGAACGGATGTTCTGATAAAATCAAATCAGGCACTGCCAGAGAACGGTAGGCGGTTAGTCCTTCGACAGAGGGACTGAACCCTCTGATTACATAGAAATCTCTGCAAAGAGAAATCTTGGAAAGGAGGGCGAACTTATGAGTGATTTCGAAATGCTCTCCATCGTTTTGATGATACTTGGTATTGTCGTTACGATCTTGATAGCGTATATAGATCACACAAAAAAGTAACCGCCCCTCAGCCAAAGTGTGCGGTTACTTTTTTGTAACTAATTCATTTTTGGACTAACCGCTTATCGGTAGTGCCTATTTCTATACTTATATTAGCAAAGTAAGATGAGGATGTCAAATCGTTTAAATCAGTCCGCTGAAAAATTCAGAAATTTCCGAGTCAAAAATTTTGCTGAGCGCAACAAGCTCGCTGATTTTGATATTCATTCGGTTGGTTTCAATTTTGGCATAGGTGCTTTTGGATATTTCAATTCCCATGAGCTGAAGGCGGGCGATTACCTGATCCTGCGTCATATTTGAAGCTTTTCTTAATCGTTGGATATTATGGCCGATATCCATATCCGGTCTGAGTTTCTGCATATCTGTATAACTCCTGAAAATTCGTAATAAAGAAATATATCTTGATTGTATGCAGTATTGAGATTATAATGTTTCGTAATAAAGAAATGTTTCGCAATAGAGAAAGGATGGAATAACATGAATGTAGATAAAATATTTGAGAGAGCAACAATCAGGGGAGTTGCGGATTATCTTCTGTTTGGCCTGGGACCGGATGAAGATGACAGGAGTTATGAGGAACGGCTGGATGAGATTTATATGAGATTTGAAAAGACTGTGGGAAAGTATGATGAAAACCCGACTTCAGAATTGCTGGATCTGTGTAATGAACTCAGCAGCGAGACGGCCAGCGTGTATATGGAGATTGGACTGCAAGCAGGAATATTGCTGATGGTGGATATGGTTAGGAATATAGAAAGAAAGATAACACCGGAAAAGAAAATAGTATAAGTGTTACTATAAATTGGCTATCTGATATGATAAGATAATAATAAGAATTAGAATTTGCAAAAAGGCAAATATAGAAGGAGGATGTAAGTATATGAAAAAGAAATTATTAGTTTCGGCACTTTTGTTTGCGATGGGGGCTAGTGTATTGACTGGATGTGGCGGAGGAGAAAAACAAGAAGAACCTGAAGAAATTGTTTATCTTGAGGAATCAGAAATCGATAGTCTTTTTACAAATCCAGAAGAATATGCCGGCAAATATGTAAAATTAAGCGGGCAATTACTGGATGCACCGGAAACAGACGGTGAGACCACGGCAATTCAAGCATGGCATGACGTTGAAAATTATACACAAAATTTTATTGCTCATACTGATGCAGCAGATGGAATTCAGAATCAGGATTATGTTTGGGTTGACGGTAAGATTGATGGAACATTTTCTGGAGAAAATACTTTTGGTGGCAGTGTTGAGTGTCCGCTTATTGTTGATGCAACAGTAACAAAAGGATCTTATATGGAGATTGTTGTTCCTACAATAGCGGAAATAAGTCCTGCGGTTAGTCAAGATCAAAATGGAATAGTAGTAACGGTAGATAAAGTGGAATATGCTGAAGATGAAACAAGAGTGTATGTTACGATTAATAATGGAACAGATTACAATTTTTCATGTGGAACATATTCGGCCAAGTTACTTATAGATGGAAAACAAATGGATCAGGATACTATGAGTCAGACACTTTATAACAGCCCTGAACTTTCAGAGTTGTCTTATGAAGTTATGGCTGGAACAAGTTCTTCAGGAACGCTCATTTTCCCGGCAATCGAACAGGGAGTTGCTTTCCAGTTTATATTACCGGATGCATATAGTGATAATTATGATTTGATGTTTACAAATTATATGATTGATGTTCCTGCACAATAAGGACTGGGAGATGAAATGAATAAAAAGAAAATAACCATCGCTGTTGTTTTAGTAATAATAGTAGCTGGCATCTCAGGCATTCTGTTTTATATGTGTTATCATAGATGGGACAATGCCACTTGTACTACGGCTAAAACGTGTAGTATATGTGGCAAAACGGAAGGCGAACCATTAGGGCATAAATGGACAGAAGCGACATGTGAAGAACCGCAAATATGTAGTGCTTGCGAGGAGGCGAAAGGGACAGCCTTAGGACACAAATGGGAAGAAGCTACTTGTGAAATGCCTAAAATATGTAGCGTATGTGGTAAAACGCAAGGGGAAGCTTTAGGACATGTTTTAGAAGAGTATACAGTAGTAAAAGAAGCCACATGTAGTGAACAAGGAGAAAAAGAAGCTGTTTGTTCACGATGCCAGAAGACTATAGTGGAAACTATTGATAAAGTAGAACATACTCCGGGAGAATGGGAAGTAAAAGAAGATTATAGTATTTCAGCACAAGCAATTATAACTCCTGGAAAGCAGATTAAAAAATGTACTGTTTGCAACAAAGAATTAGAATCGAAAGAATATACGGTAGAACTTTCAACCAGTCAGAGAAATGCGGTTCTAAAAGCGTATCAAGAAATACAAAATTGGCATTGCGGACGTGATTTTTTAATCAATGATGTGTTGGTTGGATTTGATGGATATTCGATAGAAGATGCCACGTTTGCTGTGGATCATATAGATGTTGATTGGGACTATCAGGCTATTCTTTACGCAAAAGAGAATGGCGTTGGAGAATCGGAAAACCAAATAACAGAGATGATGCAGTATTACGGTTTTAATCAGGATCAAATTGCTAAAGCATTAAAGGAAATTGGGTATTAGCTTTATAATCAATATTATTTTTATAAAATCCAAAGATTACATGTTGCTTTGGAAAGATATGTTCTAAGTATAAGGAGGAAAGTGGTATGCCAGATGTGTGTCCAGAATGCGGTGGAGATATCATTATAACTGAAGATTGGGATGAAGGTGTATGCTATTATGAATGTACAGATTGTGACTATTCAGAATATGCATATGATATTGATGAAAATTATGTTCCAGAAGGTTGTGCGGCATGTGGAGGTCCATATCCTCAGTGTAAAACAAGTTGCAAAATATTTGATGATTAATAGGTTATGTGATTATCGTTGTATTTAGAAAATAAAAGAGAAAGCGTAGGGGTGAAAAATGAGCTTTTTTGAAAGTTTATTGGATGCTTTGTCTAATAAGGATTATTCTGATGGAGTTAAATGCCCGGTATGTAATGCATGCGCCTACTGGGATGAAGATGAAGCGCTTTGGGTTTGTTCTTCGTGTGGATACGAAATTCATGGCGACCAGTTGCAGTTAGATAAACATGGGAATGTTGAAAAAACATTAGAGATTGACTGGTACTGTGATGAGTGCGGTGCATATTTAAACGATCAATTGAATTTTAATCCATATGATAATGAATGGACATGTACAGAATGTGGATATGTTAATGACATTACCAAGGATAATGTTTGGTAAAGAATAGGAGCGATAATTATATATGGATAAAAGAGATGTTGAAGAATTTATTGAAGAGATGGAAGAAATAGGTGACGTGTGGCAGGAAGAAGATGTTGAGCGAGTTTATGGAGAATACACTCTAGCAGAGGCATTGGCTGATAGGAAAGCATCAATAGGAATTTTTGGAGATATTATTTCTAAAGTGTTAAACCGGTAACAAGGGATTTGTGAAGAATGAAACGGGTTGAAAGAAACTAATAAGAGAGGTGTCCTCAATCGCATTCAGTCTTCTACGGTTTGCAACGCATCTGCAACAAATCCCGGATGAATCCCCGTATTTCCGCCATTTTCGGTTACCCAAACGTTAATCTCACGTTTACGAAGAATATCAGAAGAATTTTTATCCCGGAAGTCTCGGCTTCCGGGATTTTTCTAAAACAAATCACAAAGCAAATCTTAGTATTCGAACATATTCAAAGGCAAAAATCAGCCAAAACAATTCCAAATGAAACTGCTTGTACGGTTATATATATGAAATTTTTTATCTTGTCCGTGGCAATCGGAAACGAATTCGGCTCCATGAGATAAATATCTATTTTTAACCGTATGATTTAGAGTAAAAAGCTACAGTTGTATTTGACAAAAATGAAATTACAACCGTATGGCGCGATTTGGACTACAGCTAGTTCAGCAAAATAGTTTGTATTAACCGTACGGTTTCTAAAATAAGACAGCATTGTCGTGATTCAAACGATACTATGCAGAAATGGAAGGGGAAATGATATGACAGGTATCAAAGAAATGCTGCTGAAGGAACAGGACAGATTAGAAAAGATTCTTTCCAAAACGAGGAAACAGGTAAAAGATGCTCCGCCGGGATCCTTACGCCTGTCTAAAAGCAGGGGGTGGATTCAATATTATCACTGCATGCCGGGAGAAAAGAGAAATGGAGCATATATTCCGAAAGCCGATGAGGAACTGCCGCAAAAACTTGCTCAGAAAGCATATGATGAAAAAGTGTTGAAACTTGCCGAGAAGAGACTGGGCCAGCTAAAAAGGATCACAAAAGATTATGAGGATGATGAAATAGAAAACCTATTCATGAAGGAACATCCTGAAAGAAGAAAATTGATTTGTCCGGTGGAGCCATCATGGGATCAGCAGATACAAGAATGGGAATCCGGAGAATATAAGCGGAAAGAATTCCGTGAGGGTACACCTGTAATCATGACTGACAAAGGGGAGAGGGTGCGGTCGAAATCAGAGAAGATTCTGGCCGATTATTTCTACAGAAAAGGAATTCCGTATAAATATGAGTGTCCGCTCTATCTCAATGGTTTTGGCACTGTTTATCCCGATTTTACATTCCTGTCTAAAAAGACCGGAAAGGAAATTTACTGGGAGCATGATGGGAAAATGGACAGCCCGGAATACGCTGAAAATGCGGTCAGAAAAATCAACGCATACGAAGAAAATGACATTTTCCCGGGCGAAAGACTGATCCTCACATTTGAGACGGGGAAAACAATCCTGAATACAAAACGAATCGAAGAGCTCGTCGCCAGATATCTCATCTAAACTACAAAACAATCACAATCCTGTGATTTTTCCCTTGAAGAAAGCCAAAACTACCAAAATATGATACGATGGAACAAGAAAGATGGGAGGGAAAAGGATGCAGACATTATTGATTGTAGAAGATGATTTTGATTTGAATCATGCCATCTGCCTGGTGTTGGAAAAAGAGGGATATCGCGTTTTTTCAGCGTCATCCGTGGAAAGTGCCAAAGAGATCTGCCGGAAGGAAGAACTCCAGCTGATCATTCTGGATGTCAATCTGCCGGACGGGGACGGATTTTCTTTCTGCGACTGGGTAAATAATGAGAAAAAAACTCCGGTGATGTTTCTGACTGCCAGAGATCTGGAGGAGGACGCCCTGGCCGGATATGACATGGGAGCCGTGGATTATGTGACGAAGCCGTTTTCCATGAAAATTCTGTTGAAAAAAATTGATATTATTCTGAAACATATGACTCCGGCTGATTCGAAAGAGTATGATGATGGATGGCTGAAAGTGGATATCGACGGGGCAAAAGTCTTAACGGGAGAGGCGGAATGTCTTCTGACACCGACAGAATTCCGGCTTTTGCGCCAGTTTTTGATGAACCGAAAGCAGCTGCTCACCTATGATGTGCTGCTGGAACGGTTGTGGGACGGTGGAAATCAGTTTGTCGACAAGCATGCGCTGGCAGTCAACATTAACAGGCTGCGAGGGAAAATCGAAGATGAAGAGCACAAATATATTTCAAATGTATACGGGATGGGATATCAATGGATTGGAGCATAATACTGGCAGGCCTGATGATAGCGGTTTCGCTTGTTCTTGGGCTTAAATATGTCAAATTAACGAAGGTCGTACTGACTTTTGAAGGGAAGCTGGAACTAAATATGGATGCCCTTCTGTCGGGGAGAGAGCCGGATACGACAGAAGAAGTGGAAGATACCTTGTTTGGAAAATGCAGTGTCAGAATGAACCAGATTGGGCGGATCTGGAAGCAGAAAGAGGAAGAAAACCGGGCAAGCAGGGAAGAACTGAAAAGCCTGATTTCCGATATTTCCCATCAGACGCGAACCCCGCTTTCTAATATGAAGGCATACCTTTCGCTTCTGCGGGAAGAGACGCAGCCGGACCGTCAGGAAGAATTCCTGAACAGCCTGGACAAGCAGGCGGATAAGCTGGAATTTCTTCTCCAAAGCATGGTGAAAATGTCCAGGCTGGAGACGGGGCTGATTCAGGTGCAGATGAAAACTTCTGATTTGTGCACTACAATCCGGAAGGCGATTGAAGAGATTGTGCCGGCGGCTGCGGGAAAACAGATCGCGCTTTATGTAGAGTGCCCGGACAAACTGTGGCTTCTTCATGATAGTAAATGGACGGAAGAAGCGATATTTAATGTCCTGGATAATGCTGTGAAATATACGCAGCGAGGCGGGGAGATTCATATCAGTGTGACCAGACAGGAGATTTTTACAAAAATCAGTATTCAGGATAATGGAAAAGGCATTGCGTTGGAACGACAGGCGGAAATTTTTAAACGCTTTTACCGGGAACCGGAGGTGCACGAAAAGCCTGGAATCGGAATCGGCCTCTATCTCACAAGAAAGATTCTGGAACTTCAGAACGGATACATCGAAGTCCGATCCCAAGAAGGCGAGGGATCTGTTTTCTGCCTTTATCTTCCGGAAAGTCCGGAGCAGAATGTGGAAAATCACAAAACCGAGAATATTGCGGAATGAGACAGGTTTGTGATTTTTGACAGATATCCTTTAATTGTAGATAAAAATGACAGCAGAAAGTGAGGAGGGTATCTATGAATCAATGGATGGTAGAAGCAAAAGGTTTGAAAAAGTATTACAGGCTGGGGGAACATATTGTTAAGGCGCTGGACGGTGTGGATTTTACAGTAAAAGAGCAGGAATTTGTGGCGATTGTCGGGAAATCGGGCAGCGGGAAAAGCACATTTCTTCACATGCTGGGCGGATTGGACACTCCCACGGAAGGAAGCGTCTGCATAGACGGGAGAAATCTGGCCGGAATGAATAAGGAACAGTTGACGGTATTCCGGCGCAGAAAGGTTGGATTTGTTTTCCAGAATTATAATCTGGTGCAGGATTTGAATGTATACGAAAATATCGTACTGCCGATTGAACTGGACGGGCGCCCGGTGGACAAAAGATTTATGGAAGAGATGTTGGATCTTCTCAAGCTTCAGGAAAAGAAAGAAGCACTTCCGAGCAATCTGTCCGGCGGCCAGCAGCAAAGAGTCGCCATTGCGCGGGCGCTTGCATCAAAACCGCGGATTCTTCTTGCCGATGAACCGACCGGAAATCTGGACAGCGCATCCGGCCATGACGTGCTGGGGCTTCTGAAAGTGGCTGCAAGACAGTTCCGGCAGACCGTGATTTTGATTACCCACGATATGGACATTGCCCAGATGGCGGACCGGATTGTCCATATCGAAGATGGAAAAATCGTGAAAGAAAGGGGCCTTCACGATGAAAAATAATAATGGGCAGATCATTTCCAGACTGGCAAAAAGTGCGCTCGTAAAAAACAAAAGAAAAACGCTTACAATGTTTTTCGCTGTTTTATTGTCCGCCTTTCTTCTTTTCAGCGTGCTGACAGTCGGAGTGACTTATTTTAAAATGCAGAGGATCCAGAATATCCGGATGAACGGAGCTGAGTTTGATGCGATTATGTATGGAGTGACGGAAGAGCAGCAGGAATTCTGCGACGAAAACGAAGATATTCTACGGACCGGAATCTGCGCGGTGTCGGGATATGTAGAGGCGACAGACAAGGACAATACCCCAAACGTCGGACTGATGTGGGCGGATCCGACGTTCTGGGACATCATGATGGATCCGGCCCGGACGTCTGTGGAGGGAGAATATCCGAAACAGGACAATGAAGTCATGGTGACGGAGAAGGCACTGGAAGAATGCGGATATGGTAACCTCGATATCGGTGATACGTTTCGAATGACCTATGGGGCCCCGAAGGGCTCGTTTGAAAAAGAATTCCGTATTTCCGGAAAATGGAGCGGCTACGGTGAGAAAAAGATATTTTATGTCTCCCAAAGTTTTTATGAAGCGTCCGGCTACCAGGTTTCGGATGTTGCCTCCGGCCGGTTTTATATGGATATCCGGCAGAAACTGATGACGGAAAAAGAGCAGAATGCTCTGATTGAGGATATGAATCTTGGAAAGCAGCAGAGAATGTTCTTTTCAGAGGATATGAGCTTTTCGATCTCTATTGTGACGGGCATGATGGGACTGGCCGCCATGATCTGTCTGTGTGCCTATCTTCTGATTTATAATATCATGTATCTGTCAGTGGCAGGAAATACAAGGTATTACGGACTTCTTCAGACGATTGGAATGACAGAACGTCAGATTTACAGCATGATTTACCGGCAGATGGCGGTAATCGGAGGGGGCGGAGCTGCATGCGGAATCCTTCTCGCGTGTGCAGTATCCTTTTTCCTGATCCCTTTTGTGGTAGAGTCGCTGGGAATCCGGACCGGGCAGGCAGGACAGGTACAGATTTCCTTTCATCCGCTGATTTTTGCGCTTACCATTCTGATTGTGGGGATAACGGTAATGGCGGCGGGAAGGAAACCGGCAAAGATCGCGGCAGGATGTTCTCCGCTGGAAGCGATTGGCTACCGGCCGCAGAAGAACAGAAGCTATTCCGGCAAGACCGGAAGAGGAAAGGTGCTGTGGAGACTGGCGAAGAAACAGATCACGAAAGAGAAAAAGAAGACAGGGGTTGTGATGGTTTCCCTTGCCTCCGGGCTTTCGATATTTCTGTGTCTGGTAACGCTTTTTTCCAGTCAGGGAGCAAGAGAATATACATCCAATTCCATGGATCTGGACCTGGTTGTACAAAATGACACGATTCGGAAAGAAACACAGGAGGAAAGAAAAGCAGTTCTGGATGATTCCACTTTGGAGAACGTGAAGCAGACACAAGGCGTAAAAGACGTGCATCCGGTCTTTTTTGCGGAGATCATTGTGCCATGGGAACCGGAGTTTTCCGACATGTGGATGAAAGAATTTTATGAAATGTGGATGACGATTCCTTATGAGGATGAGAAGAAAGAATATCAGGAACATCCTGAAAATTTTGGCACTTCCATGATCGGGATCGATCAGGCAGCATTTGAAAATCTGAATCAGGCGTTGGCAGAGCCGGTGGATGAAGAAGCATTTATGCGGGGCGATACCTGCATTCTGTATCGGGACGGTCTGGATTTTACAAGTTCGGATGTCGAGGGAAAAGAGGTGACCTGCGCAGAGTATTCCAATCCGGAACATACGAAGACCTTTTCCATTGCAGGCCTGACGGATGACAATTACTATACGGCGCTGGTTGGATATCCGCCGACCATCATTGTCTCAGAACAGGCGCTCAAAGAATTTGCGGCAGAACCAATGCTTTTTAAGATGGGGATCTATTATGAGGAAACATATGATCAGGAGACAGAAGACAGGATTCTTGGTGAACTGGAAGAGCTTTCCGGATACAGAGATTTATCGATGGAATCCAAAATTGATCTGATGGAAACGATCCGGGAGGCACAGGGAAATATGATGCTGGTAGGAACCGGGCTTGTGTTTATTCTGGCACTGATCGGTATTATGAATTATATCAATACCTCGATCAGCAGTGTGCAGAACAGGCTGGTGGAACTGTCAGTGCTGGAAAGCATCGGAATGACTGACCGTCAGATGAAATGGATGCTGCTTCTGGAAGGATTGCTTTACGCAGCAGGATCCCTTCTGATTACCATGACTGCCGGACTTGCAGTAACCTATGGAATCTTCCAGTCCATGAATTACCGCGGCGCTCCATTCGCCGTACCGGTTTTACCGCTCGTATGCGGAATTGCAGTCGTATTTCTGATCTGTATGACAGCACCTTTTATTGCATGGAAGAAAATGATGAAACAACATTCCCTGATAGAACGAATCCGGGGATTTGAATAACGAGACGAGTTAAGCAGGCAGACAAACTGGATATTGACGATACAGGCAAAAGGGATTAACATTAACTTATCATTTAATGTTTTGTATAAAACTAAAGGAAATTGAGGTGAAAAGCATGAGGAAGGAAGCCGGCAGGGAAGAATGGAAAAAACTATATGATGTGGCGACCAGAATCAGGGAATTGAAGCCGTGGGAGGACTTTTGGGATCTGGATCTGATTTGCCTGAGAGAAGGAGAAAAGGAGGATGCAGCCTTTGTCAGCATTCTTGGAAAAGGCGGAGAATATTATGGGATTGTTGTATATGAGGGGTACAGGGATCTCAATACGTTTATGATGATGCTGAATCAGGAAGCACTCAATTTGTCAACGGAGTTTGTAATGGGAAATCAGAGCAGTCTGGCCTGCTATTGGGGAAACAGAGAAGAGCTGACGGAAAAAGAGAGAGAAATCATCAAAGATACAGGATATAAATATCGTGGGAAAAATCAGTGGCTCTATTTCCGTTCCTATAAAGAAGGCTATTATCCATATCAGCTGAATCAGGACGAAGTGCATCGGATGTGCTATTATCTGGAGCTTCTGGAAGAGGCGGTTCTTACATACCGCAGCGAGGAGGTAAATGTAAATTTCCGGGGTGGAGAAATGTATGTGTATTCCATAGATCCGGATACGGATAATCATTACTGGGGTGCGGAAGAGCTTCCGTTTGTCTCCTTTAATTACCGGAGTCTGAAACTGAATGATGCAGAAATCATAGAGACGTTAAAAAATGTACCAAATAATCGTTACGTTCTTGAAATGGATGTGGCATATCAGGCCGCAAAAATCAATGACAAAAGCTACGACCGTCCGGGAAGTATGAGAATGGTTGTGATAGCGGAGGCCAGGACAGAGCTGATTATGAAAGCGCAGATTCTCGGGCCGGAGGAGGATCAGCTGGAATCACTGGCAAACAGCCTGATCGAGTTTATCGGACAGTTTGGCGCACCGAGAGAGATCCGTGTCAGCAATATCATTGTAGAGGCGGCGCTCGAAGAGCTTTGTGAGATTACTGATATCAAGTTGAGACGGGTGAAGCGGCTTCCGGTCATTGAAGACTTTATGAATGGTATGGGAGAACGGATGCGATAAGGATGAATGAGACAGGGTTTTATGCCCTGTCTTTTCTGAATCTCTGAGATTGTGAAAGGACAATCCGAAAAAGACAAAATATTCTGAAAATAAATATTGCAAAAGGAAATAATAAATTAATGAAGAAAATATAGATAAATATATTGACAAAACGAAATTATGGTGCTATTATATAACCATAAAATAACAGACCAGAATTGTAAGACGGACGCGAGCCGTAAACATTCAGTTGTTATTTCCTTTCAACACAGGTGTTGGACGTTCCGAGAAAAATACAGGCGCTGAGTATCGGGACATCAAGTTTATGAAAGAGAGGTACAGACCACCAAAAACGTAAACTTATTTACCAAAATGAAATCCGGAAGAAAGAGGTAAACGAATGATTGAAGAATCAAAGTAAAGACGGGTGCTGATATTTAAAGTATTGGTATCCGTCTTTACACGTGGTATCAGAGGAGTGGAAGCGTCAAACCGCTTCTTTTTTTGTTGGAAATTTGTGCCTGTCCGGTGGGGGTGAATGGATGACAGAGAAGGTATGAAAATTTACTCAGGCATGGTGGAATCTCTTGAAGTGTTAAAAGTGATAAAGTATAATAATTGCATGGATCCGTTTTAAAAACGGAAGAAAGGATGCAGAAATGAGAAATTACTGGGATTGGGAAAGATTCGGAGAAGACATCAGGAGAACTGTTCAGGATGCCGTAGATTCGATGGATTTCAGAAGTCTGAATCAGACGATTACCGATACGATTAACAGTGCGGCGGGAAGCTTCAGGAAAAATTCAGGGAGCGCCAGACAGAGTGCAGGCGGAGAGCAAAGCACAAAAAAAGACTGGGCAAAAGTAGACTTAAGCAAGCTGAAGCGGCCGGTACTGTACGCCGGAACCGGAGGTAAGAAAGCAGCCGGCATGGCACTTTCCATTACAGGACTTGGAATTGGAGCAGTGTTTTTGCTTGGGTTCATTTTCACCGGTCTGACTATGCTTTTGCTGGAGCAAAATGCAGGCCTTACGTTTGGGTTTGTTACGCTTCTGATATTTACAGTGATTTTTGGAGGAATCGGGGCGGCCGGGCTGAAGAAGCTTGGGCGTGTAAGGCGTTTTCAGAGTTATCTCTCTGAACTGCAGGGAAAAGAATACTGTAATGTAAGCGAACTGGCCAGACGGACAAGGAAAAAGGAGAAAACCGTTTTAAAAGATCTGGAATGGATGATCGAAAAGCGCTGGTTTTTACAGGGACACCTGGATGATACAAATACATGCCTGATTACAAGCAACGATGCTTATGACGCGTATCGGGAGCTGATGCAAAAGCAGCAGGAAGCCCGAAAGAACGAAGAAGAAGAGAAAAAGAAAAAGGCATGGGAAGCGAAAACAAGGGAGGAGGAGCGTGCCAGAAAGAGGCAGCAGATGGATCCTCAGATCCGTACCGTAATCGAGACCGGGCAGAACTATATCCGGAAGCTGAAAGAGTGTAATGATGCGATACCGGGAGAAGTTGTATCCGAAAAGATTTCAAGGATGGAAGAGCTGACAAAGCGGATCTTTGAAAGAGTGGAGCAGGACCCGGATGCGGTGGATGACATTGAAAAGCTGATGGAATATTATCTCCCGACGGCGGTGAAACTGCTGGAAGCATATGAGGAGCTGGATCACCAGCCGGTACAGGGTGAAAATATTCTGAACTCTAAAAAAGAAATCGAAGATACACTTGATACGCTGAATATCGCATTTGAGAAGCTTCTGGATGACCTGTTTCAGGAAACAGCCTGGGATGTTTCATCAGATATTACTGTGCTGAAAATGATGCTGGCACAGGAAGGACTTACAGAAGACGATTTTAAAACAGGAGGGAAATCATGAGTCAGGATTTAAAAGATTTACAGACAGGTCCGGTATTGACCCTGGATCCGTTTCAGGATACGAAACAGGAGATCAAACCGGAGGAAAAAGAAGAGCCGGTTATGGATGAAAACGTATTGACAGACGAAGAGCGGAAAATGGCAGAGCAGTTTGCAAACCAGATCGATCTGACGAATTCGACCATGATTCTCCAGTATGGAGCCGGAACACAGAAAAAGATGGCCGATTTTTCGGAGACGGCGCTTGATAATGTGCGGACGAAAGATCTTGGCGAAGTGGGAGATCTTTTGAGCGGCGTTGTACAGGAACTGAAAAATTTTGATGAAGAGGAAGAAAAGGGATTTTTCGGCATTTTCAAAAAGCAGGCAAATAAACTGCAGAATCTGAAATCAAAATATGCAAGTGCAGAGACGAATGTCAATCAGATCTGCAAAGTACTGGAAGGGCATCAGGTTCAGCTTATGAAAGATATTGCCCTGCTGGACAAGATGTATGAATTAAATCTGACCTATTTTAAAGAATTGACCATGTATATCATGGCCGGAAAAAAGAAACTCAAAGACGTAAGGGAGAAAGATCTTGCAGAAATGAAACTGAAAGCGCAGAGAAGCGGTCTTGCTGAAGATGCGCAGTCGGCCAGAGATCTGGAATCCATGTGTCTGAGATTTGAGAAAAAGATTCACGATCTGGAGCTGACAAGGATGGTATCCATCCAGACTGCGCCGCAGATTCGTCTGGTACAGAATAATGATACAATTATGGCAGAAAAAATCCAGTCCACGATTGTCAATACCATTCCGCTCTGGAAGAGTCAGATGGTACTTGCCCTTGGTGTTGCACATTCCAGACAGGCAGCAGAAGCACAGCGTGATGTGACAGATATGACGAATGAGCTGTTAAGGAAAAATGCAGAGACTCTGAAGATGGCAACGGTAGAAACCGCAAAGGAATCCGAAAGAGGCATTGTAGATATGGAAACGCTCAAAGCGACCAATGAATCACTCATTTCTACTCTGGATGAAGTAATGCAGATTCAGGAAGACGGGCGTAGAAAGCGTCAGGAGGCAGAAGTAGAACTGCGAAAGATGGAGCAGGAATTAAAGGACAAGCTCCTTCAGATCAGATAATAAGTAAAAAAAGGCGTCCGTACGAATAAAAGTGCGGGCGCTTTTTGTGTGAAAGCGAAAGACTGCTGACCGTATTACTCGGCTGTACAGACTTCGGTACGACTCTTTCTTTCGAAAATCATGCGGAAAATAAAGCGCACAAGCGGGCCGCAGAAGAAAATCTGCCAGAAAAAGGCCATCGGGAAATTGCAGACAAATGTCTGAAGCCATACCGGAATAAATTCAACACCGGGATGTTTAAAAATCACAGTGGCCCAGAAGCTCATGATCGGGCACATGAAAGCGACGGTGACGCTCGCTCTGGCAAGCGTGACGAAAATCGGTTTATCTTCGCCCGGGGTTACAAGACGGAACGCAATCTTTGGCGCAATCCGGTCGATAAAGAAGAAGCCCGTCACAAAGCAGATCGGGTAAATAATGACCATCTCACGAAAGGCATAGAGAATACCGGCATTTGTCAGTCCGCGCGTACGCAGGCCGGTATTATAGAGTTCCATTGCTGCAACCATGAAAAAGGTCATCAGCAGTCCATAGATTACTTCTTGAAATTTTGTTTTTGGCATAATCAGTCCTCCTTAATTCATTTCAATGAAAAAGGCGTTAATCCACTGAATGCACAATAGACTACGCCTGGAAGACTTATTTCTATTTTGGCTGATTAAAGCCCTTTCCTTGTTTAGGTAACTATAAGATTTATTTGTACGTCGATCCGTACGCTGATGATTATAGCAAATTTAGATTTAAAATTCAAACAGAAATTTTTCTCATAAAAACAGTAGAAAACATGTGATGAAATAAAAAAGAAAAAAAGATAAAAAAGTTGTTGACATTTATAAGCCTGGATGATAATATATAACACGTTCCGCTG
>ERZ1643247.2352-NODE-2352-length-15164-cov-11.471044_pt1 | contig 15164 bp, 16 predicted proteins | sample MGYA00579264_ERZ1643247 | MGnify/ENA primary metagenome ERZ1643247 (study PRJEB29033, sample SAMEA4952262) | chicken gut metagenome | biome: Broiler Chicken; feature: Gastrointestinal Tract; material: Caecum | place: Ireland | collected 2018 | study: Broiler... | reverse complement strand
CAAAGTAGGCTTGTAAAAGAATGTCTTATACAAACATTACAAAGTTATGCAAGAAGGGCTATTGAAGATGGCTATAAATATCACGACAAAGCCATTTCTATTCTTCTTGACGCAAAAAGAGGAGTTTTTGGTTATGATATGCGAAGCGTTCCCGTTCGAGAACTTGCAGATGCTTATAACAATGTAACAATTTCATTTAATGGCTTTACAGCAAAAAATCCAGACAAACTGACCAAAGATTATATCAAAGAAGCTTTTAAAAGGTCTGGTTTAAGATGTAATCCAAATGCTTTGCGCGAGAGTGAAGAAAAAGTAAGAACTCACGACAAAGAATTTGGTGAAGATTAAGATGTTAAAAAGCCTATTAAAAGGGCAAAATTAACCCCTGTTCAAATAGAAAGAGGTTTATAAGGAGTATATATGATAACAGAAAGTTTTGATAATGAAAGCGAAGCAATAATAAATCCTATACCGAATAAGAAAAGAGTGAAATGCGATATTTGTATTGTAACTTTTTCATACGAAATTGAAGAATATGTTGTTGCAAATTTTAAGCCAAAAATCGTGGGATTTTTTAAATGGGTTAATGGGACATATCCTCTCTATGCTTTTAAATATAAAAATTTAAATTTAGGATTTTATAAAACTTTACTCGGAGCCCCTGCGTCTGTCGGAATTCTTGAAGATGCCACAATATATATCGACGCAAACAAGTTTCTCGTGTTTGGTTCTGCTGGTTCACTTGATAAAGAAATTTGTCATAATAAGGTGGTGGTTCCAACCTATGCTTATAGAGATGAAGGCACTTCTTATCACTATGCAAAGGCAAAAGATTACATTAAAATCAAAAATGCAAAAGTTGTTGAAAAATTTATGAAAGATAATAAAATTCCATATGTTGCTGGCAGAGTGTGGACAACCGATGCTTTTTATCGAGAGACAAAAAATAATTTTAAGAAGCGCAAAGATGAAGGTTGTATTGCAGTTGAAATGGAGTGTTCTGCGCTTCAAGCAGTTTGCGATTTTCGAGGTAAAGAACTATACTATTTTTTAGTAAGTGGAGACCTGCTTGATGCTCCAGAATGGGAAGATAAAAACCTTCACGAAGCAAATCATAATCTTGAAAATTTTCAAATTGCCCTTAAACTTGCACAAGAAATTTGTAAAACGAAAAAATCAAATAATGATGATAAAAAACATTAAAAACAAGGATTTTTGAAGATGATTTGTTTCTTGATATAGTTGTTTTTCTAAACGGAACGGCAGTCGTTATTGATGAAGAAGAATTGCAGTCTGTCCTAAATAAGAAAGAAATATCAAAACAAGATTACGAGTTGGCATACAATGTTGTTAAAAACATAAAGGAAGAATTTATTGACAATTTTGAACATTTAAAATCCTTTACGGAGCAAATAAACGCCGAAATGAATTTTTGTAATGAGATGAATTCGAAACAACATTGATATAGGTTTTTCATACTTTTTATTATTTTTGATATATTTCAAATTACTATATATACTAGATGTATTTTAAGATTGCTAGCGAAAAATTAAGTAGGAGTTATTTATGAAAAAGTGTTCAAAATGTGAAGTAAACTATGTCACAAATGCAAATGACGAGATTTGTGAGGTATGTAAAAATAGGGAAATTAAAGAGAAAAAACAAGTCGATGACAATAAAGCGTCAGTCGAGCAGATTTTATTGCCATTTTTAAGAAGCCAGCCCCAACAAGTCATTGATAAATTTACAACAAAAGAGGTGTCTTTTGATTTATTTGGACTCCATCATCCTTTATTGGTAAAATGTTCACAATTGGGAAAAGAAAGATGCAAGAAAGAAGTTATGGTTGGAAATTCTTCAACTTATAGATATTACATAGAGCCTTATGAAATAAATGGTCAAATGTATCATATTTGTTCACAATGGGCGAACAATTTGGGGAATAATAGCAAGAATGCTTTTGAGTTGATAAAACTTATTTCGTCGAAAATTCAGATAAAAAGTAAACAATAAATTGACACTGACAGAAAGATGTTTAGATTAGTATTTTTATTAAATTCAAAAGGATTGTTTATGTTAAAAATTCATGAGAGATATTTAAATGATTTTAAAATAAGGGATAATAGCACTACTAGAGAAGAAGTCCTTGCAGGACTATTTATAGATAAGTTTATTGCACAAAATCAAACACTAATAGTTGGTGAATATGCTAGCAAAAATTTACCTGATATTGTTGTTGCAGATAAAAGCTTTGGATGGGAAGTTATGAGGTGTGAACATTATATAGATTTCTTGCATAAAAATGCCACGGAAAGATTGAAAGAAATAGACTTTGATTACAATACTTATTTAAAAGAGAAAAAAGATGAAAATTCTATTTTTTATAAAGTTCCTTTAAGGATAACAGTTGACAATGGAAAAATAACTTCTACAAGCACAGGCGGCCATTTTCATTCAATTGATTGGATGTATGGAGAGTATACAGTCCAACTTAGTAAAAAATTAGAAAAATTAAATAAAGGTAATTATCGTAATTGTGAGAAATGTGCCCTTTTCGTTTTGAGTTTGTCTCGTGCCCTTGATAAATCTAGTGTAGATGTATTTCAAAAAGCATTATTAACCGTCTCCCAATATTACGAAAAGCTTTTTTGTAATGTGTATTTATTAACAACTAGCGGAATCTATGAAGTCAAGCAATCAGAAATAATAAACACAAAATTGTTTAAAGATGATGAATATAGTATAGTTATAAATGAGATGAAAAACTTGTTAAAAATAGACCAATATTTATAAATTTAGAAGTAAGTTTTTGCTTGCTTCTTTTTTTTGTTGTGCAAAACTTTTTTTAAATTATTTTTAAGAAAATTCAAAAAATGACCCTACGAAATTAAAAAAGTGTTGGTTATATAAGTAGATGTACTAATATCTTTGCACATTATGAAAAGATACAACACAAAACATAGACTATGTGATGATAAAATTTTATTAGCATAAAATTTTATAAATTCTAACGAATTTGTGTGTTTCTCACACTCATCATATAGTATTTATGACCATCAGTCTCACTCTTGCAAGCAAGTTCGACTTCCGAAAATATAATTTGCATAAATTTTGGGAAAATTCATAGACAATTCGTAGACGTCGCCTATTTTTGCCACTTTTTTGATGAAAATTGTGTTATTTAGATTTTCCTTATTTTTTGTGGTTAAGAATGAATTTGCTATAAAAATTATTTTTTTATTTTGTGGTTAAAACAAAAAATCTAGCGATAGTCAAAATCGCTAGAAGTCCCTTTGGTATTGGGTTTTAGTGGTGCGCCATGGGCGATTCGAACGCTCGACCTTCTGTTCCGTAGCAAGCACTTTAAAATACTATGATTTGCTATTTTTACACCATTTTCTACCATATTTTATCATTTTATCAAAAGCCCATACCCCTTATAAAATAAGGCAAATAGGCTTTTATCTTTAACATACAACATCAAACGAAAGCAAAACATAAAAACACATCACAAAACGGCACAATTCTCACAAACTTTGCAAAAATTGTGCAAAAATTCGTAGACATTATTACACAATATAATCAAAGTTGAAAATTACACTTCTTTCTTTGTTATAATTATTTATGTAACTCTTTCATTATTGTATTTTTATAAAACTAAATATAGTTATGTTTGTCATGTGCTTTAATAAGGTCCATTAATAAATTTGAATATGATTTTAAATTATCGATTTCAATATATTCATTTTCACTATGAATTGAATGGGCATTGCCAGGTCCAAAAATTACGATATTAGATGTGCAAAAGGTCTGCTGGATCACTCCAGCTTCTGTTGTAAAACTGGATTCTATAAGATCAATATTGTTGCTAATAGCAAAATTTTTTAAAAACTTACTATTCCTTTTTTCAAAAGGAGGAGTTAATTTTGATGCTTCTATATTAAAATCGCAAATATTTTCACAAACATTAGTGAATATAGAAAATAACTTTGATTTAATATTTTCAATATCTTTTACTTTACTCAATCTAATGTCTAATTTAAACATACATTTTTCAGGAACCATATTTCCTAGTTCCCCACCATTTATCTTTGTCACCGTTAGTGAAGAATCAACTAACTTTTTATTAATTGTATTTATTCCAGACAAAATTTCTACTGTTTTTTGAATGGCATTTATCCCTAAATCTGGAGTACTTGCATGGCACTGTTTTCCAAATATAGAACACGTAAACCAAGTTGCACCCTTATTGGAAAATGAAAATTTCACATCTGTTGGCTCACCAACTATCACCAAATTAGGTTTTATATTCCGCTTTATTAATTCATTAAGAAAAGCTTTAATACCTAAAAATTTAGTCTCTTCATCACTCGTAAGAGACAGCACTAAAGGTGTTCTAATTTTCAATAATTTTTCTAAATTATAAATAATAGATGCGATAAAAGACTTCATATCAGGTGCCCCAAGACCATAAATTTTGTTATCAATAACTTCACATTTTTTAAACTTTATTCCTAAATTAACTGTATCTATGTGCCCTGACAATAAAATACAATCATTTAAATCTTTCAACTGTGTATTTATCCCAATAAGCAAGTTGGCATTGCCCTGCTCGCTTTCAACAACTACTATCTCTTTGCAAATCGTGAATTGTTTTATAAGATACTTTATAATTTTATGCTCGTTATTAATATTTTTAAAAGATGCTATATTTACTATATCTTTTAATATTTTAACAATATTATATATCTTTTTTGATTGGTTTTTAATATTATATTCCATACAACCTCATTTAGCAAAAGTTTTATTTATAATAAATTTCAAGTCATCTTTTAAAGCATTTCCCAAAACTATGTCTTGTCCATTTTTTGTCACCACAATATCTCCATTTGCAAGAATTAATAAGTACTGCTTTTCAAAATCCTCAACTTGCCTTGTTACAATATTCAAATTTGATATGCTTAATAAATCGTTTATTAATTTTTCGTATTCTTCTTGAGATATTTCAAATTCTTTTTCATTTACTTTTGCTTTCTCTCGCAAAGGCATAAATTTAAATATTCTCCACTCCGAAATGTTTTTGTTAGATAAAAACTTAGCAAGCTCAAATAAATCATCTTTATTTAATTTTGTAGCAACTGAATTTATTGATAAATTAATTTGTGAACCTGCCACTAAAGAAAGGCATTTTTTAACATTTTCAAAATGCTCGCCTCCACGACCTAATAATAAGTTTGTTGCTTTACTAATAGAATCTAAAGATAGGTTTAAATAATTTAAGCTATTTTTTATTTGGTTAAAAAACTTATCGGTAAACAATATGCCATTTGTTATAAGCTTTGATTTTATATCATTTTCTGAGCAAAATAGAATTAATTCGCTTAAGTAAGGCATTAGCAAAGCTTCGCCTCCAGTAAATGTCACATTTTTAATTCCAGAAGTCATAATATTGTTCAAGATTTTAAAATTTTCCTCTCTAGTCAAATCTTTTGGGCTTAAAAAACGATGGCAATACTTGCAATTTTCATTACATCGTGCCGTTATATTCCAACAAAGTTCAAAATTCATTTAATTCTCCTTGCAAAAATATATCCAAACCTATGAAAATGATCAACAACACAATCGACATGCGCCCCTTCAAAAGAAATTTTATCATTTTCCTTTATGGAAATAATTTTAAAATCATCGCTGAAATAATTTAATATTTCTCTTTTTCTAAAAAATTTTGTTGAAGGATATTTATCAAAATCATTCTCATCAATAGCCATCATATAATCAATATAAAGATACCCATCCTTATCTACAATAGACTGTAATTTTTTGACTTTTTCCTCTAATGAGCAATATGCATTTTTAGAATAATGCAACGAACAACTTGTAAATACAAGGTCAAATTTTTCTTTAGGAGTGTTACGATAAAAATCTAATAGTTTGATATCTGCAAATTTTTCTAAACCTTCGATTTTAAGGCGTTCATTTATACCTAAAATATGTTTGGTTTCTAAAGGAAATTTTTCACTTTTAAAATTTTTATTATATAGATATTTTACATTTTGAGTTTTTATTGGAAAATCCTTATTTCCTCCATATAAAGCAATTCCATCAATATCGTAACCTACTGAAAAAATTTTATTTCTCGCAAAAGGCATAAGAAATTTTCCGTCAGAACAACCGACAATGCATATTTTCTTATTTTCCTTTGGTATTTGTTTTATAATTTTCAACAATTTATAGATTCTTTTAGGTGGTGTTCCCCATATACTTTTTGTTCTCATTATTTATCCTCCTCCAACAACATAGAATATGAGTCTTTAAATTCTGGCATAGACTTTAGCATTTTCATATAATTTTCTGTTTTAAATGTTTTGTATATATTTTCCAATAACTGCACATCTTCATCTCTTGCAATATATCTAAAAGACATATTACCTTGCATAGTCGAGTAAGAGTTTAATATCTTATTTTCATAAAAGATTTCTCTATGCGAACTATAACATTTTAATCCTAATTTTAAATTTCTGTCATAATTATTTAACCTTTTTGATTGTTTTCGGCAGTTTTTACAGTTAAAAGGAAATTTGAAACACTGCCTTGTGTAAACACATGTAGGTCTTCCACCGACAAGGAACATAACTTCATCTGCTTGCTTAAACAGATCTAAGTTTTTATCATCACTCAACTCTGGACTCGCACAAAAACATCTAACTCCTTTTTTATTTAAAAATTCTAAAGTACTTTTATTCCAAACAGGAATTAAATAATCAGCATATACCTTTTCAAACTCTGAAACGTTTAAATTCCTTAATTGAGAAAATTTTGTTAACATTATTTTTTTGCCTTTGAGTTTATTAACAACATTTTCCCAATCTTTATTCTTAAAATCAAACATTGGCAATTTAAATATTATATCTCCCACAAATTGATCTAAATCTAAATAATCTATAGAATTTATGTCAGCTAAATAAAATATAACTGGTATGTTTAACATTAAAAGTCTTTTCGCTGTATTAAAATTATCGGTCTCAATATAAATATTATTTAATGGTACACATCGCTCTTGTGTGGCAAAAGGCAGATCTTTGTATGCTTCATTAATATATTCAATTAAGTTTTTTAAAAGAGAAGATGGTAATTGAATAGTTTGCCCTTCATATTCTTTTTTATATCTTATGCTATAAATATTCACTTCTTTAGATTTAATTTTGGATAATAAAACATCTTTATTGAAACTAATAAAATTAGAGTTGTCGTAGTCTCCATTAAAATATCTAGCTTCACCTTTATGATTTAATAACATCACTTTGCAAATTTTATCATTTTTTATTGTAAATTCTAGCGAAACATTCTTTTTCTCTGGCAAAAATGGCTGTTTTATTTCAGTATAAACATAAGAGCTATATTCATCCGGTAAATTTACATATTCAAGCTCTCCATTAATTTCTTTTACCCAAACATCATTATGATCTAATAATATATCAGAATTATGATTAAATTCAAGCTTTTGTCTTTTATTTACTTTTTCATATAGGTGATTATTTTCTGGAAACTCTGAAAGAATAAAGCCATTATTAATTTCACATTTATTGTTTTTTATTTTTTCTATAACTGATTCTAATTCTAACACGTTACGGCGGCGTCCTTCAATTTTTATAGAATCCACTGAAAAATCAACTTCATTGAAACAATTTAAATCAGGCACATATAAATAATTGCCTATTGTATTTTCTATACAGTATTTGTCTCGACATAGAGTAATACATTTCCCACGATTTGCTGTTCCGCCATTAACAAAAGAGCCTAAAAAACAACTTCCAGAAAAACTAATACACTGTGAACCCCAAACAAATATTTCGGTTTCAATTTGCACATTGTTTTTTATATTTAAAATCTCTGTTTTTGTTAATTCTCGTGCGAGTATAATTCTTTCAGCTCCAAGTTCTTTAGCAAAAATAGAATCCGACACATTATGAACCCCAAACTGTGTGGAAATATGAATTGGTATATTGGGAAAGTTTTTTTTCAAATTTTCTATCAAACCTACATCAGCACAAATAAATGCGTCTGGAACAATTTGATTGTCTTTTAATATTTTAATTACTTCGTTAATTTCATTATCAAACATTAAAGTGTTTAATGTTAAATAAAACTTAAGACCATTTTTATGGCACAACTCAATGCCATTTTTCATTTCATCAATTCTAAAATTAATTGCTTTATTCCTGGCATTCCAAAGCTTCAATCCCCCATAAACTGCATTAGCTCCAACTTTGATTGCAGACTTAATATAATCAATATTTCCAGCAGGATAAAGAATTTCCATAAACCTCTCCTTTGTGAAAATTATCTTACAAAACAAACAAGATAGTCAAATACTTAATTTTTATGGATAAATAAATATAATTTATAACAAATTTTTTTATATAAAAATGATTGACATATATATTATTTTACATTTATAATAAACATATGGATATAAATCTTTTTGATATTAATTTAAACAACTTAAAATATTTCTATATGATTGTAAAATTGGGAAGTTTTACAAAAGTAAGTGAATACTTTTATATTTCTCAGCCTAATATAAGTTATGCTATAAAGCAATTAGAAAATTATTTTGGAGTTAAACTTTTAATAAGAGATAGGTCTGGTGTAAAGCTTACGCCTGTGGGTGAACGCATCTATAACAAAATTGAAGATTTATTTAAAAATTTAGATGAGTGTAATTTGATAGTACAAGAAAAGAACAACATTGAAAACATTTCTATTGGCATTCAATCACATATCTATTTGTTATTCAAAGATAAAATAAAAAGATTTTTAAAATCAAATAAGAATTTATCATGTTCTTTTCATCAAGATTCAACACAAGAATTGATTGAAAAATTAAATGAAAATAAAATTGATATAGTAATAGACATAGCTCCAATAAGCTTAACAACAAAAAATTTGGAAATCACAACAATTCATTCTGAACCATTATGCTTTATTTCAAAAGATAACTTAAATATAATGGAAAATCCTTTAAGTATGCGTGAATTAGCAAATCAAAAATTAATATTGCCCGCTTTATATTCTAATCTTAGAAAATCGCTTGAAACTATTTTAAATAAAAATAATATTTCTTTAACGCCAACATACATTTGTAATGCAACAGATGTTACAATTGATCTAGTAAAAACTGGTGTCGGTGTTGGATATGTATTTGAAAATGCTGCAACAAATGAAATAAAGAATAAGGATATTTATAAAGTGAATGTCGATTGTGAACTCCCACAAATTCCATTATGTATTGTAAGAAATAAAAATAACCAATCTAAAATTATAGATAAATTTTTAGAAATACTAATACAGTAAGGAGGATGAATATGTTAAAATTTATAGGTTGTGGATCTGCTTTTGCAATTAATTCATCAAACAATTCTGCATTTTTTATAAAGAATAAAACTCTTAACTTGTTTGATTGTGGAGAAACTGTGTTCGAAAATATAGTTAGAAAAAAAATTCTTAAAGGAATAGAAAAGGTAAATATTTTTATAACACATTTACATAGTGATCATTGTGGGAGCTTGGGAACTTTTATATTTTATTTGTCTGCAATAGGAGTTTCCACAGATAATATTAGAGTCATATTCCCTAACAAGAAAAAAATCTCATCATTATTAAATATTTTTGGAGTCATAAACGAATGTAAATTGATAAATAGATGCAATGATTTTAAAGACTTCGAGATTAAATCTTTTAGGCAAAAGCATTACGATATGATTTCATATGGATATTTATGTTCAATTAACGGACACACTTTCTATTTTTCCGGCGATACTTGTGAATTAAATACAAAAATATTAAATTTATTATTACAAGGTAAAATTGATAAGCTTTATATTGATACCGATGTTTTAAATCGTGGAGGGAAATACCATCTTGAGTTTAATGCACTTAAAAAATATATTCCTAAAAACTTAAGATCCCATGTTGTTTGTATGCATTTGCATGATAATTGTAACAAGCAAAAAATAAAAAAGGAAGGCTTTGACCTTCCAGAACTTATTTGAGTTTTAACTCTTTTATTTTTAAAATGTCTATGTTGTATATATTTTTATATATATCAGTCACATCCATAGTTGTAGCCTTTTCATAATTTAACCCTAAGTCAGCACATACTTCTTTGATTGTTTGTTCATCTTTGCCTTCGATTTCAACATACGTTGGGATTAAAGGCCATGTATCTATGTCAATTTCTGTATTTTTATATTTGAATTGATGTCGTCTATTTTCTTGATAATTCCTTGCTTTTAATCCTATCTTGGTTAAAATTCTATCCATTTCATCGAAATCATTAACAACAACCTCGGCTTCCTTTGTTCCGTCAATTTTTGCAGAATTAATTTCTTTAACAGTCAAGGTTGTTATCTCACCATTTGTTCTTAATCTAAGCCAACTATTTTGTTGTGGAATTATTAAATCAAAGGTCTTCCTTATTTGAAACCAATCTCCAACTTCAATTGCACCAATGCTTTTCAGTTTTTTAACTAAACTATCTTTATTAATTTCTAAAAACCTAACTTCATATTCTATTTTCATTTTTAATCTCCATTTTTAAAACTTAAAATTTTTATTTTTTGTTTTGTGTTGTTATGTGTAAAAATAATAACTTCATCTCCAATTTTCTTTTTATATATAGCATTCCCCATAGGACTATTAAGAGTTATTTCTCCGATCTTTGAGTTTGCCAAATATTTACCCGTTAATATTATATCAAACACATCATCTCCATTCATTTCAATTGTAATAACATCCCCTATATCAATTAGAGTGGGATCATTATGTTTATGAATAATTTCAATTTTATTTTTTATGTCAATCAACCTATTAATTTCCATAATTGCACCAGTTTCTTTCTCTAAAGCATCATCATATGCTGCATTATCATGCCAAGTGTTAGTGTCATTTTGAAATGCTATAGCTTTTGCTTTTACTGCACTTCTCAACCTATCTTTTTCTTTTTCTATTAATTCGTCTATTTGATTAAAACCGTTTTCATCAACAACCATTTTTAATTTTCTCCATCTTTAATTATATTTATTATAATATAGATGTAATTAAAAAAGCAAATATTTATAAATATTTGCTATATGGTTCTTTATTTGATTGTTTTAATCTACTATTTACTATACTGCAAAATTGTATAGTTTCATTTCGATCAAGAGTTTGAACCTTAGAGACTAAAGATTCGCAAATGTTTATAGTTTTTTTTAAATCAAATTTTTCGGTATTAAGAACAATAAATGGCAAACTATACTTTTTGGCAAAATCTATCATCTTATCATAGCCTAGAACCATCTTTTCTGGATCTTTTAGATCATAGTCGTTCGGATCTCTTTTAGCAATCCTTCTCATTCTTTCGCTGTTCCCTGCATATAACACAATTGTTAGATCTGGTTTACCAATTAACTGTAATAGAGTTTTATATAAAGGCTCACTTTCATTTGTTCCATTCCAAAAATAATTTGATAAAAAGTGCCTGTCTATAACAACTCCATCGCCAATATTCTTTGTCGCAATTATATTTCCGAAACCAAAAAACCATGCCTTTGCATAGGAATCTTCTAAGCCATAAACTTTATTGCACAATTTTTTATATTGCATATCATCCATATCAAAAAATAACTTATTAGGGAAAGCTCGGTAGTCATAGCCAAATTTCTGTGCTATAGCCTTTGCAACAGTACTTTTCCCACAACCATCCATACCTTCAACTGCAATTATCATATTTTCTCCTTTGTATATTTTTATCATAATACAAACTTTGAAGTCAAATATGATATTTTTATAAAACTATAAATAGGTTTTATAAGTAAATAAGTCTAATAAATTATATCTATAATTGCCTTTGATCATTTTGTTGTATAGTCTTTGATCTTTCAAAAGAAACAATTTCAACATTAAAATTTCTGTTATTAACTTTATAGGAAGTATGGTCACCAGCTTTTTTCCCAAAAATTGCCTCTCCAATTGGACTGTTAATTGAAATTTCACTAATTTCATCATCTTCGCCTATATCAATCTTATAATTCGCAGTTAAAAGAACTTTGAACCTATCATCAATATTTTTATTATATAATTCAACAATATCGCCTATATCTATACGTGTAAAATCTCCGTGGGGTTTTACTAACTCAACTTCTTGAAGTTCTCTTCTTAAGCTGCAAAGTTGATACTCCAATCCATCTACCTCAAGTTTAGCCTGGTCATACGCTGCATTATCATGCCAACTATTAGTATCATCGCTAAAAGTGTGTCCTTTTTTCAACTTAGCATCATTGAGTTGTTCACTAACCAACATAATTTCCTTTTTTAATTGATTTAATCCATTTTTGTCTAATTTCATAAACTCTCCTTAACTAACATAATCATATCACTTTGAAAGATAAATGTCAATATTAAAAAAATTTATCTATGAAGAATTTTTTATTTCCCTATTGCATTAAGATTGGTTTTGTGTTAAAATTTCAATCAAGGAGAAATATATGTCATCAAGTTGGGAAACAATTTATCAGAATGAAATAAGAGATGTGGGCAAAAATAAATATTTTCATCAAAAAATTAAACGAAAAAAACAATTAATAAATTTAATACAAAAATATTCACCAAACAAACAGATAATTGAAACAGGCTGTGGAAGTGCAATCATCTCAACTTATTTGGCATCATTAGGCTACTCTGTTAGTTGTGTCGATATTGATGAAAAAATGATAAATATTGCAAAATCTTTTACAAACTCAGATAAAAATCCAGAATTTATAATAGGAGATATAAGAAATTTTCAGACAAATAAGCATTATGATGTTTCGTTCTCAAATGGAGTTTTCGAACATTTTAAAGATGATGAAATTATGAAAATATTGGATTGTTGCAAAAAATTTAGTGATTATTGTATTGTTGGAATACCAACCAAATTTTTTAATAAAAAAGAATCTATGTATGGCAATGAACGATATATGTCAAAAAAAGACTGGACAAACATATTTATAAAAGCAAATATTGCTATTGTTGAAACAAAATATAATGATTTTAGGACTATCTTCAAAAAAATTATTCAAATAAAAAAATGGTTCAAACCAAAACCTTATCTTATTTTTGTTCTACAATTTAAATAAAGATAAAATTTAATTTGATTTTAAACAATATTTAATTTTTCCTTATACTCACTTTTGAAAAAATATTGACTTTTTAAAATAATTAGGATATAATAAAAATATCTTAATTAAAAGGAGTAAATATGTTTAGTTCATTTATTTGGTGGCGTAAAAAATAAAAGCGTTCGCAAAATGTTTTGTGAATGCTTGTCTTTGCGTCACAAAACATATAAATGGATTAAATGTTTTCAAATATAATCTTTAAATTTCCCGTTGGTATGTTTTGTAGGAAAACAATCAACGGGATTTTTAATATCAAAAAAAAGGAGATTATATTATGAAAGAAAAAGTAATGCTCACAGGAGTTAGACCAAGCGGAAATATAACTCTTGGAAATTATTTAGGAGCAATCAAAAATTTTGTTGATAGACAAGACACATACAAAAGTTATATATTTATTGCGGATTTGCACGCAATCACAAGTCCGCAAAATCCACAAAAACTTAAAGAAGCGGTATATAACTGTGTGGCCATGTATCTCGCTTGCGGAATTGACCCGAGCAAAACAATTGTGTTTAAACAAAGCGATGTGTTGGAGCACGGAACACTTGGCTTTATTATGACTTTCCAAACAAAAATGGGTGAACTTAATCGAATGACACAGTTTAAACATAAGTCACAGTCACAAAGAAAAGAAGGCGTTGACACTGGACTTTTTGTTTATCCACCTCTTATGGTCGCAGATATTTTGCTTTACAACACAAGTATTGTACCGGTCGGAAAAGACCAACAGCAACACGTTGAACTTACTCGTGATTTAGCGGAAAGATTTAATAAGCGTTATGGCAAAACTTTTCTTATGCCAGATGTCTATATTGCGCCTATTGGAAACAAGATTTTAAATTTGCAAAATCCACTTGAAAAAATGAACAAATCCGACAACGGTGACAACAAAGGCACAATCTTTCTTATGGATAATGTTGAAACTGTCAAAAAGAAGATTATGAGTGCAAAAACAGATAGTTTAGGAACTATTCACTTTGATGAAGAAAATCAACCCGGAATTTCCAATCTTATGAGCATTTTATCCAAAATCACAAATGAGAGTTTTGAAAGCATTGAGGCTCGCTATAAAGGAAAAGGATATGGCGAATTTAAGAAAGACGTCTCGGAAGTTGTGGTAAATTTATTAAGCGAAATTCAAGCAAGATTTAAAAAGTTTAATGATAGAAATTTACTTGATAAAATCTTATTTAATGGAGCAAGACAGGCACAAGTTGTGGCAAACGAAACTCTAAAAAGAGCAACAAAAGCACTTGGATTGAATTAAGAGTTATAGACAAATAAAGTATGTTAAGAATATTAGTAGATAATCAAAAGAAGTAAGTTTTTGCTTGCTTCTTTTTTTGTTGTGCAAAACTTTTTTTAAATTATTTTTAAGAAAATTGCCCAAAATGCCCCCCCCACGAATTAAATTTTTATGTCCTTATATAAGTAGAGAGATACTCTATTTTTTAGGTATAAAAATAGCAAAAATAAAAATTTTTTAAACTTTTTTTGAGAAAATTGGCAAAAACACCCTGACGATTTTTATATTTATGTAGTTATATAAATAGAGGGACTAATATCTTTGTAGAAGCAGAGATATTTTTTCTTAACAAATTTTTCCGCAGGTTCAAATGGTGAGCCAGCAAGAATGTTAAAGCGTAAAAAAGTTGAAAAACTTTTCCGCTTGACCAAATGGTGGTCAAGCGACTATGCAATAATGTTGTTGAAAAATTAAAAAAAATTTTTCCCGCTGTATCAAATGGTGATACAGCGAGAATGCTAAAATCTTTGCGAAAACTTTTCTCGCGTCGACATATGGTGTCCACACGGGAATTGTAAAATCATTTAAAAGGAGGTGTGAAATGTAAAATTAAATTTAAACTCAAAATCTAAAACTAAAAGGAGGAAGTATGAAGTCAGACAAAATTAAGTGCGAGAATATGCTTAGAATTCACGATTTGAAGCTCTTAGATAAATTAC
>ERZ1643247.2351-NODE-2351-length-15172-cov-5.656876_pt1 | contig 15172 bp, 16 predicted proteins | sample MGYA00579264_ERZ1643247 | MGnify/ENA primary metagenome ERZ1643247 (study PRJEB29033, sample SAMEA4952262) | chicken gut metagenome | biome: Broiler Chicken; feature: Gastrointestinal Tract; material: Caecum | place: Ireland | collected 2018 | study: Broiler... | reverse complement strand
AAAAATTTTATTACTACTTAAATTTACTTTTAAAATAAACAAAAGTTATGTATAATATTTTGCAAGGAGAATTTTATGGAAAAAGTAAGAAACCTTTATATAATGAATGCAATTTTTGCCGTGCTTATTGCAGCCGCGGATATTCTTTATATCTATAACCCAAACCAAGATTATATTTACAAAACCATTGCAAGCGGGCTGTTTTTAGTTTTAGGTGTTTTAAACTTTATTCTTTTATTTAAAGACTTTAAAACAAAAAACTTAAAACTTTACGCCCTATTTAACGTTATAGCACTTATCTTTTGTTTTTTAGGCGATATTCTTCTTATAGACTACTTTATAGTGGGCGCAATTTTGTTTGGGCTCGGCCACGTATTCTTTATAATAAGCTTTTCATTTTTACAAAAATTTAATATTAAAGATATTGTTGCAGGCTTAATTATATTTGCTATTTGCTTGTGTGTAATTTTACTTGTGCCTGCTTTTGATTTTGGAGAACTCTTCCCTGTAATTATCGTTTACGCCTTTATAATTTCATTTATGCTAGGAAAGAGCATAACAAACCTACTTTTTAGCACGAAATACTCAAACACGCTACTAGCACTAATTAGCCTTGGTGCACTTCTCTTCTTTTTATCCGACTTAATGCTAGTGCTAGGTAGATTTACAGACGTAACCACAGATTTTGGCACGCTTTGTTTAGCTTTTTACTATCCAGCACAGTTTGTGCTTGCTTACTCCATACTGTTTATGAACCAAAGCGAAATAGCTAGCGTTAAAAAGATGAGCTTTATTAGAAAGGTATATTGTAGAATTTTTCAGATATGTTTTAGAATAATTTTGCCACTGCTCCCTTACCGCGAACCAAAGCTTTTAGATAGTTACCAAGATATGTGCAAAGTTTTAAAGGATAAAAACATAAATTCCGCAGTTCTTGTTACTAGTAAGGACATTTTAGATTTAAAGCTAGCAGACGAACTTATTGATACTTGCAAAAAGGAAAATATAGACCTTCATATTTTCAGCGAAGTTTTACCTAACCCAACGATTTCGCAAGTTGAAAGCGCAAAAGAGTTCTACTTAAAAAATAACTGCAAAGCTATAATTGCCCTTGGTGGCGGCTCTGCAATAGATTGCGCAAAAGCTATGGGTGCAAGGATAGTAAAACCTAAAAAGAGCATTCAAAAAATGAAAGGGCTTTTAAAAGTTAGAAAGCGCCTTCCAACCTTTATAGCCATTCCTACCACGGCAGGCACGGGCAGCGAAACCACATTAGCCGCCGTCATTACAGACGAAAAGGCAAACTTCAAATTTCCAATTAACGACTTTTCTTTAATTCCACACTACGCAATACTAGACTACAAGCTAACACTAAACCTTCCAAAAGGTTTAACTGCCACCACGGGCATGGACGCGCTTACTCACGCAATAGAAGCTTACATTGGAAGGTCTACCACAAAGTACACTCGTCGCATGAGCGAAGAAGCAAGCAAGCTTATTGTGGAAAACCTTTACGAGTGCTACACGAACCCCAAAAACGCAGAAGCAAGAAAGAATATGCTACTTGCGTCTTTCAAAGCGGGTAACGCCTTTACTAGAAGTTATGTAGGCTACGTACACGCAATAGCACACTCGCTTGGCGGACAATATCACGTAGCGCACGGGCTTGCAAACGCAAAAATATTGCCGGTAATGCTAGAAATATACGGCGAAAAGGCATATAAAAAGCTTGGAAAACTTGCAAAAATATGTAAACTTGCAGATGAAAATGAAACAAACAAAGTAGCTTGCGAAAAATTTATTGCCTATATTAAAAATTTAAATAAAAACATGGGTATAGAAGAAGGCTTTAAAGAAATAAAAGAGGAAGACATAGAACTTTTAGCTAAAAACGCCGATAGCGAAGCTAACCCGTTGTATCCAGTTCCAAAGCTATTTAGTAAGGAAGAACTTGAAGAAATCTATAAAAAATTAAAGGTATAAAAATGGAAATAAGCGAAATTTTAAAAAGTTCAAGGGATTATTTTAATTCTAAGCACACACTGCCCTATTCTTTCAGACTATCCGCACTAAAAAAATTGAAAAGCGAAATTCTTTTAAAACAAGTTGAAATAGCAGACGCGATTAAGCTCGACCTAGGTAAAAGCTTTGAAGAAAGCTACATGAGCGAAATAGGCATGGTTATTTCAGAAATAAACTTTGCCATAAAGCATTTAAAAAAGTGGATAAAACCCAAAAAGGTTAAAACGCCGCTCGCGCACAGTTTTTCAAAAAGTTTTATTATGGCAGAACCGCTTGGTGTTGTGCTAATAATGTCACCTTGGAACTACCCGTTTATGTTATGTTTAGACCCGCTTGTTGGCGCCATAGCTAGCGGAAACTGCGCCGTATTAAAACCGTCTAACTACTCCTTTAACACGTCTAAAATAATAAGAGAAATAATTTCTAAAATATTTCCGCCTAGCTACATTACCGTAGTGGAAGGCGGCAGAGAGCAAAACAAGGAACTTCTTGACCAAAAATTTGATTACATATTCTTTACAGGCGGCATAGCCGTTGGCACGGAGGTGGCAAAAAGGGCATCTAACAACTTAATCCCTTACACATTAGAGCTCGGCGGCAAAAGCCCGTGTATTGTGGAAAAAAGTGCAAACCTTAAAATTGCCGCCACAAGAATTGCGTTTGGCAAATTTCTAAATTGCGGCCAAACGTGCGTTGCGCCGGACTATATACTAATAGACGAAAAGGTTAAAGATAAGTTCCTAGAATATTTTAAAGAAGCGATTATAAAAATGTATACCTCTTCGCCGCTAGACAACCAAAATTACGGAAAAATTATAAACCAAAAACACTTCGATAGAATCTCCGGGCTTATAGACAAAAACAATGTGTACTACGGCGGCAAAACAAAGGAAGAACTTTTGAAAATAGAACCCACCATTCTAGATAACGTAACTTTAAACGATGCCGTTATGAAAGAAGAAATATTTGGGCCTATTATGCCAATAATATCCTACAAAAATTTTGACGAAGCGGAAAAAATTATAAGAAGTTTTTCTAGTCCACTCGCCTTTTATGTATTTTCAAACAATAAAAAGTTCATAAAATACTCTTTAAACAGTTTCCATTTTGGCGGTGGCTGCATAAACGACACAATAATACACCTAGCCAATCCGCGCCTATCCTTTGGCGGTGTTGGCGGTAGCGGTATGGGCAAATATCATGGCTATAAAAGTTTTGAAACCTTTTCAAACTTTAAGAGCATAGTTAAAAAATATAACTTTTTAGACCTACCAATAAGGTACGCACCTTACACAAAAACTAAAAGAAAACTAATTAAATTCTTTATGAAATAGTGGCTTAGCCACTATTTTTTTGGTAAAGCAACTAGCACAATTTCCGTAGGAAAAATTGGGCCGCCGTAATATCTTAAATGTAAATTATAGTTTGGGTTATAATCTCTAATTAATTTTGGCAAGGTAAATAAATCTGTATTGTTATGATAAACAGAAATTAAAAGTTTTACCTTGCCCTTTTTTATATGTTCTTTTGCGCCAATTAGTGCATTTTTCTCCCCGCCTTCTATATCCATTTTAAGCATCGTGATATTTTCTTCAAGGTCACTATCCAGGCTTACGCCCTGAACGCTTAACTCGCCACCTTCTTCTAACTTTGTGGCAGAACTATCTATATTGTCAGAGTATTTTAAAATTTTATTTTCTTCCAGCACTGCGTTTTGTTTGGGTATTATATTCTTATTGCCATTTAAATTTTGTTTTAAAAATTTTATATTCTCTTCGCTAAGTTCGTAGGCATAAATCTTTTTATAGGAGCCTTCTCCATAAGTGGAAATATAGTCTAATATTGTGTCGCCAATGTAAGCGCCAACGTCTACAAAAATTTCATCTTTTAAATTTGGCAAAAGGTCAAGGTCAAAATAATGTTTATAAATTCTTTCCATGCAATTTGATAAATTTTCAAAATCAAAACAATAAAAATTGTTTAAAATAGAAAATAAAATATATTTAGATTTATAATCTTCTAAATTTTCATATAGCCAAATATAATCCGTTAAATTATTTTTTAAAATATTTGCCTTTAAATAAAAACACTCAAAATTTTGCTCGGAGGTACATATATTTCCCCAATATTTAAACCTATTTAAAAAATCTTCTATGGATTTTTGCGTTAAAATATCAAGTTTATTAAAATTTTTTACCATATTTATATAAATATTATAAATATTTTCATTTTCCAGCTTATTAATTAAATTATAAAATTTTTCATCAATATAATTTTTCATATTTAATTAATATGAAAAATTTAATTATTTTGACTTTACAAAATTAATTTTTCATGCTAAAAAATAAATATGAATAATTTATTTTTGATTACAGGCCCGGCAGGCGTTGGCAAAAGCACTATATCTCAACTAATTGCAGATAGTTTGAATAAAAGCATTTTAATTGAAGGTGACGATATTTACCACCTTGTAAAAGGCGGCTACGTTAGCCCTTGGCTTGAAGGAAACCATTTAGATATATTTTGGAAAAACGTTATAAGCCTTATAGATAACTCCTTAAAAGGAGGCTTTGACGTTGTTTTTAACTACATAATTCCAAAAGATAGAGCGGAAAGATTAGCAAGGCAGTTTAGCTTTGCAAAGGTTAAATTTATTGCTCTTTTAGTAGACGAAGAAACAATTATAAAACGTGATAAACTTCGCCCACTAGACTCACAAATGGGAGAAAGAAGTATAGTACTTCTTAAAAATGCTCTAAAAGAAAACTATAACCAAAACAATATTTTATACACTACAAATTTAAATGAAGAGCAAACCTTTAATGAAATTATGAATAACGATAGGTTTGTTTTAAACCAAACGCAAAAGTACATTGGCAAAGTTGTAGACGTTAAAATAGACCGTCCGCTTGGCACAAAACACCCAAAGCATAACATTTACTACGGCGTAAACTATGGTTACATTCCAAACACTATTTCCGGAGACGGCGAAGAGCTTGACGCCTATGTTTTAGGAGAATACGTTCCACTCGGAAACTTTAAAGGTAAAGTTATAGCCGTTATACACCGCTTAGACGATAACGACGATAAGCTTATAGTGTGCGCAGAAGATAAATATTTTAACGATGACGAAATTAGAGCGCTTACTAATTTTCAAGAGAGATTCTTTAATAGCGTTATTTTAAGATAAACGCCTATGCAAGCGGGCTGAAAGCCCGCTTAAATAACCCCCGCGGAAAAATTTCCGCGGGGGTTATTGTTTTTGCTCACGCAAAAACAGCATAGGCGTTCTTTCAAGGTCTAGCAGGAAAGTAGTCTTCCTTTAACTTTGGAAGCCTTACACTAAAAGTAGTCCCTTTACCTTCCGTGCTGCTTGCTTCTATCTTACCACCGCTAAGTTCTACAATTCTTTTAGCTATACTTAGCCCAAGCCCATTTCCACTAGTGGAATGGGAATTATCTCCTTGATAGTATTTGTCAAAAATATGCTTTAACGTCTCTTCATTCATTCCCATTCCGTTATCTGAAATTGAAACTATGTACTCCTTTTCAAGCTCCGTAGATGTTATTCGAATTATGCCGTTTTCCGGCGTATATTTAATGGCATTGGTAAGAAGATTAATCCAAACTTGTTGAAGCATATCCACAGACGCGTCCACTCTCATTTTGCCTAGTTTAATTTTAACTTCCAAATTTTTTGCCTTGAATTCGTTGTCAAGCACAAGCACGCACTGCTTTAATTGCTCGTTAACAGAAAACACGCTCGTTTCCGTAAGGCTTGTTTGGCTATCCAGTTTGCTCATAAGCAGCGTGCTGGAAGCAAGGTTTGAAAGTCTTCTACTTTCATCTATAATTACTTGCAAATATTCTTGTTTTTGTTCTTCCGTTAAATTTTTGCCGTTTTTTATAAGCTCGGCATAGCCTTTAATGGAAACTATCGGCGTTTTAAACTCGTGCGAGAAGTTTGAAATGAAGTCGTTTCTAAGAATAGTAACGGAATCCAATTCTTCCACCATTTTGTTAAAGTTTTCTATTACGTCGTAAAGAATACCGTCCTTATTATCACTCGTGTTTTCAAGCCTTACGCTATAATCGCCTTTTGAAATTCTTTTTAGTGCCATTTTTAAATCGTCAGCCAAATTTACCGTTCGCTTAAAGAATAGCACGGCAAATAGCGTTCCTAAAATCAAACTTACGGCAAAACCAAAAACTAAAATTAAAATTGTGTTAAAGGCTCTAAAATCTATGCCCGCCCAACGCATAATTGCCGTTGCAAATAGCACAATTAGCATAGAAATTAAAAAGCTTATAAATATAATCCATGTGAATTGAATTATAAGCGAAAATTTGACTTTATCATGTTTTTTCATTCTTTACTCCCTTGTAGCCTATTCCTCTAATTGTTTCAATATCTATTTCTGGAAAATCTGAAATTTTGCTTCTAATTTTATTGATATGTACTTTAATAGTATCTTCGTCGGCATAGGAATCGTAACCCCAGAACTCGTCGAAAAGTTGAGCTTTTGTGAAGGAACGCTCTGGATAAGACAAAAGTTTAAATAGAATAGAAAACTCCTTTTTTGAAAGCGTGACTTTCTTTCCATGCCCGGATACAGAAAGCGTGTCGTAATCTAACGTTACATCACCCACAGTTATCTTTCTTTCGTTAACTATTTTAGCTCGCCTAAGTAGCGCCTTAATTCTAAAAATTAGTTCGTCGAACTCCACAGGTTTTACCATATAGTCGTCTATGCCCACGTTAAAACCTTTGACTTTATCTTGAATGCTTCCCTTAGCCGTTACCATTATGGCTGGAATTTGGCTGTCTGTTTCCCTAACCGTTTTAACAAGTTCATAGCCGTCCATTTTAGGCATCATAACGTCTACAATCATAATGTCAATTTGATTACCTTCCATAAGCTTTAAGGCTTCTTCGCCGTCGCCAGCAGAGTACACGTTATAACCTTCCGCACTCAAGCGTAGCTCCATAAGTTTTCTAATATTCTTGTCGTCTTCTGCAACTAATACGTTAAACATATTGTTCTCCTTTTGTTAAATTATAGCACATATTAAGTAAATAATAGGTTAATTTTTCAAAATAAAATTTTTTAAAAAATTTTTTGAAAATTTTAAAATTTAACCAAAAATTTACCAAAAATTAACAAACAGTTTACTTTCAAATGATATCTTAATGGCATCCAAGGAGGAAAATATGACAAACGAAGACTTGATTTTATTGAAATTCTATAGAATTGCAGACCTTGCTTCAGATTCATCTTTTAAAAGTGAATCGGTAACTTCGAACTTAAAAAGCGAAGAAGAAAAGGAGCTAATTAGAATATTAGATAAAATTGAGCAGGGCATTTTAATGTGTCCTAAAAGGAGGAGCCAGCGAAAATAACAAAAATTTTTACATTTTTATATAAAAAATGTGGCTAACTTTGGTGTAAAATACAATTAAGGAATTTATGAAAGATCCAAGAAAAACAATTTTAATTTCAGGCATAATTTGCCTAGTGATTGCAATTTTAGCATCGGTAAATATTTATTTAGATATAGTGAGAAGCTTGCCTATATATCTAATTGTGTACGACGCTATCAGCATAATTATTTCTTTTGGCATTGGCATTTACATGATAGTAGTATCTAGGCTAGATTTAGAAAAGCTTATAAAACAACAAAAAGTATTTTTAGTTCTTACCTTCATAGCAATATTTGGAAGTTTTATAACTTGGATAATTACTTTTTATACAAACTTTGTGCTATCTAGCTTTCTTCGATACAGAGTTATTTACAGAAAACAAGCAAACACAGACGTTATAGACATAGAGAACGCCACTATTCAAGATAAGGCAGATTACCTAGCAAAAGAAATTGCAAAACTTGAAAAAAAGAAAGAAAAAGGAGAGATTTCGGAGGAAGAATTTTTAAAATTAAAAAGTGAATTAATAAACAAATTTTTATAACTTCCCGTTTTAGAGTTTATGGAAATAATTAAAACTAAATATTTAAAACTAACCTTTAAATACAATTTTTTAAGTAAAATACTTAAATGCTCATCTAGAACAAAAATAAAAAGTCTTAAAAATAACAAAGTTTTAGAGAGAGAAAGTAATTATTTCGTAATAAACGAAAACGGAATGCGCCCACTACTATTTATACATAGTGGAATGTACTCTAAAAACCCCTTAAATTATCAAATAAAATTTTTAAAAAAATTAGCAACCCTTACAAATTATAAAATATACATACCCTTTTACACTTCCCCGAACCCAAGTTCCATTTTAACCTTTATAAATTCCTTTTCTTCCCCTTCTATTCTTTGTCAAGGCTTAGGAGGTGGCATAACATTTTCTCTTTATAACAAATTAAATAATATTCAAAAAATAGTATGCATCTCACCCTGGATGCAACTTAATAGCCCCTTTTTAGACGCCAAAGTTAGAGAAGATTTTAAAGTACTTAATGCCCCATATCTAACAGAGCTCGACGATAACGTAGAAAGTTTAATAATAAATGGAGAACACGAGCTTCTTAGAGGCTATATAAGTATATTTTGCAAAAACAACATAAGTAAAAATATTAAATGGCTAGAATATGAGAATATGGCAGAAGGCTTTGTGTTTTATCCTAGTCTTGAAGCCGTAGAGCCAACTCGTATAATAGCGGACTTTCTACAAAATTAAAATCACAGGATTTGTACCCCTTCCTGTGATTTTTTTTGACAAAATAGCATTAACCTTCATATAAATACACAAAGCGAGGGAAAATGGAATATAATGATTGTCAAATTTTAGAAAATTATGAAAATATGGCACGCGCCTACACGGAAGCGTTAAAAGAAAAAGGTTTTAATTTCACAAGCCTACAAGAAGAAAGTGCCCAACCTACAAGCACTAATAACAACATAGCCCTTATAAACAGAATTGCGGACAATTTAAATAGAGTGTGGCGGCTATACGTGGAAGGCTCGCTTTCTAGAAGTTTTGTTAAAAATAGGTTTGTTTACGCCACACTTGCGCAAAACATGAGCGTAATAATAGACAATTTTAAAAAACTCTACCCTAACGCCGTGTTTTCCACACTTCTACCCATTCGTGTTCGCCCGCAGGATATAGCCAAAACGTCTATTGCCCTGCTTTCTGATACCATTCGCGACCTTTGCACTCTCTCATCTCGTGACCCTGCAAACGCGAACGCGCTTATAGCCATAGCAAACGACCTGCTCCTTCAAATAAAAACGCTTACTACGCAGCTTTGATTTTACATAAAAATCTCCACATAAAGTGGAGATTTTTTACTGATTTTTTTGCCAATTACTTTCTAAATAGGTTGACGTTAAATAACTGGCTGCTTTCACCTATACTAGCATAGGAAAACAAAAATCTTCCAATATACCTACAATTAGAATTTAAAGAATTCTTGATTTTTTCATAAATTTTCCCCTTTTGTTTACTGATTAAGGCATAGAAAACTAAAACTTAATTACATATTAACACATAAATTTAAATTTTGTAAAACATTTTTACCTTTTTGCTATTAGGTGAAATTAAAAAAACGAACTCTAAAATTAGAGTTCGCTCTTTATTGTTTAAAGTGGGTTAGTCTTTAAACTTTTAAACTTAAAAGTGGGTTGGTTTTTAAGTTTTATAATTTTTAGCTTAAATTGGGTTGGATTTAAGCTGTTTTTTAAAGTTAGTTCAATTACTTGATAATTGAAGATACTACACCTGAACCAACTGTTCTGCCGCCTTCACGGATAGCGAAGCGTAAGCCTTGCTCGATAGCAATAGGTGTTATAAGACGGATTGTCATACTAACATTATCGCCTGGCATAACCATTTCAACGCCTTGTGGAAGCTCGATTGTTCCTGTAACGTCTGTTGTTCTGAAATAGAATTGTGGACGATAGCCATTGAAGAATGGTGTGTGGCGTCCGCCTTCTTCTTTCTTTAATACGTAAACTTCAGCTGTGAAGTCTGTGTGTGGATGAATTGAACCTGGTTTGCAAAGAACTTGACCACGTTCGATTTCATTTCTTTGGATACCACGAAGAAGAAGTCCTACGTTATCTCCTGCAACTGCTTCGTCAAGAAGCTTTCTGAACATTTCAACACCAGTAACAACTGTTTGTTTTTGAGAGCCCATACCAACGATTTCAACTGTATCGTTAACTTTAACTGTTCCTCTCTCTACTCTACCAGTAGCAACTGTACCACGACCTGTGATTGTGAATACGTCTTCAACTGGCATTAAGAAAGGTTTGTCTGTTTCACGAGCTGGGTCTGGAATGTAGCTATCTAATGTGTCAAGAAGCTCTTGAATTGGCTTTAACCATTCGCTATTAAGGTCGTTAGCGTCGCAAGCTTCGTTAGCTTTTAAAGCTGAGCCCTTAATAATTGGAGTTTTGTCTCCTGGGAAACCATATTCTGTAAGAAGATCTCTAACTTCCATTTCAACAAGTTCAAGAAGTTCTGGATCGTCTACTTGGTCTACCTTGTTCATGAATACAACGATGTAAGGAACACCTACCTGACGTGCAAGAAGGATGTGTTCACGAGTCTGAGGCATTGGGCCGTCAGCTGCTGAAACAACTAGGATTGCGCCGTCCATTTGTGCTGCACCTGTAATCATGTTCTTAACGTAGTCAGCATGTCCCGGGCAGTCAACGTGAGCGTAGTGACGCTTGTTGGTGCTGTATTCAACGTGAGCTGTGTTAATTGTAATTCCTCTAGCTTTCTCTTCTGGAGCTTTATCAATTTCATCATATTTCATTGCATCAGCCTTTCCGAGCATGCTTGAGTAACGGCAGATAGCCGCTGTAAGTGTGGTCTTACCATGGTCAACGTGGCCGATAGTTCCAACGTTAACGTGTGTAAGAGACCTGTCAAATTTTGCTTTTGCCATTTTTATAATCTCCTTTATTTTTTATTGTTAAAATTCACTTTTGACGAGTGAGATTTTATCACATTTTAATATTTTAATCAAGCGTTTTTAAGTGTTTTTGCAAGATTAATTATTTTTTGCCCTTTCCCCTGCAACTTTTTCTGCAATATTCTTAGGAACTTCTTGATATTTTAGTGGTTCCATAACGAATGTGCCTCTACCTTGGGTTTGAGAGCGAAGGTCGGTAGCATAGCCGAACATTTCAGCTAGTGGCACTTCTGCGTTGATTCTTTGATAGCCTGGAACGGTATCGTTTCCAAGAAGTATACCACGGCGAGAAGTTAGGTTACCCATAACTGTGCCAAGATATTCGTCTGGAACTTCAACCATAACCTTCATGATAGGCTCTAAGAGCACTGGGCGAGCCTTAGATGCACCTTCCTTGAAGGCAAGTGAACCTGCAATCTTGAACGCCATTTCTGAAGAGTCGACATCGTGGTAAGAGCCGTCGTATACGGTAGCCTTGAAGTCTACTGTTTCATAGCCTGCAACAACGCCGTTCATTCTAGCTTCGTTTATACCGTTGCAAACTGGTTGAATGAATTCTTTTGGAATAGAGCCGCCAACTGTTTTATCTTCGAACTGGAAGCCAGAACCTGGAATTTAACCCAGCAGTGACCGTATTGACCTTTACCACCAGACTGACGAACGTATTTTCCTTCGGCGTTAACTGTGTCGCGGATTGTTTCACGATAGCTAACCTGTGGTTGACCTACGTTTGCTTCTACCTTAAATTCACGAAGAAGTCTGTCTACGATAATTTCAAGGTGAAGTTCGCCCATACCAGCAATAAGCGTTTGACCTGTTTCTTGGTTTGTGCTAACTCTAAAAGATGGATCTTCACGAGATAGTTTTCCAAGAGCTAAGCTCATCTTTTCTTGCATATCCTTAGATTTAGGCTCAATTGCAAGTTGGATAACTGGTTCTGGGAATTTCATAGATTCAAGTTGAATTGGGTGTTTTTCGTCGCAAAGCGTGTGACCTGTGATAGTATCCTTTAAGCCAACGATAGCTGCAATATCACCTGCTGAAACTTCTTGAATTTCTGTTCTGTTGTTTGCGTGCATACGAATAAGTCTACCAACTCTTTCTGTTTTGCCGTTGTTTGCGTTGTAAACGTAAGAGCCAGCTTTTAGCGTTCCGGAGTACACACGGAAGAACGTAAGTGTTCCAACAAATGGGTCTGTTGCAATCTTGAAAGCAAGGCCAGCAAGTGGACCGTTTGGGTCTGCGTGACGTTCTTCAACTTGCTCTGTTTCTGGATTGATACCTTTAATAGATTCAATGTCGAGTGGAGATGGAAGGTAATCTACCATAGCGTCGAGTAAGTTTTGAACACCTTTATTCTTATAAGAAGAGCCGCAAAGCATTGGTGTAACCGCCTTAGATATTGTAGCTTTTCTTATAGCTTGTTTTAATTCTGGAAGAGTAATCTCTTCGCCAGCAAAATACTTTTCAAGAAGCTTGTCGTCAAGTTCAACAATGCTTTCAATTAGTGCATCGTGACGCTTTTTAGCTTCTTCTTGATAATCAGCTGGAATTTCCACTTCGTCGATAATTTTGCCCATATCGTCTTCTGGAATATAAGCCTTCATTGTTAAAAGGTCTATAACGCCCTTAAAGGTTTCAGCCATTCCAATAGGCATTTGAAGTGGAAGTGGCTTTGTGCGAAGTCTGTCGCGAACGGAGTCTACGCACTTGTCAAAGTATGCATCATCTCTGTCCATTTTGTTAACATAGATGATTACAGGAACTTTACACTCGTTTGCTTGACGCCAAACTGTTTCCGTTTGAGGTTGAACCTTATCACGAGCAGATAGCACAAGCACGGCACCATCTAGCACTTTAAGTGAACGAAGTACTTCAATTGTGAAGTCTACGTGACCCGGGGTATCGATGATGTTAATTTTATGACCGTTCCATTGGCATGTTGTGCAGGCAGATGTGATGGTAATACCACGTTCTTGTTCTTGGGCCATCCAGTCCATAGTAGCTTGACCGTCGTGCACTTCACCAATCTTATGGTTAACGCCGGTGTAGTAAAGAATTCTTTCCGTAGTGGTTGTTTTACCAGCATCGATGTGCGCCATAATACCAACGTTTCTGGTCAAATGTAAATCTGTTGCCATTTTATTCTCCTTTTATTATTTTTTTGGTTATTTTATTAAACCATCTTCATATTGTTTTTTTAGAAAGCTATTGCAAGCAGTCTTGTATTCTTCTCCGAATTTTTCAAACATAAATTTTCGCCACATTTTTTGAATGCGTTCCTCATTACCAAAGGAAAGTCTGTTATTTAATCCTCTGCACGTAAAATCATCGAACATAAACTCTGGACAAGGGCCGTAACTATCCGCATCAAGTTTTACATAAATGTCGCAAAAACCTCGTTTAAATTCTGCTACTGGCAAACCTAAGTTCTTTTTAGCAAAGCCATCAAAGTCTTCAGTTTCTAATTTATCAATAAACATAAGTCACCCTCCTAATCTTACCAACGATAGTGAGCAAATGCCTTATTAGCCTCAGCCATTCTGTGCATTTCTTCTTTCTTCTTAATAGCGTTACCTGTGTTGTTGTAAGCATCAAGAATTTCGCCAGCAAGCTTTTCTTTCATTGTTCTTTCGCCGTTTCTCTTTCTAGCAAAAGTAACAAGCCAACGTATAGCAAGAGTTTGACGTCTGTCTGGACGAATCTCCATAGGAACTTGGTACGTAGCACCACCAACACGACGACCCTTTGTTTCAAGCACAGGCTTAACGTTTTCAAGAGCATCTGTGAAAATGTTTAGTGGTTCAGCGCCAGTTTTCTCTTTAATTATGTCGAAAGCGCCATAAACTATATCTTCAGCAACGCTTTTCTTTCCGTCTAACATAACTTGGTTAATAAGCTTTGTTAAAAGTTTACTTCCAAAAATTGGATCTGGAAGAACGTCTCTTTTAACCGCAGCATTTCTTCTAGCCATAATATATCTTCTCCTTTTATAGATTTTTAAAATAAGTTTTTTTGTAAATTAATGGTAAACCCAAAAGTTTTTTAAATTTGAACGCGATAATCTTTCAAAATAGCTGTTTTGCTTTGTCTCACTTTGAAAGGAACGCGTAATTTTTGTTAAAAGCGATCGGTTCAAACAAGGCTTTGGCAAATGCGGTTAGTTTTTTACAACCCCTTTAACAGAAACGTGTTTTTTCTTTCAAAATAGATGTTTTGTCGAGTTTTATTTTGAAAGGAACGCGTAATTTTTTCAAAAAGTGAGATTTCTACAAAACACTTTATTAGGATTATGTTTTTTCTTTCAAAATAGATGTTTTGCTAGGTTCTACTCACTTTGAAAGGAACGCGTAATTTTTGTTAAAAGCGGATGTTAAACAAGGCTCGACAAATGCGATTTAATTTTTAACAAACTACTTTAACAGAAACGTGTTTTTTCTTTCAAAATAGATGTTTTGCTAGGCTCGACAAATGGGGACAGGCAGGAGCGTACAAACGTACGTGACTGTCTGGCACCGTTTGGCAGCTAACGACGCAAAACGCTATTTTCAAAGAAAAAACTACTTTTTGGGTTTCTTAGCGCCGTACTTCGACCTACTCTGATTCCTTTTCGCAACGCCAGCAGCATCTAGCGTACCACGAACTATGTGATATCTAACACCTGGAAGGTCTCTTACTCTGCCGCCACGAACAAGAACAACGCTGTGCTCTTGAAGGTTGTGACCAATGCCTGGGATATAGCAAGTACCTTCTGTGCCGTTTGAAAGACGCACACGGGCAATTTTACGAAGAGCTGAGTTAGGTTTTTTAGGTGAAGTTGTTTTAACTGAAAGGCAAACACCGCGCTTTTGTGGGCAGTTTTCAAGAAGTGGAGATTTGCTTTTCTTATCAAAAGTTTTTCTACCCTTGTTTACTAACTGATTAATGGTTGGCATAACTTTCTCCTTTTATTAGATTTTTATCCTTTTGATATTTCAAAAAGAAAGAGTTGGGAAAATTCCCAACTCCGCAAAGTTAAACATTTTATAACTAACCTAACGCGCACAAGCTTAAAAAGTTTTAAGCCGAAAGTAAAACGCTTTCTCGGTGAACCCACCTGCCGTTTTGGTTACAAAAAGTTTAAACTTTTTGGCGTGGAAACAATTCCAGCACGAAAGCATTTTACTAGATACTCCCCATATTGTCAAGGGTTTTTAAAAAGTTTTTTTAAAAATAT
>ERZ1643247.2348-NODE-2348-length-15179-cov-28.853346_pt1 | contig 15179 bp, 16 predicted proteins | sample MGYA00579264_ERZ1643247 | MGnify/ENA primary metagenome ERZ1643247 (study PRJEB29033, sample SAMEA4952262) | chicken gut metagenome | biome: Broiler Chicken; feature: Gastrointestinal Tract; material: Caecum | place: Ireland | collected 2018 | study: Broiler... | reverse complement strand
CGCGGTGCGGCGTGAGCTATACGGACAACCCTACGGGGGCAACGGGGCATAGCTACGTCGCTTCGATCACAGAGCCTACTTGTACGGAACGGGGCTATACCATCTACACCTGCACAAAGTGCGGGGACAGTTACCGCGACAACGAAACGGCGGCGATCGGGCATAACTATGTGCAGGAAACGGTTTCGGCGACTTGTACGGAGCATGGGGGAATCAAATACACCTGTACCCGCTGCGGGGTAAGCTATAACGGCAGTCAAAGCGAGCCGCTCGGTCATGTGTATGTGACGGAAACGGTGGCGGCAACCTGTGAAGAGGGCGGCTATACCAAGCATACTTGTTCGAGGTGCGGGGACAGCTATACGGATAATCAAAGCCAGCCGCTCGGGCATAACTTCATTATGACGACAAAGGAAGCGTCCTGCGAAGAGTTCGGCATGACGGTCTATACCTGTCAGGTGTGCGGGTACGAACGTACCGAAGAAACCGGCGCGTATCCTACGGGGCATAATTATTCCAACTTTATCGTAAAGGCGGCGACCTGCACGGAGGACGGGGAGCGCAGATATGTCTGCGACAAGTGCGGCGACGAATATACGGAAGTCATCGCCGCGACGGGGCATAGCTATGCGATTACCGACTCGACTTCCGAAAACGGTAAGACGACAAGAGTATATACCTGTACGATATGCGGCGATTCCTATACGCAGGAGCTTGGCGATCAGTATGACGAGGTAACGTCATATGTGGAAGATCTGTTTGAGCAATACCGCCCGTACATGGTATGGGTGTTCCTTGCGACCGCTGCCGTTTGGAGCATCGTGATGGGCGTGTTCTTTGCAATCGCTCATAAGAACGAGGACAAAGAGAAAGCAAGGAGAATGCTTGTGAACTATTTTATAGGACTTGTTGTGATCTTTGCAATACTCGTTGCCTGCCCGTATCTTATCCGCGGAATTGCCGCTTTGGTAACGTAAAAAAATTTTTTTTCGGGAAAATGCTCCGAACCCCTTGACAAACGGGAGAAAATGTGATATTCGTATTAACACGAAGAAAGAAAAAAGGAGGCGCACTCATGAACGCAAAGGAAATCATTGCGAAAGCGGACAGAGGAGAGGGGCTGACCGAAGAAGAGATCAAGGTCTATCGTGAAGCAGTCGAGCCTGTCAAGCACACCTACGGTAAGTACGGAACGCTCGCCAAGAAGTATCTGGAAGAGGAGAATGTCGGCAAGTATTGGGCTATTGAAAACCTTCCCGAATACCTGCACGGTATCGACCGTCAGGCGGACGAGCTGTACGAAACCATGTATGCGAAGCTCTCCAAAGACGAACGGTATAAGCGGACGGGCAACTTTATGGAGGACTACCGCAGGCAGACAGAGATACAGAGGCTTATAGAGGAAGAAATTCTTTCCGAGCTTGTGTATGTGGATTGACGGGAGGTGCAACGTGAGAGCTGTTTTAGGAATCGGGAAGGGCTTGCTGAAAGCGGTGTTCATAGGGGTTGTGTTTATCGGAACCTGCGTCATGAACTTTATCGGCGCGATCATTTGCGCGATAGCGGGAAATTGAGAGGTGGAGTATGGAACGTAAACCGGATACGCCCGTTCGCAAGAGCCGCAGGAAGTATGAAGAGCGGAACAAAGACGAGCGGAAAGAAAAGAACAAGGTGTGGGGAACGAGCATAGACCGCCAATACGCGAACGAGATAGATGAGTTTCTTGCAAGGTATAACCTTACAAAGGTGGAGCTGATCGTCGCAGGGCATCAAGCCTTGCTCGATCACTACGGCCCGAAAGAACAACAAAATAAAGAGTAAGTTTGTGAGCGCAAGGACTACGGCCCTTGCGCTCCGGTTTTAACGGAGTATTTAAGGTTTGAGGTAAAAGCGATGAAAACTTGTAAGGGAGTAATTTATATACGAGTTCCTACGATGGAACAAGCGCACGATATACCGTGCGAGAAAAAGCGTAAAGAAAATTTATGGGAAGATATACCCGATTTTGCGCGGCAAAGCGTTGCGGAATATATCCGTCACCATAAATCTGCGAAACAAAAATAAACAACAGAATATGCCGAACGGCATAAGGAAGAAAACGGTCATCGGGAAGATGGAGCGTAACGGACTTATGCCGCCGCGCTTTGTCTTTCAATGTTTTTAAGATGGAGGATGAGAGTGTGAATAAAAGGCATAGAGCATTAAATTTAGGGAAAAAGAGCTATATTGTTAATAGTTATTTTATGGGAGGTAATAAAATCGATGAAGTATTGATGAGGACGGCTTTTTATGAGGCACAAGAAGAAATTCGGATGATGTCAAATCAATTGGGGATAAGCGATCAAGGAGGAAATCCTTGACAATGAAAAGTAATAATTGTATAGTAGGTATATACGTTAGGTTGAGTCGAGACGATGAACGTGCAGGTGAGTCGTTATCGATCGAAAATCAAAAGTCTTTACTTGTGCGATACGTCAACGAAAAGGGCTGGATTCTGCATGATATATATGTAGACGATGGAATTTCAGGCACGACGTTTGAACGTGAAGGCGTGCAAAGGTTGCTTACCGATGCTAAATGTGGTATAATCAATACAATCGTAGTCAAAGATATGTCGCGATTTGGGAGGAATTACATTCAAATCGGACAATATATCGACTATGTTTTTCCCATGTATCATATTCGGTTCATTGCTGTCAGCGATAACATAGATACAGGGAGCGATAATACCATTGCAATGGACATGATGCCCATAACTAATGTATTTAATGAATGGTATGCCGCTAACACAAGTCGAAAAGTGCGGCAAATATTTATTGCTAATGCGAAACGGGGCAAAAGCAATATGTCGCATCCGCCATATGGCTATTTGTTTAGTGATGACGGTTCGAGAAAATTTGTGATCAATACAGAAGTAAGCGCCAATGTTGAACGCATATTTGAGATGCGAGCCAGCGGACTACCTCCGGCACGAATCGCCGAAAGATTTAACGAAGAACACATAACTACGCCGCAGGATTACAAAGTACAAAGGCTTGGTAAATATGCAACCATAAAGACTTACCATCTGTGGACGGATGCTTCTGTAAGAAAAATTCTCGACAATCCGGCATATATTGGCAATTTAGCTTTACAACGAAGGACATCTGTTTCGTTTAAAAATCATAAGGCTGTATATCGCCCGGAAGAAGAATGGATCGTTACAGAAAATGCGCATCCTGCTATTATTTCCAAAGAGCTTTGGCGCAGGGTTAAAGAAGTAGAAAAGTCTGTCAGTCAAGGGAAAAAAACTCGAAAAGGATATACTCATCCACTTTCAGGGTTTCTGTATTGTGCTGACTGTGGCGGAAAAATGAAACTGGATTATTATGCGTTAAAGCATAACGGTGATGTGACCGATATGGTTTATACATTTAATTGTGGCAATCATAAACGGTTAGGGAAAGCATATTGTTCAAGTCATTACATCAAGGCCAAAGACATAGAAAAATTTATTCTTGATGATGTCAAAGCGATGGCTTCTTGTGTCACTCTGAATGAAGCTGAAGTGCGCAAAAAATATTTAGAGCGCAAAACAAAATTGGCGGAAGATGAGTTAATGCACAATCGAAAAGAGCTTGATCAAAAACGTAGGCGTTGTGATAAACTTGACCAGCTAATAGAAACTGCGTTTGAGGAAAAGATCGCCGGAAATATGCCGGAAGATTTGTGCGTGAAACTTATCGAACGCTATTCTACCGAGCGTCAGCAATTACTTGGTGAGATTGAGGCTATGGATAAGCAGGTAGCGATGATAGCTAATGTACAAAATGATGTTGATGATTTTATTATGAGAGTAAAAAAGCATATGTTCGATGTTACGCTTACACGGGCGTTATGCTTCGAGCTTATTGATAAAATCGTTATAGGCAGAGCTGTTTCAGGTGAGCCGCAAAGCATAGGAATATACTACAAGGTTGACTTAAACTTGGCTCAATGAAGTGCGGGATGAAGAGCTGTGGTAGTTACAGTCCATTTTTACCAACAGCCACCGCGCGGGAAAATTTGAAAGAGCGGCAAAGCGCCCCGCGCGAATGATCCCGCAGGGGCGGCAACTTAAAACGGAATATTCGTATCATTCTAAACTCCGATGTTTCCGCATACAATAAACCACAGTCTTTGCCCGCGCGCGGGCAGGGGAGGTGGTTTTATTTTATCCGTCAAAAAGGGTATGCTGATCGCGGCGGCGGCAGTTTTCGCCTGCGTCGTGCTGCTGTCCCTCTGCTTTTCTTCCGTCGCGGCGGGCATGAGCGGCTCCGCTCTCTTCACGGTGGTGCTCGACGCGGGGCACGGCGGCGTCGACGACGGCGTCGTCGGCAAAACGACGGGAGTAAAGGAGAGCGAGATCAATCTTTCCCTCGTGTACGCCCTCAAAGAAGATTTTGAAAACGCGGGTTTCAAGGTCGTTCTGACCCGAACGGACGAAGGCGGGCTGTACGGCCTTCCGACCAAAGGCTTCAAGCGACGGGATATGCAAAAGCGCAGGGAGATCATCGAAGAGGCGTCTCCCGCGGTCATGCTCTCGGTGCATCAGAACTATTTTCCGTCCGATCCGTCCCGCCGCGGCGGGCAGGCATTTTACCGCATGGGCAGCGCCTCGGGTCAAAAGCTCGCGCAAAGCATTCAGGCGGAGCTCAATACCCTCTCTCAGCGCGAGCATTCCGCGCTCACGGGCGACTATTACATGCTCGAATGCACGAATTTCACCTCCGTCATCGTGGAGTGCGGCTTTCTTTCCAACGCGGAAGACGAGGAGCTTCTGACAGATCCCTCTTATCGCGAAAAACTTGCAAACGCCATATTTTGCGGAACGCTCGCCTTTTTGTCGTAAAGGCGGGCGTTTTCGCCGAAAAACCGCCCGCCGACTGTTGAATTTTTCCGCGGAATGTGCTATAATTTCAGCATGGCAAAATTCAACGAGGTCATGGAGCGCGAACGCGCAAAAAAACTTTCGCCCGTCGTGCTCGCCTTTGTGGGCGACGCGGCGTATTCGCTGTATGTGCGCGAGGGGCTCGTGCTCTCCTCAGATCATAAAACGGGCGCCCTGCAAAGGCTTTCCTCCGCGCGCGTTTCCGCAAAGGGCCAGGCGGCGCTGTTTTCGGAAATAGAGGAAAAACTCACCGATGAGGAGCGTGAAATTTTCCTGCGCGGGCGCAACGCCAAAAAGCCGACAAGAAGCAAAAACGCGAGCGTTGCGGAATACAACGTTTCCACGGGGTTCGAGGCGGTCATCGGCTTTTTGTACCTTTCGGGCGACTACCAAAGGATAGACGAATTACTGGCGGACAGATCATGAAAATAGAGGGCAGGAACGCCGTCTTGGAGCTGTTGAAGACGGATAAAGAGATCGATAAAATTCTTATGCAGAAGGGTGCGGAAGGCTCTTTGGGCAGGATCTTCGCCATGGCGCGCGAAAAGAAGGTGCGCGTGCAGTTTGCGGACGCCCGCCTCATGGACAAGGAGAGCGAAACGGGCAGGTGCCAGGGCGTCATCGCCTTCGTATCCGAATACGAATACGCCGACTTTTCGAAGCTGTGCGCCCCCAAAGAGGGCGGCCGCCTCGTCATCGTGTGCGACGGTATCGAAGACGTGCACAACCTCGGCAGCATCATTCGCGTGGCGGAGTGCGCCGGGGCAGACGGGGTGGTGATCCCTAAAAACAAGAGCGCGCAGGTTACGGGCGCGGTCGTGCGCGTCAGCGAGGGCGCGGCGAACCACGTGCAGGTGGCTCGCGTGCCGGGCGTCAATTACGCGGTAGACGAGCTCAAAAAGAGCGGCTTTTGGGTATACGCCCTCGAAGCGGACGGGGAATGCATTTACGACTGCGACCTCACGGGCGACGTCGCGCTCGTCGTGGGGGGAGAAAACAGCGGCGTTTCCGCCCTTACGAAAAAAAAGTGCGACAAGATCCTTTCCCTCCCGTTAAAGGGCAAGGTCAATTCCCTCAACGCGTCGGTGGCTTTGGGCGTCGCCGCGTACGAGGCCGTGAGGCAGAGAAGATGACGGACGAACAGCTCGCCCTCGCCGCACAGCGCGGAGACAGCGCCGCCACGCGCACCCTGCTCGAAAAGTACAAAAACGCCGTCCGCGGCTGCGCGCGCAGCTTTTTTCTGGAAGGCGGCGAAACGGAAGACCTCGTTCAGGAGGGCATGATCGGGCTGTATCTGGCCGTTACCGATTTCAAAGAGGGCGGCATGAGCTTCAAGAATTTCGCGTACCTCTGTATCCGCCGCCGCATCATGAGCGCGGTCAAGAGCGCCGCGCGCAAAAAGCATTCCCCCCTCAACGACGGCGTGCCCTTCCCCGAAGGTGAGGGCAAAGACATCGCCTCTCCCGAAGACCCCGAATCCTCTCTGATCGCGGGGGAGGAGGCGGAGGAGTTCTGGCAGAAAGTGCGTTCTTCCCTTTCCGCCAGCGAGTACGAGGCGCTGCTGCTGTACATGGAAGGGCTTTCCGTGGCAGACATCGCCGCGCGCCGCGCCGTTTCGGTAAAATCGGCAGACAACGCCATACAGCGCGCAAAAAAGAAGATAGAGGGCATCGAACGCGCGCGCTTTCGTCGGGCGGATACTCCGGCGAAGGAAAATCGGGCAAAAAAGCGATAGTTTGCCCCTCTCCGCGCAAAATTTTGCACTTCCTTTTTCTTGCAAAATCCCCGCTCTTCCCTGCGGAAAAATATGCGGAAAATATTTTGTCATAGCGCTTTGCCGCGGCGTTGCGCGTAAAACGCGCGCACGGGCGCGCACAGGAGTTTTATGTCTTATCAGGCTTTATACCGTACCTTCCGCCCGACGACCCTTTCGGGGCTCGTCAGGCAGGAACACATCGTAAAAATTCTCGTCAACCAAATCGAAACGGATCGGGTGGGGCACGCATACCTTTTCTGCGGGCCGCGCGGCACGGGCAAAACCAGCACGGCAAAAATTTTCGCCAGGGCGATCAACTGCGAACACCCCGTGAACGGTTCGCCCTGCGGCAAGTGCGCGGCGTGCACGGCGCTCGCCGATCCCGCCAATCTCGACGTAACGGAAATAGACGCCGCCTCCAACAACGGCGTGAACGAAATGCGCGACCTGCGCGAAAAGGTGCAGTATCCGCCCGTTTCCGTGCGCTATAAGGTGTACATCGTAGACGAGGTGCACATGCTCTCCGATTCCGCTTTCAACGCTCTTTTGAAAACGCTGGAAGAACCTCCGCGGCACGCCGTGTTTATCCTCGCCACCACAGAGCCGCAAAAACTTCCCGCAACCATTCTTTCCCGCTGCATGCGCTTTGACTTCAAGCTGATTCCGCAAAAGGATCTCGAAGAGCACATCAAGGGCATTCTCCGTCAGATCGGCAAGGATTACGAAGACGAAGCGGTTGCCGCCATCGCCCGCGCGGGCGCGGGGAGCGTCAGAGACAGCTTGTCCATCGCCGATATCTGCATCTCGTACAGCCGCGGCAAGCTCACGTATGCAGACGTGAACGAGGTCTTGGGCAGCGCCGATTTTTACGAGATCGCCAGGCTCGGCGAAGCGCTCTTTTCGGAAAACGTGTCAGACGCCCTTACGGAAACGGAGCGGGTCATCTCCTCCGGCAAGGGAGTGGGCGTGCTCACCAAAGACATTTTGAACTTCATAAACAACTGTTCCATCGCAAAGTCGTGCAGGAACGCAAATTCCATACTCAACCTGCCCGAGGAGATGTTTGCGGAAATTTCCCGCATCGCGGAAAATGCGGACGGCCGCAAGATATTGCGCTGTGCGGAAATTTTCACGGGGATCGAAGCGGATCTGCGCTATTCTGTCTCGCCGCGCATCATTTTCGAAACGGCAGTCGTCAAGGCGTGCATGCCCGAAACGGATTTCGACGCGCTTTCGCTGGCAAGGCGGCTCGACGCGCTCGAAGCAAAACTCAAAAACGGCGCGTTCACGGCGGCGCCCGCCGCGCAGAATGCGGCGTCGGCGGCTTTGCCGAAGCAGGAGAGCGGCCCTTTGCCTGTATTGGAGGAAGCGCCTTTTGAAGACGTCCCGTTCGACGAGCCGCCTCCCCCCGAGCCGGATCTTTTCTCCGCGCGGCGCGCCGAACCGGAAAAGGTGAACGCGCTCGCGCCCGATAAGCGCAAGGGGGCGTTCGGCTATTTCATGCGCGCGCTCCGTTCGAGCGCAAAAAACGGCGTGCTCTTTACCATGTGTCAGGATCTGGAGCCGTCTTTTGAAGGAGACAAATTTATCCTCACCGCGTCGAGCGAGGTTATCTTCCGCTCGCTCGGGCGCGCGGAGCATCATAAAAGCATTCAGACCGCGCTGGAAGGCATCGGCATCACAGATTTCGAGGTGCGTCTGCGCGGCGCGAAAAAGGATCAGCTGGAAGAAGACATCGCCCGCCTGAAAAAGGATTTCGCGGGCACGGAAATACAGGAAAAATAAACGTTCGGAGGGCGGAATCATGGCATCATTCAAAGGCGGCATGGGCGGCGGCAACATGCAGAATCTCATGAAGCAGGCGCAGAAAATGCAGGAACAGCTGCAAGAAACGGAAAAGCTTTTAGACGACTGGGAGATCGTCGGCACCAGCGGCGGCGAGGCGGTCGTCGTCTATATGAACGCAAAAAAGATCATCGACGGCATCGAGCTCGACCCCAAGGTCGTAGACCCCGAAGACGTGGAGATGCTCGAAGATCTCATCATGGCGGCGATCCTCGACGGCTATAAAAAGGCAGACGAGGTGTATAAAGAAAAGATGGCGCCGTTCGGAGGCATGGGCGGCATGGGAGGTCTGCTTTAATGCAGGTTTATATCGAGCCGATCGGCAGGCTCATCAATGAATTTTCCAAGCTTCCGGGCGTCGGCAAAAAGAGCGCCCAGCGCTATGCGTATAAGATCATCGGCATGAGCGACAGCGAAGCGCAGGAATTTGCCGCGGCTATCCTCAACGTAAAAAAGAAGGTAAAATACTGCAAAATATGCGGCAATTTTACCGAAAACGAGGTGTGCGACGTCTGCAAGGAGCGCGACAAGAGAACGATCTGCGTCGTCAAAGAGCCCAAAGACGTCATCGCACTGGAAAAGCTGCACGAGTACAAGGGGGTATATCACGTCCTGCACGGGGTCATCAGCCCCATGGAGGGCGTCGGCCCCGACGATATACGTATCCGCGAGCTTTTGGCGCGCATCGCCGAAGGCGGCGTGGAAGAGGTCATCATCGCCACCAATCCCGACGTGGAGGGAGACGCCACCGCGATGTATCTGGCAAGGCTCATCAAGCCCTTGGGGATCAAAGTTACCCGCCTGAGCCGCGGCATTCCCGTCGGCAGCGAGCTGGAATATACCGACGACGTTACCCTTTCCCGCGCGTTCATCGAGCGGAAAGAGGTTTAGCTTTCGGGGCGCCCTGAAAAGGGAGCGTCGCGCCGCATGGGGGAACGTTTCGCTGAAAAATGTGGCGGCTATGCTTGCAGGCGCGCGCGGCGCGTATTAAAATAAATTTAACGAGAGAATGCGCGGCGCGAAAGCGCTTCGCGTTCTCTCGGAAAATTTATTTCGGAAAAAACTAAAAAAAGGGGAACAGACATTTGAAGCAGAAAATATCCGTTTTGGGCTGCGGGCGCTGGGGCTCGTTCATCGCCTGGTATCTCGCAACAAAAAAGGGAAAGGAAGTCTGGTCGTGGGGCCCGGAGGAAGATTACTCCTACAAGGTGCTCAAAGAAACGGGCAAAAACGAATACGTAACGCTGGATAAGTCCATCACGCTCACCTCGGATTTGCGTGCGGCGGTCTCGCGGGCGGAGATCGTCATCATTTCCATCAGCTCGCAGGGCCTGCGCGGGTTTATCGAGCGCATAAAGAGCTGCGCGGACATTTCGGATAAAATTTTCGTGCTTTGCATGAAGGGCATAGAGGTGGAAACGGGCGCCCGCCTTTCCGAGATCATGATCGGCGCGGGCGTAGACGCGCAGAAGCTCGCCGTATGGGTCGGCCCCGGGCACATTCAGGATTTTACGGCGGGTATCCCCAACTGCATGGTCATAGACAGCCACAATACCGAGCTGAAAATGGCGCTTGCAGACGATTTCAAGAGCGATCTTATCCGTTTTTATTACGGCAACGACATCATCGGCACCGAAATCGGCGCGGCGGCAAAAAACGTAATGGGCATCGCAGCGGGCATCTTAGACGGCGGCGGCGTTTCCACGCTCAAAGGGCCGCTCATGTCGCGCGGGGCGCGGGAGGTGGCAAGGCTCATCAAGGCGCTCGGCGGCAACGAGCTTTCCGCATACGGGCTGGCGCATCTGGGCGATTACGAAACGACCCTTTTTTCCCGCCATTCGCACAACCGCATGTACGGGGAAATGCTCGTAAAGGGGCAAAAATTCGAAAAGCTTGCCGAGGGGGTCATGACCGCCGCGGCGATGAAAAAACTCGGCGAAAGGGCGGGCGTGGAGCTTCCCATCACCGACGCCGTGTACGACGTGTGTTTTTCGGATAAACCTCAGACGGGCGAGGAATGGAAAACGCTGTGCATGGAGCGCATATCCCGCCTGTTTTCGAGAGATACGAAGTTTGAATTTTAAGCCCTTCCCGCTAATTCTTTTGCGCAGACAAAAGAATAAGCGGGAATCGGAGGGGAAACGATGCGCATGCGGCAAAAGGGGAAGAAGATGAGTGCAAAAAAGCAGTCTGAAAAGAGGAAAAGATCCTTTGATGGCATGAACAGCGCGGAGTTTGCCATAAAGTGGAAACGGGCGTTTGCGGGCGGCGTTCCGCAAGCGGTGATGCAAGAGCGCGTCGACGCGCCCGGCTGCTTTTTGTGGCACGTATTTTCCTGGGGCGATGCAAAACATCTGGAACGCGAGGCAGCCTCCGCCGCGTTCGACAAGGCGGATAAAGCGGGTGCGTTTATCGCCCAAGAATATTCTTTCAACGGCGGCGGCAAAAAGACAGAATATTTTTTCCGGAAATGCCCGCCCGATCTTAGCAGCGCCGATCTTGCGGGAGAGGCGGAGGTGTTCGTCGTCGGCAAAAATTTTGCGTGGACGTACGTCGTTACGCACGAAACGGACAGCGGCCTCGGCCCGTATTTCGCATGCCGCGGGCAAATAAGTTCGTAAAGCGCGGCGCCGCATGATATGAAAAGATAAATACCGCGGCCCCTTTTCGGGCAAAACAGCGGCGCAGACAAAAGTCTGCGCCGCCTTGGTTTTTCGGGTATAAAGATGTGAAAAGCGGTTACCAGCTCCTGCCGCCGCCGCCGCCGAAGCCTCCGCCTCCGCGGAATCCGCCGCCACCGCCGCCGAAACGCCCGCCGCCGCTCCTGCCCGACGATGCGGGGCGGGATACGAACGTGCTTGCCATGTTGCGCGTGGCGCTGCGCATGACGGAATTGAGTACGACAAAGTTGAGCAGCGTATTGTTCGGGGCGATCGCCCATACGGGCGGATCCATTTTGATGTCTTTGAACTTTTCTTCCCAAATATCCGAAACGCCCAAAACCTGCGCGTAGGGCAGTACGTTATAGTAATATTCGGGATCCTGTTCGAGCATCATTTCCAGCCTGTCTTTTTCGGCAAGCCGTATAAAATCGCGGAAGCCGAGCAGGGGATTCAGTTCGTCGATATATGTTTTGTTATGCCGCAGAAGGAAGGGCGCGAAGATCGCAATGCCCGATGCCAGAATGCAAAGGAAAATCGTGATGACGCTCAGAAGCAGCGTCTGCGGGAGCAGGAAATATGCCGCGACCGTCAGAACGGCGGCGATCGCGATCTGCCCTATAAAAATGCCGACGCGCACCTTTTTGGAAATGCGGAAGCCGTTTTTCTGAGCCCAGTATCCGATGGCGAAGATCGCCGCGAGCGGCACCGCCGCCACCGCGCCGCCGAACGCCCAGACGGACGAATGGATATGAAGCCCTCTGAAAAGCACCGTTCCAAAGCATAACAGCACCGAAACGATCAGCGCCGCGGCCGAGATCGCCGTAGATTTTCCGGTAAACATCTGCGGCGTTTCCTTTTTGACCTGCTTTTTCGCGTATTCCGCCGTTTGGTAGAAAGAGTTTGCGAGCGACGAAACGGCAATCGTATCGCCGTCTCGGAACAGCCGCGCGAACACCGTTTTTTCATGTTCGGAAGCGTTCCCGTCAAGATCGTCGCGCTTGCGCAGGACGGGATCTTTTTCGTCGGTCAAATCGATGAACAGCTTTTTCTTGTATGCCCAATAATAGATGAGCGACGTGATGTCTCCGTTCTGAACGGTGCCGTCGATCAGCGAACCCGCGAGCATGGGGTCTATGCCGTCGGGCGGGGTAAAGTTAACGACGGGCGTCGGCTCGTTTTTGGGCAGAAGTATCGCCAGAACGGCGACTGCCGCCAGCAATACCGCCGCTATGACGAGCGCCGCGATCTCGCCGCCGTCGGGCGTCATGCCGCCCATTGCGCCCGCAGAGAGGCTGCACTGCACCGTTACAGGGGAAAACGGCGAAAGGTCTTTCACGTTCACCGTTACCGTTTTGCCGTCTACCGAATAATCGCCGGTAAATTCGCTGTCGTTGATCCTTATCGCGCCTTCGGGCGCTTCGGGCAGAACGAGCACGCACGTCGCGTTTTCCATTCTCGTCGTCCAGCCGCCGCCGATCAGGTTGAGGTATACGGTATTTTTCCCCGCAGAGGCGGGGAGCTTCAAGGAATATTCGATCGTATAGGTCACGGGCTCGTCGGTCGGAACGGTACGGTTTTCGTCTCCGAGGTATACGCTGATAAACCCGCCCGAAAGCTGTACGTCGAACGCGTCGTCCGAGCGTATGTCGGAATACACTTCGTCGCCGTCATAGGGCAGGTCGCGTATGATGCCGTGCTTGCCCCATGTGTTGAATACCGCGGTGATGTTTTCCGTAACCTGAAAGGTGCGCCCGCTCTCGTACTCGTAGCGTACTTGATAGTTTTGAATATAGTAAGAATTGTCGCTCGTCAAAGAGCCGCTGCCGCCCAAGCCCGAAACGATGAACCATGCGACCATAAAAACGGCAACGGCGACCGCCCAAATGATAACGGAAGCATATTTCTTCATATTATCTCACCGCTGAGGCTCAGAACTGCACCTTTACGTTTTTGCGGGCTTCCTCTTCGATCTCGTAATAAGCGAATTTTTCGAGATGCATGGCGCCTGCGATGATGCTGGCGGGGAACATCTGGATCTTCGTGTTGAACTGCTTGACGTTCGCGTTGTAGTACTTGCGCGCGTTGGCGAGTTCGGATTCTATCTGTTTGAGCTGATTTTGCAGATCGAGGAAGTTGGTATTCGCCTGTAACTGCGGATATTGCTCCACGACCACGTTCAGGAGGGTGCGCAGTGAGCTCGTGAGGGCGTTTTCCGCGTTGATCTTCGCTTCCGTGCCGCCCTTGGCAGCCATTGCCGCATTCCTCGCGGCGATCACGTTTTGCAGCGTTTCGCTTTCGTGCTTGGCGTAGCCCTTGACCGTTTCCACAAGGTTGGGAATCAGGTCGTACCTCTTTTGCAGATACACGTCGATGGTCGCCCACGCTTCCTCGCAGGAGTTGCGCATCTTAACGAATTTGTTGCGCGTGCTGACGCAGCAGCATACGATGATGATGACGAGCAGCACGACGACCGCCGCGACGACGATCCCGATGATCGCGCCCGTGGAGATCAGCAAGTTAAACATTTTTCAGCCTCCGAAATATGATATCGTGCGGATAAGCTCCGCGCATTTATTATATAATAAGTGATAGCGGTTTGTCAATGCAAAAAACAAAAATCTCCTTCCCGACCGGGGAAGGAGAGAGCAAGTTATAATTTTTGCGTCAGTCTGACGACCTCCGACATATGATAGATGAGCGAGTCGAGCTCTTCGTCGCTGAGGGGCGACAGGTGCGATTCTATATGCTTGAAACCCAAGCGGAAAAAACGCATTACTTCCGCCTCGCCTTTTTCGGAAAGGGAAATGTTGATCAGGCGCCTGTTTGCGCCGTCCTGCGAGCGCGTTGCAAAGCCGCTTTCTACGAGTTCGGTCACGATGCGCGTCATCTGCTGGTTGGAAACGCCGAGCTTTTCCGAAAGCGCGCTCATGCTCATCTGCTTTTGCGCGTGCAGTATGAACATGCAGAAGACCATGTGATGAGAAATGCGACCGTTCCCGTCGCCTACGGGCGGACGAACGTAGCTTTTGCGGAATTCCGGCGCCGCCGAGAACATCATTTTTGCGAATTGTGCGATTTTTTCCTGCCTTGTCTGCATGGGGGAAACCTCATTTTTACGCCTTTATTATAGCCGCTCGCAAGGGGATTGTCAACCGTTTTCGCTAAAATTTCATATTTATAAATATTAAATATATATGAAATATTTGACAAGCGAACGCAATCGTGATATAATCGAAAAAAATTTGTGCGGCATATGCCGTATTTTTGCACAACGCGCACAGGAGGTGCCGGCAATTGCTTAGGATATTGAAAACTTTGAAGGCGCGCGAGTGGCTCTATGCCGTGCTCGGCGTGGGGTTCATCGTGTTGCAGGTCTTTTTGGATCTGACGATGCCCGATTACATGTCTACCATCACCGAACTCGCCGTTTCGGGCGCGGCTTCTGGCATGGCGGAAATATGGAAAAACGGCGGGCTCATGCTTGCGTGTGCATTCGGCAGCGCGCTGAGTTCGGCGGTGGTCGGCTTTTTTGCAGCGCGCATCGCGGCGGCGGTCGCGTTCCGGCTGCGCGGCAGAGTGTTCGACAAGGTGGAGAGCTTTTCGATGGAGGAGATCAACAAATTTTCCACTGCGAGCCTCATCACCCGCACGACGAACGACATCACGCAGGTGCAGATGGTCATTTCCATGGGCTTGCAGGTGGTGGTCAAGGCGCCCATTCTCGCGGTCTGGGCGATCGTGAAAATCCTGAACAATAATTGGCAGTGGTCGGTCGCTACGGCGTGCGCGGTCATCGTTATGGTGCTCATGATGCTCGTTCTGCTCATCGCCGTGTTCCCGAAGTTCAGGCGGGTGCAGAAGCTCACCGACAACCTCAACGCGGTCACGCGCGAAAATCTGACGGGCGTGCGGGTCGTGCGCGCCTACAACGCGGAGGAGTATCAGGAAAAGAAGTTTGAAAAGGCGAACGGCGAGCTGACCAAAACGCAGCTGTTCACCTCCCGCG
>ERZ1643247.2347-NODE-2347-length-15198-cov-25.310969_pt1 | contig 15198 bp, 8 predicted proteins | sample MGYA00579264_ERZ1643247 | MGnify/ENA primary metagenome ERZ1643247 (study PRJEB29033, sample SAMEA4952262) | chicken gut metagenome | biome: Broiler Chicken; feature: Gastrointestinal Tract; material: Caecum | place: Ireland | collected 2018 | study: Broiler... | reverse complement strand
TGCCAAAAAAATGCAGAAAAAACTGCAAAATCCGCCCGCGGGACAGCTTTGGGACTAAATGGCATAGATTTTCCTTTCAAGACATGATATATACCATTCATGCCAAATTACGCCCGGAGAAAAACGATTTATAGTATAATAAAGCGGATGAAGAAGAGGCATGTAAGATTGTTGAACGAATATTCTTAGCATGCTTTTTTTAAATTTGAGAGAGGAGAACAATTATGAAAAAATTCTTGGCTCTTTTATTGGCGGTTTTGAGTTTATGGACGGTGACGTTGTCCGTTGCGGGATGTGCGGAACAGAAAATGCCCTCTTTTTCCATCAACGAAGCGGGTGAACTGATTTGTACCCTCCCGGACGGTTCCACTCAAAATTTGGGCAAAGTCCGGGGCCGGGACGGAGAAGACGGTCAGGACGGCCGGGATGGTTTGGACGGCAAGGACGGACAAAATGGGATGAACGGTAAAGACGGCATAAACGGCCAAGACGGCAAGGACGGCGCCGACGGACAGAACGGCAAGGACGGAGAAGACGGCAAAGACGGCAGCGTGATCACCATCGGGGACAACGGGCATTGGTACATCGACGGCGAAGATACCTTTATCATCGCGGGAAAGCGCGACGCCATCGAAGTCGACATGACCGGAGAAGCGTTTGGTCCGGAGATCCCTCTGCCTGTACAGTTCCGCAGTGAACCGCATACAAATCACGTATTAAATATGGAGAATGTAAACTACTTTTATGATACAAACGGGGAATTAGATTCTTTTCAAATTTACACAGAAGATGTACGCGATATTTATGCTTATTATGATTTAATTTGTTATGATTTTGATCCTGACTTAAACGGCTTACTCATCCTGCCAGATACGAGAAATCTTACCGGTATTACTACTACTTATAATTTTGTTCAATACATATCGGATAACAGTAACTTACACAAAAAGGTTATTTATCAATATATTTTAAATGGCAATGTCAGCATTCAGGGAAATATATATCCGTTTGAAATAATTATTAACCCGGTTGGTATTGATGAAGAGCAAATCGCGAAAAGCCCTCTGATGACGCCGGGGTATGAAGATACCTTTTCTCGCTATATCTGTGCAGACGGGGATAAGATTATTACGCAACCCAGTCAGCTAATGCTTGTCGGAGATATTTGGCGAGTGTCGGGATCTGATTTTGGCGATTGGGTACGTCCTGATATCACTTCCTGCGGCGGCGGGATCTATTATCCTAAAACAGAAGGAAATCCTTATACAGAAGATATGCCAAAACTTGCTGCGGCTGTTTCGCACGAGGACGAAAATATTTTTTAAACGTTGTATTTCAGTTTTACGATGAGCTTAGTATGAGTGACGAAGAGGTTTATAATGCCGTGCGGAGTATTATGGAAGTGTTGAAGGATAGCTTTGTTGTATACGATTACGACCACTACCAACATCAGTTTGATGAAGAACCAGTTCCTTGATGCAGTTCAACGATATAAGCAGGAGATAATGTTGAATCGACATTATTTTTTAATTGCGATGTCTTAACATATAATGAAATACAATACGCCGTTGATCATATCAATGCTGGGCATCCTGTAAGCATTGATATAAAACAAGGCGGAATTGGACAAGGACACGTCGCCGTTGCCTTTGGTTATGATTATGATGAGGATGGTGATGTTTTATTATTTTTGCATAACGGATATCTTGATAGCGATGGAAAGAATAGCCGTTTTATTGTTCTCGAAGAGTCTGATGAACCTTTAATATATTCTGCGGCTGCATTGATCCCGAACGATCTTCCACACGTATGCAGCGATAACTATTATTATACAAATACAGACGGGAGCGTGACGGCGCACTGCCCCTGCGAGTTGGAAGATCACCCCGCGCACAGCGATCGATATACGCATTCTCTCGCTCCCTTAAACGGCTCACAGCATTCTATTCTCTGTTCGGGCAACGGAAATATCGGCACGGAAGATCATACATTCCAAACCGTCTCCTTTACCGATTCGGCCCATACGCTCTCCTGTGCATGCGGGTACACCGCTGCGGAAACACATTCGTTGACTTACAGCGGCAACTTTAATGATTGGATCGATGACCCGATCCAATCGACGCATACGGTTGCCTGTGCGTGCGGATATGTAGATGAACGCCCGCACGAACTGACCGCGCAGAGCCTGAACGGCGGTTGGCACAGCGTCACCTGCCCCTGCTTCGGCACAGAAAACGAGCCGCATCTCGCACACTTTGTGGACGTGTACATCGACGGGCACCTCTACAAACAGTGTACCGTCTGCGGCTACCTCGAATGGTGAACACTGAATTTGCGGGAAAATAAGTAACAATTTAAAAAAAGGGGGCTACTGATCACAAATCGGCGCCCCCTTTTAGTAAAACCGTGCTATTAAAAACGGGTATTGACAAAAGATCAAAAATGCGGTAATATGAATGGGATACAGAAAGGGGCGCCCCTTTCTGTGAGGCCGAGGCCTCACAGAATTACCCTTATAGGGAAAAGATGCCGCGTTTTTGCCGGGACGAGTAAAAATTTTTAAGTTCGTGCCTGAAAAAATTAAGTTTGTGCTGTTTTTTTGTATAGCTATTTAATTTTCGGGGAAAGTATGGTATAATGAACATCAAGTCTTTGAAAGGTAGGGGAGAGGCCATGTTGAACATTGCCATTATCGATGACGAGATCGAGGCCATCGAACTGCTCGAAAGTTTTCTCAATCGCTACTGCGAAAGGCGCAATTTGGAATGCAACGTGAGCAAGTTCAGCAATCCGGTCAGGTTTCTCGGCTCGTTCCGTCCGGTGTATGACATCATTTTTCTGGATATCGACATGCCGAACATGAGCGGCATGGACATCGCGCGCAGCATCCGCAAGACAGACGGCGAGGTCGCGCTCATCTTCGTCACCAACATAGCGCGCTACGCCATCCACGGCTATGAAGTGGATGCGGACGACTTCGTCGTCAAGCCCGTTAAATATCCCGGATTTGAAATCAAACTCGACCACGTCATCAAAAAGCACGGCACCAAGGATAAGCCTCGCGTGGTCGTTTACGAGGACGGCATCATGCGCTATGCGCCCATTTCGGAAGTCCGCTATGTCGAGGTCATCAAGCATAACATCATCTACCACATGACGGGCGGCGAGTACGAAAAACGCGGCACGCTCAAAAACGAGGCGCAGCTGTTTGAAGAGAACGGGTTCGCGCAGTGCAACAAGTCCTGCCTGGTCAACCTGCGGTACGTGCTCGGCATCATGGGGTATAATCTGCACATCGCCAAGACGAAGGGTTCGTCCGAATACGAGGAGATCCTCATCAGCCACCCGCGCAAAAAGGAATTTGTCCGCATCCTCAACAGATATCTGGAAGAACACCTATGACGCAATTCGAGTTTTATAAGTCCTTTCAATTCGTGTTCGAGCTGCTGCTCGCGCAGTTCCTCTACGTGTTCCGCTTCCGGCGACGCAGATATTTCTGGATCCGCCTGCCCATCGCGCTGGCGCTCTGCTTTCTCTTTGCCTGGGCGCTGCCCGTTGCCTCCGAGAATCCCTTTTACATGTCTTTTATATTCCTGCTGATCTTCCTTTTCACGCTGCTGATGAACAAGCTGATCTTTGAAGAGAGCTGGCTGTCCGTCGCCTTCTGCTGCATTGCGGGCTATACGACGCAGCACCTGGCTTTCGAGATCTACAACATGCTGCTCGTCGCGCTCGAATACCCGCAGTCGAGCGGCTTTTACGGGTCGGGCGACTTTACGGGCATGTTCTCCGACCTCTTCACGGCGGTGATGTACGTCTGTTCGTACGCGCCCGCCTACTTCGCATTTTACATGCTCTTTTCCCGCAAACTGCGCGCGAACGAGCCCATTAAACTCAAATCTACCTTTATTTTCATGATCGCGGCGTCCGTGCTCATCGTGGATATCGTGCTCAACGCCGTCGTCGTCAAGACGGATGTGGAGGGCGCAAAATCTCTGAAGATCGTCATCGGCGTGTACAACATGCTGTGCTGCTTCTTCTCCATGTTCCTTCAATTCGAGGTATCCGTGCGCAGAAAGCTTGAAGATACCCTCGACCTCGTCGAGCAGATGTGGCACCAGGCGAGCGAGCAGTACCAGATCTCCAAGGAAAACATAGAGATCATCAACCTCAAATGCCACGACCTCAAACATCAGGTACATAAGCTGCGCTCGGGCAGCGATATCAGCACCAAAGAGCTGGAGGAGATCGAAAAGCAGATCAGCATTTACGATTCCTCCGTCAAGACGGGCAACGACGGGCTGGACGTTATCCTCACCGAAAAGAGCCTGCTCTGCAACAAAAACGGCATCACCATCAACATCATGGCAGAGGGGGAAAAGCTCGACTTCATGACCAAGGAAGACATCTATTCCCTCTTCGGCAACATGCTCGACAACGCCATTGCCGCGGTGCGGGATGTGGACCCCGACAAGCGCATCATCATGCTCAACATCAGGGAGGTGGGGGAGATGCTCGTCATCCGCGAGAGCAACTACTGTTCCGAGCCAATCCGTTTTGAGAACGGCCTGCCCGTCACGCAAGGGGACAGGCGTTTCCACGGTTTCGGTATGAAGAGCATCAAATACGTGTGCGACCGTTACGGGGCGGACCTCACCGTCAAAGCGGAGAACAATATGTTCACCATCAATATCTTATTTTTGCCGAAAGACAGGGAAGGGAGCGCAAAATGACCGCATGCCGCCGTGTAAGAGCGGCATGCGGGGCGGGAAATTCCAAGAGGCGCCGCGGGCAGCGAAAAGTTGCCCGCGGCGCCGTTCAACGGCACGAATATAGGGCAAAACGGCACAAAGTAAGTTTATCGCCGAAAAGTTTCAGTTCGTGCCGCTCTCTATTGCTTTTTTCTCCGGCGGGGGTATAATCCCTATTGTAGACGGGTGGATCCGGTTTTTTGCAAGTCCGCGCGCCTGCAAAAAACATTTTTAAGGAGGGAGAGATGAATAATCGATCCAAGAGACAGTCGATTGCAAGGGTGTTTACCGTCCTTTTGGCAGCACTCCTTTGCTTTTCGCAGCTGGGTATTTTCATCGGGTGCGAGCCGGCAGAACCGCCAGGACCGTTGACGCCGCCCACTGAAACACCGAAAGTGCACTCCGTCGTCATGACCTACAATGATGCGGAGATCGAGGGGCTGCTGTCGGTGGATATCTCGCTAGGTGGTATCACGGTCAGCGCTACCGTCAACAAGGACGAGGGCGCGGAAGGCTCGCTCAGTTACGAGAGCTCTGATGAAAAAGTCGCCACCATCGACAAGGACGGCAACGTGGATTTCGTGTCCGCGGGCGAAACGGTGCTCACCGCCAAATACGGCAGCGAGTCTTGCAGTATAGTGCTTTCTGTGGAAAGCGGCTATGTCGAAAAGTATGCCGTCACCGTCATCGACGGCAAGGCGAGCGTCGGCACCGCGGCGGAGGGTGACATCATCACCATAACGCCCACCATCCCCGCGCATAAGGAGTTTGAAGACTGGTCGTTTGCCGACAGCACGACGTCGGTAACGTGGGTGAGCGGCAACATGTTCAAGATGCCCGCCGGCGACGTGACGGTCAAGGCCGAGTTCACCGATATGCTGTATTCGCTGCGCCTGGTCGGCGCCAAGGTCACCGAGGACGGCTCTGAGGAAGTGCAGGAGGGCGAGCTCATCGGCTACGACGGCACCGTCGAGAGCGAAGAATATGCTATCCGCGAGTACAAATATCCCTATGAGGCGAAGCTCTCCTTTGAGGCGATCGACCCGCCCGAAGGGAAGATGTTTGTCGGCTGGGACGAGAACGTCGCCAACAACCGCATCGATGCGGAGGAGGCCATTGCCGATTACGTGATGCCCGATGAGACGACCACGCTGTGGGCGAACTTCTCTACCTTTACGACCAAGGAACTTTTGCAGCCGACCGACATCTTAGGGAGCTGGAATCCGATCGAGATCGACGGCGCTTCCGCCGACCCCGAGCTGGAAGGCCTTTCCGGCTACACCTTCAATATTCCCGCCGGCACGACGAAGATGGAGGGTTATAACGAGGATATCCACGGCTCTATCCTTGATACCACGAATAAGCCCTCGCAGGCTATCCGCGCCATCTTCCGCAACCGCGGTCGGCAGCCTGTCACCGTCGAGATCTATGCTTCCTATCTGACCAACATCGCAACATCCGGTCTCGTCACCATTCAGCCGGGCGAAACGGTCAGCAAGACGTTTATCGCCCTGCTCGGTTTTAGTGCTAATCCTTGGTGGGGCTTCTCCGTTCGCGAGACGACGACTACGGAGGGCGGCGACGTCCCTCTGGACATCGTCATGGGCTGCGCGAATGCCTACCCGAAAGGGGATAAGACGCTCGCCGTTTCCTCCGGTACCCGCCTCGTACAGCTTGACAACTATACGGCGACGCTTGGCACCGCCTTCACCACGCGGGTAGACAACACGCAGGGCTGGACGCTGGTCGCCGCGTACGAACACAACAACGGTCTGGTCGCTCCCGCTGTCGTTACGGCGCGCCTGAACAATCTGCCCGCATACGATCCGGCCGATCCGTACATTACATTGTATATCAAGATGCAGAACCAGGCGGCTTCCGATCATTCGTACAACTACATGTTCGCCTTTGGCAAGGACGCGGTCCCGCTGGATGATGACATGCAGCTCAAAGACGGAACGAAGGCTGTAGATTTCACCGTCTATAACCAAGGTGAGACCAAACTGTTTGCTATCCGTTTGCCGCGCGAGGCTGCTGATCAGTTCTATTTCAGCATCATTAAGCTCAAATATGATACGCCGGACAATGTGCCGCCCGAATCTGTACAACCTTACTACGCGATGAACTTCAGCGTGGTGCTTACGTACAATAACGGCATCGGCTTTACTGGAGAGGTGACAGAATGATGAGATCGCAACATTTTAAGGTGAAAGCCGCAAGGCGGCTGGGACTACTGTTTGTGTCCCTGCTCCTCGCCGTAGCGTTGGTGTTTCTCCCTATGGTCAATAACTTCCTGTGCGCGAGTGCGGAAGAGCATGAGGTCGTGGGCGGAAACTACTTCCTCTCCGATTACGACACCGTTTCCGAGGTCGTAAAGGCGGGGTCGGAACTGGGCAAAGAGATCGTGGAGGAGGGCGTCGTTCTCCTCAAAAACGAGGGGAATGCCCTGCCGCTCAAGAGCGAGAAAAAGGTCTCGCTGTTCGGCAAAAATCTCTATGCTAAGATGGGCGGGCTGACGAGTGCCATGCGCAATGCCGGCTATGAAGTCAACCCGGCCTTGGAAACATTCTATAACAACAATGATCTCACCGGTACGGGCGCCCCTGGCCATCCCGGAAACGGCGTGGTCGTCAACGGCCTACCCACCGGCGAGGCGGATATCTCCAAGTTTACCGATCAGACTTCCATCGCCGAGTACAATGACGTCGCTATCGTTGGCTTCTACCGCACCAGCGGCGAGGGCTTCGACCTCCCGCGCACTATGGCGCAGGTAAACGGCAACTACAAGGCATTCGGCCCGGAAGTGGAGCCCGTCGAAGGCGCCCGCGCCGTCGATGACCATCAGCTGCAGCTGGATAAGAACGAGGCGGCGTTGCTCGACTACTGCGCGGCGAACTTCGAAAAGGTCATCGTCCTCATCAACTCGCCCGCGCCCATGGAACTCGGCTTCCTCGACGATCCTGATCATTATGCCTACCATGAAGAAATCAAGGGCGCCGTCTGGACGGACGCATTCAATACTGAATCCTGGCCGGCGATCGTTTCGGTGCTCTCCGGAGAAACCAACCCCAGCGGCCACCTGCCCGATACGTACGCGCGCGACTTCAAGGCGGACCCGACTTGGAACAACTTCGGCAACAACTTCATGGAGGATTATACGGACGGCAGCCTCGTCTATGCCAAAGGCAACCAATATGCCAATGAGAACATGCACGGCGGCGGCGGAAACGGCGGCGGCGGATATTACAGCAACTACGTCTATTATAAAGAGGGCATCTACTCTGCCTACCGCTATTGGGAGACGCGCGGCTTTACCGAAGGGCTGACCAATACATGGACGGGTACCGAAACGGATACGCTCGATCATTACGCCCACGGCCCCAGCGAAGCCATCCATTATTACAGTAAGCTCGGCGACGACAAGCAGAAGCAGGTCGAGCTCGACGCTAAGGAATGGAACAACTGGTACGAGGCGCACGTCGTCTATCCCTTCGGCTACGGCCTCTCCTATACCGAATTTTCATGGGAAGTGAAGGACAACAACGAAAGCACTGCCCTTGCGGCGGACGGCACGCTCAGCTTCGACGTCACCGTCACCAATACGGGTACCGTCGCCGGCAAAGACGTCGTGCAGCTGTATTTCTCCGTGCCGTACACGGAAGGCGGCATTGAAAAGGCGCATGTCGAACTCGGCGCCTTCGCAAAGACGAAGCTGCTCGAGCCCGAAGAGAGCCAGACGCTTACCCTCACGCTGGACGTTGCCGACATGGCTTCCTACGACTGGAACGACGCGAACGGAAACGGCTTCAAGGGGTACGAGCTGGACGCCGGCGACTATACGATCTACATCGGGCAGGATGCACATTGCTGGGCAGATGAAGCTGCTTTCAGCAAGGCGTATAACCTCGCCGAGGGAGTCCGCATCGAGAAGGACGAAGTGACCGGCAATACGGTGGAAAACCGTTTCGATGCCATGAGCGAACAGCTCCTGCATGAGGACAGGTACCCGGAAGATCCCGAAAACAACGAAAAGGACATGTACATGACCCGCGCGGATTGGCAGACCACTTGGCCCACTCTCTCTTACAGGCTGACCGCGGAAGACTGGATCATTGAGGGGTTGAAGCAGTACAATGATGTTGCAGAGGCTCCGTTCGGTACCGTATATCCCGAGGATAAGCCGACCGACCCTTGGTACAACGACGAAATGCCCACCCTCGGTGCGAAGTATGAGACGCCGATCCTGTTAAAAGACCTGTTCGGGCTGGAGTACGAAGACCCGCAGTGGGATCTCTTCCTTGACCAGCTCACGCTCGAACAGCTGACCGAAATCGCCATGAGCGGCAGTTACAAGTCAGCCATTAATATTCCTGAATTGGGTGTCACGCAGGAGGACAACAAGGATTCGCCGACATGCGTGCTTATCGACGGCGCGAACCAGAATATCTATCTCCCCAACGATATCGTCACCGCGGCGACGTGGAATGAAGACATCGCTTACCGCAGGGGCCTCATCCTCGGCAACATTTCGCTGTGGGGTAGCGGCAATGTGGGCGAGCGCGTAGCGGGCTGGTATGCTCCCGCTGTCAACATCCATCGCAATCCGTTCGGCGGGCGCGTGGGCGAGTACCTCTCCGAAGACGGCCTGCTTGCAGGCAAGATCTCCGCGCAGATCGTGCGCGGCGCGCAGGAAAAGGGTATGTTCTGCTACGTCAAGCACTTTGCCGTCAACAACCAGGAGACCAACCGCTGCGGCCTTCTCACCTGGGCGAACGAGCAGTCCATGCGCGAAATTTATTTCAAACCGTTTGAGATCTGCGTCAAAGAAGGCAAGACAATGGGCATCATGAGCTCGCTCAACCGCTTCGGGCCCCGCTGGGCGGGCGGCAGCTACGAGTTGCTCACCGAAGTGCTCCGCGACGAGTGGGGCTTCCGCGGCAACGTCGTCACCGACTCTTTTGCGGCCTGGAGCAACGCAGATATCATGATCCGCGCCGGCGGCTCGCTCGCTTTGGGATGGGGAACGCTTCATGTCTCTCCTGAAAGCCCGACTACTGTCAATGCTCTGCGTAACTGCGCACACGATATTTTGTATGCTCATGCAAACAGTATGGCGATCAACGAAGGCGAAACTCCTACCATTCCTAAGATGCTGCGCCGTTTCGACACCAAGACGCTCGAAGTCGGCATGGTCAACTCTCCGTACAGCGAGACGATTGCCGACTGCATCGGCCTGAATCTCGAATATTATCCCGATCTTGAAACGTCCGAAGTGACGTTCGCCCTCAGCGAGACGTCCGCTCTCCCTGCAGGACTGGCGCTTTCCGAGGACGGCACCATCAGCGGCACGCCCACTGTGGAGGCACGCCTCTCCTTTACCGTCATTGCCACGTACGGAGGCAGGGCGGATCAGACGAAGACGCAGACCTTCACGATCAACATTGCGGGTGAAGGAGGTGCGATCGTCTACGAACCTGAGGTGAGCGTATTGACGGCGAACATAGGAACTGCCTATAACGGCGATGTCGCACAGGCAGAGATCTTTGACCCGTATGCGGACGAATCGACGGTATTCCCCGAGATTACGTATACCCTCGCCAACGGTTCTCGTCTGCCTTCCGGGCTGACGCTTGCGGCAAACGGCGCCATTACCGGCACGCCGGATAAGGAGTGCAGAGATTATGCCTTTACCGTCACGGCGAGCGCGCTCGGCTACAGCGATACCGAATGCACCTTCACCATCTCCGTGCTCTACCCGCTCGAATACAAGGCGGCGGCATTGGAAGACGGCTCCTACGGCAAACCTTACCTCGCTGCGATCAATACGGCGGACTGTGACGCACCCGTCACGTATGCGCTGAAGGATGGCAGTACATTGCCCAAGGGCCTGAAACTCTCTTCCGGCGGTTACATCGTTGGCATCCCCGAAGAGGCTTGCTCCTCGACCTTCACGGTCATTGCCTCTTCCGCGTATGCCGCACCCGTCGAGGCCGAGTACACGTTGAAGATCAATCCCACGTTTGACAGCGCCACCAAGCTCCCTTACGGCAAGGCGGGCGAGGCATACGTCGGGTCGGTCGCCACGGCGCAGGGTTCCTTTGACATCAAGTATTCGCTCGTCAGCGGCGCTCTGCCCGAAGGGCTGACGCTCTCCGAGGACGGCTCCATCACCGGCACGCCTACCAAGTCGGGCACGTACGAAATCGTCGTGCGCGCACAGGACGGCGACCTCTCCACGGATGTCGCGCTCACCCTGTTCATCGATAACGGCACGGTCGTTCCCTCCGGAGGCGGCTGCGGCAGCAGCGTCAGCGGCACGGGGATCGCGCTGATCGGCGTTGCGGCGCTGGTCTGCGCGGGTGTTGCGATCGTCAGAAGGCGGTCCGCATCGCCCAAAAGATAACGGCGGAATGCGGAGATAGGGTTTCCGGACGCCGCAACAAAAAAGCGGCGTCCGGAATTTGATATCGGCGGCCCCCCCCCCCCCCCCCCCCCCCCCCCCCCCGCGGGGACCGCGACCGATCAGACAAGGAGAACGTTACCGGAAATGAATAGCAAAAAGAAACGAAGAATACCGTTGCCGTGGTTCGCGGTCTTTGCGGTGCTGTTCGTGTTCGTGTTTGTCGCCGTCATGGTCCTCACGCAAAACTTGCTCATCTATAATACCGTCAGCTCGGTCATGGGCGGGAGGCGGAGAACGCTCGTTTCGGGCGACCCCGATAAATATATCCGCTACGAGGGCGATTATGACAGCAAGGAAGAGGTGTATGCCGCGGCAAACGAACTCAACGAGCGCATCTGCGAGGAGGGGTTCGTCCTCCTGAAAAACGAGGACGGCGCGCTCCCCCTGCAAAAGGACGAGCGCAGCGTTACGGTATTCGGCAAAAACTCGACGAATATCGTCCTCGGCGGCACAGGTTCCAACGCCGGCTCCTCCGGCAATGCGCAGACGGACCTGTCCCTCGTGTTGGAGCAGGACGGGTTGTTTCAGACGAACCCCGTCATGCGCGAATATCTCAGAAGCAGCGCATCCGGCTCGGGCAGACCCAATTCGCCCGATATGGGCGTGACCCTCAGCGGCTTCCCGACGGGCGAAGCGCCGCTGCCGTATTCCGCAGAGGTGGAATCCAGTTACGCGGACTATAACGACGCCGCGATCGTCGTCATCTCGCGCATCGGCGGCGAGGGTTTCGACCTCCCGCGCACCATGCGCTACACGGGATCCAAGTATACAGATTTCGCGGCGGCGGACAAAGTTGTTCCCGGCGCGCGTTCGGGCGACGACCATTATCTGCAGCTCGACCAGAACGAGACGGATATGCTCGCCGAGGCGTGCGAAAATTTTGACGACGTCATCGTCGTCCTCAACAGCGCTTCGCCGCTCGAGCTCGGGTTCCTCGATGACCCGAATCACTATGCGTATCACGAAAACATCAAGGCAGCCGTTTGGATCGGCACGCCCGGCTCCAGCGGGCTCAACGCGCTCGGCAGGGTGCTCACCGGTGAGGTCAACCCCAGCGGCAGACTGGTCGATACCTACGCGCGGGACTTTAAACAGGACCCGACGTGGTTCAACTTTGGCAATTACAACCTCGCCAACGGCAACCGTTACTACACGGTGGATGAAAACAACGAACTTCAGCTGCGCAAGCTCGCCTTCGTAGAGTACCGCGAGGGTATCTATTTCGGGTACCGTTACTACGAGACGCGCGGGCTGACGGCAGGGGAGGGATGGTACGGCAAGAACGTCGTCTATCCCTTCGGGTACGGGCTCAGCTATACCGATTTCAGCGAGGAGGTGACGCCCGGCACCGAAAACGGCGCTACGCTCACCGCAGACGGAAAGCTTTCCTTCACGGTGAAGGTGAAAAACATTGGCGAATACGCCGGTAAGCAATCCGTTTCCCTGTACTATTCCGCGCCGTACATCGATGGCGGCATCGAAAAGGCGCACGTCGTGCTGGGAGATTTCGCAAAGACCGAACTGCTCGACGCCGGGACGGGCGAAGGCACCGTGACGCTCGAGATCGACGTGCGCGACATGGCCTCCTACGACTATAACGACGCGAACAAGAACGAGTTCAAGGGCTACGAGCTGGATGCGGGTGAATATACCATCTACATCGGCGGCGACGCGCACTGCTGGGCGGATCCCGCAACCCCGAAATTCACGTATACCGTGCCCGAAGGCGGCTTCGTGTACGAGACCACGGAAAAGGGCAACGAGGTGAAGAACCTCTTCGACGACGTGAGCGATCACATTGCCGAATACCTGTCGCGCGAGGATGATTTTGCGAATTTCGACTGTCTGAAGGGCGCCGAACAGCAGTCATACCGCACCGTGACGGACGAGTTCGTCACCGACGCCCTTGCGATCCCCGGGGACGGGGAGGATATGCCCTGGTACACGAACGAGATGCCCGTGCAGAGCCAGAGCGCTTCCTCCTATGAGGATACGAAGATCAAACTCTACGACATGATCGGGATAGCGTACGACGATCCGCTGTGGGATGAGTTCATGAATCAGCTCACCGTCTCGCAGATGGTGACCCTCGTCCGCTCAGGCAACTTCCACTCCGAATCCATCGAAAACATCGATAAGCCGCTCACCACCGACGCGGACGGGCCGATGGGCTTTGCCCTCTTCATGGGGTCGGACAGTATCTACGATACCTGTTACTATGCGAGTGAATGCGTGCTCGCGGCGACGCGGAACAAGGCGCTCGCACACGAATTCGGCAACATGATCGGCAACGAAGGGTTGGTTGGCAACGAGCGCGGGGACGGCATGCCCTATTCGGGCTGGTACGCGCCGGCAATGAATCTGCACCGCAACCAATTCGCGGGCAGGAATTTCGAGTATTACAGCGAGGATGCCTGCCTCTCCGGCATGATGGCGTCCGAAGTCGTGGTGGGGGCGAGCGAGCGCGGCGTGTATTCCTTCATGAAGCACTTTGCCCTCAACGACCAGGAGACCGACCGCGACACCTGCAACGGGCTCGTCACCTGGGCGAACGAGCAGGCGATGCGCGAGACCTACTTCAAGCCCTTTGAAATGTGCGTGAATACGGGCAAATCTACGGCAATCATGAGCGCGTTCAACCGCATCGGCACGGTGTGGGCGGGCGGAGACTACCGGCTCCTCACCCAGCTGCTGCGCGAGGAATGGGGCTTCAACGGCACCGTCATCACCGACTTCAATGTAAACGCCTACATGGATACCGACCAGATGATCCGCGCGGGCGGCGACCTCAACCTCATCGGCGACAAGGCGCCGAAAAACGTGTCCTCCGCGACGGGCGTTGCCGCGGTGCGCCGGGCGGCAAAAAATATCCTCTATACCGTCGCCGGAAGCAACGCGATGAACGGCCACGGCGAGGGGAATATCTGGGGATACGCCATGCCCGTCTGGCAGATCTGCGCCATTGCGGCGTGCGTCGGGTTCGGCGTCGTCACGGCAGTGATCGGTGTGCTCACCTTCCTGCCGTATAAACAGAAAGTCAAGGTTTCCGCTCCGGAAGGGGAGGAAAACAGCTCAGACGATACAAATCAAAAAGAAGGAGATTAAAAAAGATGAAAAAGAAGATTTTGGCTGCGATTTTGTCGGCCGTGTGCCTGCTGGCAATGCCCTTCCTGTTTTGCGCCTGCGACGGGGGCGGCAGCGACGAAGTGGTCGTCGGTGACGGCATGAAGGAATACGTGCTCGAGGCGGAGTACACCCCCGTAGCGAATAAGATCGGCGGTGCGCAGTCCGGCAGCGCGAGCGGATACGACCTCATCATGCAGTCCTCTGCGGAAGGGGTGAGCAACGGGTACTTTATCCACAACATCCATATGACGGATTGCACGCTGGAGTTTACCTTCACGGCGGAGCGCGCGGGTACGGGCGCCCTGTACGTGCGGATGATCTCGCAGTGGGGGAACACCACCTTCACGCCCGACAATTTCGGCATCGTGCTCAACGGCAAGGAGATTTCCTACGCGAGCCTGCTCGTCAAGGGCTCTTCCGACGACGCCCCCGAGTTCGTCGATAAGGTCGTCACGCAGACGGCGGAGATCAAGCAGGGAGAAAACAAGCTCGAGCTCATCGTCCGCGAGAACACGCTGAACTCTTACACGCATTCGACGGGCGCTCCCGCGATCGATTGCGTCAAGATCGTCACGGATACGGGCATCAGCTGGAACCCGCTGACCGAAAATCTCGACCACGTCGGCAAGATCGAAGGTTAATTGCGATTGTAAAAGTACAAATATCACCCGCGCATGCGCGGGTGATATTTTCATTTAAAAAAGAAACCCACCGGCAATGCCGGTGGTGGCAGTTGTGGAATGTTTCGTCCCATGGTTGCCTTAAAAAATAGGGAAAAACTGCAAAATCCGCCCGCGGGACAACTTTGGGACAAAAATGGGACAAAAACGGGACAGTTTTGCGCCCCTTTGCCATTGA
>ERZ1643247.2346-NODE-2346-length-15201-cov-7.960055_pt1 | contig 15201 bp, 15 predicted proteins | sample MGYA00579264_ERZ1643247 | MGnify/ENA primary metagenome ERZ1643247 (study PRJEB29033, sample SAMEA4952262) | chicken gut metagenome | biome: Broiler Chicken; feature: Gastrointestinal Tract; material: Caecum | place: Ireland | collected 2018 | study: Broiler... | reverse complement strand
ACAAGGTTTATGAAGGATTTAGACACAAAAAAACAAGGTAGTATTTGACACTACCTTTTAATTGACGGAGGAAGAAAGATGATTTCATATATACGAGGGGAGCTTGCGGAGATTGGCGAGAACCATGTGGTTATTGATGTAGGAGGCGTCGGATACGGGATTTTCATGTCCGGAAGTGACATGTCCAGCCTTCCGAAGACTGGACAGGAAGTGAAGATCCATACGTATCTGCATGTGAAAGAAGATCTGATGCAGCTTTTTGGATTCCTGACAAAGGACGGACTGGAGGTCTTTAAGCTGATCATCGGGGTCAGCGGGATCGGCCCGAAGGGAGGTCTCAGCATCCTGACGCAGATGACACCGAATGATCTGCGGTTCGCAGTGATGGCGGGGGACGCAAAGGCCATTTCAAAGGCTCAGGGAATCGGAAAGAAGACAGCGGAAAAGTTGATTTTAGAGCTGAAAGACAAGCTGAAGCTTTCTGATACCATCGGACAGGAGACGGATGCGCCGTCTGTTCCGGGAAATGAAGAAGGAGCAGGGCGGATTCAGAACGAGGCAGTGGAAGCGCTGACAGCGCTGGGATATGGAAGTACCGAAGCATTCCAGGCAGTCAGAAACGTGGAGATCCATGAGGACAGTACCGTAGAAGATGTGCTGAAACAGGCCCTGCGGCAGATGGCACTGTTTTAATGGAGGAGGGCCGGGCAAAAGGGCGCGGTTCATTCAAATAACTATCCGGAAGGCAGAGAAGCATGAAGAAACGAATTATTACGACAGAAACACTGGAGGAAGACCAGAAGATTGAAGGCAGCCTCCGGCCTCAGTATCTGGAAGATTATATCGGACAGACAAAGGCGAAAGAAACGTTAAAGATTTATATAGAAGCGGCAAAGGCAAGAGGGGAAGCACTGGACCATGTGCTCTTTTACGGACCTCCGGGGCTGGGAAAGACGACTCTTGCCGGGATCATTGCCAATGAGATGGGAGTCAATATGAAAGTGACCTCCGGTCCGGCGATCGAAAAGCCTGGGGAGATGGCTGCGATTTTGAATAACCTGCAGGAGCGGGATGTGCTGTTTGTGGATGAGATCCACAGACTTAACCGGCAGGTGGAAGAGGTGCTGTATCCGGCCATGGAGGATTTTGCCATCGATATTGTGATCGGAAAAGGAGCAGGGGCAAGATCCATCCGTCTGGATCTCCCGAAGTTTACGCTTGTGGGGGCGACGACGAGAGCAGGAATGCTGACGGCGCCGCTTCGGGACCGGTTTGGTGTGGTGAACCGGCTGGAGTTTTATACGGCTGAGGATTTGCAGACGATTGTCCTGCGTTCCGCCCAGGTGCTCGGAGTTGAGATTGACCCGAAAGGAGCGCTTGAGATTGCGAGACGTTCCAGAGGGACGCCGCGTCTGGCCAACCGCCTTTTAAAACGGGTGCGGGATTTTGCGCAGGTTAAATATAATGGTGTGATTACCGAGGAAGTAGCAGTTTTTGCGCTGGATCTTCTGGAAGTGGACCGGTTCGGTCTGGATTATGCGGACCGGACGATTCTGACGACCATGATCGAAAAATTCGGAGGCGGGCCGGTAGGACTGGATACACTTGCAGCTGCCATCGGCGAGGATTCCGGTACGCTGGAGGATGTATATGAGCCTTTTCTCCTGAAAAACGGCTTTATTCAGAGGACTCCGAAAGGGAGGACGGCTACGGCTTTTGCATATCAGCATCTTGGATTTTCCATGGGAAAGGAAGAGTAAAATTCCCTTCCACGGAGAATATCAAAGAAAAAGGTTGGTTTTTCCAACCAGATCGTTTATAATGAATATCAGAGACTTCATATAGGAGGAGGAAGCACCGGCTATGGCAGCATCAAGAAATTATACCGAAGTTATCATTGATGGCAGGGTATTTACGCTGAGCGGCTTTGAGAGCGAGGAGTATCTTCAGAAAGTATCAAATTATCTGAATCACAAGATTGCAGAATGCAGTGAGAATGAAAGCTACAAAAAGCAGAGCAGCGACACAAAAAGCATCCTTCTTGCACTGAACATTGCGGACGATTATTTTAAAGCAAAGGAGCAGGGCTCGTCTCTTGAAATTGATATGGAATCGAAAGATAAAGAGATGTATGACTTAAAGCACGAATTGATCTCTGCGCAGATCAAGCTGGAAAATGCGGACAGGGCAATGGATAAGCTGAAGGAAGAAAATCAGGAGCTGCAGATGAAGATTGTGCAGTTGGAAACAGAAATGAAAAATCACCGAAAGAATTAGGGCTGTCGAAGGACAGCCTTTTTTCGAAGTAAGGCAGGAATAGAAAGAGATGAATAATAAGAAACAGAATAAAGAAGTGGAAATTCTCGCACCCGCGGGCACTTATGAAGCCTTTCAGGCGGCGATCCGTTCCGGAGCGGATGCAGTCTATGCAGGAGGGGACCTGTTTGGAGCCAGAGCGTATGCCGGGAATTTTGACCGGGAGACATTGATCCGGGCTATCCGAGAGGCACACCTTTACGGAAAGAAGCTGTATCTGACCGTCAACACACTGATCAAAGAGCGGGAGATGGAAGAACGTCTCTTTTCGTTTTTGAAGCCGTTTTATGAAAACGGTCTGGATGCGGTTCTGGTACAGGATCTGGGAGCGCTTTCCTTTATCCGGGAGCATTTCCCGGATCTTGCGCTTCATGCGAGCACCCAGATGTCTGTGGCAGGGGCTTCCGGAGCAGGATTTTTAAAGAAATACGGTGTGGAGCGGATTGTTCCGGCAAGGGAGCTTTCCCTTTCGGAGATCCGGAAGATGAAAGAGGAGACCGGGCTGGAGATCGAGTGCTTTGTCCACGGCGCGCTCTGCTATTCTTATTCCGGACAGTGCCTGTTCAGCAGCATGCTCGGTGGGCGGAGCGGCAACCGGGGACAGTGCGCGCAGCCGTGCCGTCTGAAATATCAGGTGGAAGGAATGAAGAAGCCATCCTGCATTCTGAGCCTGAAGGATATCATGGCTCTGGATGACATCCCGGATCTGATTGAGGCCGGAGTGGACTCTTTTAAAATTGAAGGACGGATGAAAAAGCCGGAGTATGTATCTGAGACCGCGCGGATGTACCGGAAATACGCAGACCTTTTTCTTGAGAAGGGAAGAGAGGGATACCGGGTGTCAGAAGAGGACAAAATGAGACTGATGGATCTGTATAACCGCGGCGGCAGCTGCAGGGGCTACTACCATATGCAGAACGGCCCGGAGATGATTTCGCCTGACAGGCCGAATCACGCCGGGATTCCGGCAGCCTGTGTGGAGCGGCAGAAGGGAAGGAGCCTTCTGTTAAAAGCACTCGCAGCGGTACAGAAAGGCGATGTTCTGGAAATCTCCGCCAAAGAAAATGTTACACTTGGACAGGACGTAAAAAAGGGCGGCCAGTTCCAGATTCTCGTGGCAAAGGGAACGGCAGTGAAGCCGAGAACGATTCTGTCAAGAGTCCGGAATGAAAGCCTGATCGGGGAGATCCGGGATCATCTGAAAACCGCTGATATCCGGCGTCCGGTGCAGGCGGAGGCAGTGTTCCGTGCCGGAGAGCCGTCCAGGCTGACTCTCAGGATGGGAAGCATCGAGGTCAGCGCCGAGGGCATGGTTCCGGAAGAGGCGAAAAAGCAGCCGCTGGACCGGGCGAGAGTGGAAAAGCAGCTTGGCAAGATGGGGAATACTCCGTTCCGGACAGAGAAGATGGCTGTTGAGATGGACGAAGGGATTTTCTTCCCGATGCAGGTTGTCAATGAGCTTCGCAGACAGGCGGCACAGAAGCTGGAAGATGCCATTCTGGGACAGTATGAAAGATCCTGTCCGGAGATACCGGAGAAAAAGGAGACCGGTACAACTGTCCGGGATCCGCATGCGAGGATGCTTTCTGTTCTTGTGCAGACAAGAGAACAGTTAGCTGCAGCGGTACAGGAGGAAGACGCAGGCCGTATCTACGTGGAAAGCCATCTGGCGGCCGACCTGTTTGCGTCCGGATCGGGAAGAGCGGAGATCCGGGCACTTTTTGAAACAAGGAAAGCCGAATGGTATCTTGTATTTCCTCACATTTTCAGAGAACAGGCCGAACGGCTCTACGACAGAATCTGGGGAGATCTGGAAGCGTTCCCGTGGGATGGTGCGCTCGTGAGAAATCTGGAATCTTTGTCATATCTGCAAAAAAAAGTATGGAAAAACAAGGTTCAGGCGGACCATCATTTGTATACATTGAACAAAAAAGCTGTAGAATTCTTGAAAAATGCAGGGATAAATGGTACAACAGTATCATTAGAGCTGAACAGCCAGGAGATTCGTGAAACCGTTTCCGGAGAAGAAGAGATGGTCGTATACGGATACGCTCCGATGATGATCAGCGCGGGATGCGTAAAAAAATCTACGGGACACTGCGATGGAAAAGCAGCTGTCACAAAACTGAAGGACCGGTATCAGAAGACATTTTATGTAAAAAATTATTGTGATACATGTTATAATATTATCTATAATACGGCGCCGCTTGTGCTGCTGGATCTGCTTCCGGAGATCGAACGGATCGGGATTGACAATGTCCGGCTGGAATTTTCGCTGGAGGACGCCGATGAGACAAGGAGAGTAATCAGGCTTTACGGGGACGGCTTCCTGAGAGACGGAGGGTATCCGCAGGCAGCAGAGCAGTTTGATGATTTTACGCGTGGACATTTTAAAAGGGGAATAAAGTAGGTGGCAATTTGTTTAATATTATAATGGAAATTTCAAAATATCTGATTCTGCTGATGATGGTAATCTATACTTTTGAGTGTTTCAGCGTGTTCGGATATCACGATGCTTATACGAAGATGTGGATTTTAAGGAGGCAGAGCATCTGGATCTTCATGATCCACTTCCTGGCATTTCTGACCCTGTTTCTGCGTATGCAGGAGGCCAGAATTCTCGTGTTTTATGTCATACAGGTAGCGCTTTTGGGATCAATTATTCTGCTTTATGGTTTTCTGTACCCGAAAGTGTCCAGACTGGTTGTCAACAATATGTGTATGCTTCTTGCGGTAGGATTTATCATGCTGACAAGGCTTTCATATAACAATGCGGTTAAGCAGGTAATTATTGTAGCGGCATCCGGTGTCATTTCGCTGTTTGTTCCGGTCATTATCCGGAAAGCCAGATTTTTAAGCAGACTGAAACTGGTCTATGCAGTGGTCGGTGTTGCGGCACTTGCCGCGGTTATTGTTGTAGGACGGGTATCAAACGGAGCCATGCTTGGATTTGAAGTGGCGGGAATCAGTGTGCAGCCGTCAGAACTCGTGAAGATTGTATTTGTATTTTTTGTGGCATCCAGTCTCTACAGGGCAAAGGATTTCAGAAATGTAGTTATCACAACGATCGTGGCGGCGCTGCATGTCCTGATTCTGGTCGCTTCTACAGACCTGGGAGCGGCACTGATTGTTTTTGTAGTGTACCTTGTGATGCTGTATGTGGCCACACGGCAGCCGCTCTATATTGCGGCAGGAGTGGGAGCCGGAAGTGTTGCTTCGGTAGCCGCATATTTTCTGTTTTCTCATGTGAGGACGAGGGTAACGGTTTGGAGAGACCCGTTCACGGTCTATAATGAAGGGGGATATCAGGTGGCGCAGTCGCTGTTTGCGATCGGCACAGGAGGATGGTTCGGCCTTGGACTCTGCCAGGGACTTCCGGACAAGATTCCGGTTGTTACGACAGACTTTATTTTCTCCGCGATTGCGGAGGAACTGGGAGCTGTCTTTGCGATCTGCATCATTCTGATCTGTGTCAGCTGCTACATTATGTTTCTGAATATTGCGATGCAGTTAAGAGACAGCTTTTATAAACTGGTAGCGCTGGGACTTGGAACCTGTTATATCTTCCAGGTATTTCTTGCGATCGGCGGAGTAATCAAATTTATCCCGTCTACGGGTGTGACCCTGCCGCTTGTGAGCTATGGAGGAAGTTCCCTTTTAAGCACGATGATCATGTTTGCGATCATCCAGGGGCTGTATATTTTAAGAGAAGATGAGGAAGAGGATATTGAACGACAAAGAGAGAGACAATTACGGGCGAAGAGAAGACGGCAGGCACAGCAGACCGGAAGACCTCGATCAAATGGAACGAGGCCTTCAGCGGGAGCTCCGTCGGGAGATCGAAGAAGAAACTCTAAGAACCGGAACTCACAGCGTGTACGGAGACCGTAAGCCGGCTCCAAGGAAGCCCGGAAAGGCAGAAAAGAAGAAAGAACAGCAGGAAGAAAGGCGACGTGCCAAAAAGAAGAAAAAGGCGAACCGCCAGTATGTTTTTGTAACTTACTTTTTTGTTCTTCTTTTTGTGGGAATGATCGGCTATTTTTCCTATTTCAACGTGGTACAGGGAAGAGAAATTATCAATGATTCCAGAAATCCAAGGATGGATCTGTATGAAAACCAGGTGCTCCGGGGCTCGATTCTGGACAAGGATGGAAATGTCCTTGCCGAGTCTGTGGAAAATGAAGACGGCACCCAGACGAGAACCTATCCGTACGAAGAGCTTTTTGTCCATGTCGTCGGATATTCGGACAAAGGAAAGTCCGGTCTGGAGTCCTCGCAGAATTTCCAGCTTCAGACTTCAAATGTTTCGTTCCGGACAAAGCTTCTGAATGAATTCAGAGGGCGGAAAAGCGCAGGAAACAATATTACCACGACACTCGATACGGATCTCCAGCAGGCGGCTTACGATGCGCTCGGAAACAACCGGGGAGCAGTCGTGGCGATTGAGCCTAGTACGGGAAAGATCCTTGCGATGGTTTCCAAACCGTCCTACAATCCGAATACCATCGTGGAAGACTGGGAAAGCTTAAACGCAAACACGGAAGGAATTCTTGTCAACCGTGCGACGCAGGGACAGTATGCTCCGGGATCTACATTCAAGGTAGTGACGACTCTTGCGTATATGCGCCAGAATGCAAATTATCAGGATTATACCTACCGCTGTACAGGAGAAATCACAGCAGGGAAAAATGAAATTCACTGTTTTGGAAATGATGTGCATGGAACGGTCGATCTGGCAGATTCCCTGGCATATTCCTGCAACACATCGTTCTCCAACATTGGACTCAGTCTGGATATCGATGAGTTCCGCAATACGGCAGAGGATCTTCTGTTTGATTCAGAGCTTCCGTGTCCGCTTGTCTATAATGAAAGCAAATTCAATCTGCAGGACGATGACGGAGACGCTGCCATCGCCATGACGGCTTTTGGACAGGGAAAACTTCAGGTGAGCCCGTACCATATGGCGTTGATTACATCTGCCATCGCTAATAATGGAATTCTGATGCAGCCGTATCTGGTAGATCAGATTACAAGTGCAGAGGGCGAGACGGTAGAGAAATACGTTCCGGAGTCTTACAAAGAGCTGATGACCTCCGAGGAGGCAGCTCAGCTGACAGAATATATGCAGGGAGTTGTGGAATACGGAACAGCCCGTTCCCTGAATTCTCTTGGGGTTTCCATCGCAGGGAAGACAGGAACAAGTGAGTACAGTGATGATAAAGAGAAAACACACTCCTGGTTTATCGGATTTTCCAACGTGGACAATCCGGATCTTGCACTGGCTGTTGTGATCGAAAACTCCGACAGTACCGGTGATGTTGCGACGGATGTTGCGGGAGACGTCTTCGAGGCATTCTATGCGGAATAGAGGTGCTTTACAATGCGGTATTTGAAAGATCTGTATGTAAGTGAAGAATTAAAAGGCAGGGAAGAGGAGATAATGGAACATCTGGAAAAGAAAGAATTCCAGTTCCGGGTCTACCTGATTGCCCTGCCGGAAAATGAGAAAAATCAGCTGGAAATCTATCACAGCGGGATGCTGAATCAGGAATGGTACCGGGATAAGGATGTGTTTGTGGTAGGCCTGGCAAAGGGATATCTGCAGGCGCTGGAGCTTGTCCGGAAGATTGCCGAAGAGACAGTGGACAAGACAGGGGATGCGGATATCCGGCAGTATATTTTGAAGCGGCAGGGAAATTAGAATGATAATCGTACATATTTTACTGTGGATTCTAAAGATAGCAGGGATTTTACTTCTTTTTGTTCTGGGACTTCTTCTGCTTGGACTTCTGACGGTTCTGTTTGTACCGGTCCGGTATGAACTGAGCGCGTCCGGGGACATTGAGGAGCCGGAAAAGATTACAGGAAAGATTTCCATCCGGTATTTTTTCCGACTGATCCGTTTTCAGGCAGCCTACGAAAATCAGAAATTTCACTGGATGGCGGGAATTGCATGGAAAAAGATCGGGCAGGATAAGAACGAGGAGCCGGAGGAAGAAATTCAGGAAAAAGAGACTCCTGAAAAGTACAAAGAGGATAAAAAAGTCCCTGGAAGACCTGAGGACGGTACAAGAGAACCGGAAGAGCAGGAAGGCAGAGGAAAAGAGAATGATTCCCGGAAGCGGGAAGCTGTAAAAAAAGAAAAGCCGGATCCGGAGAAGAAGCAGGAAGAAAAGAGCGCAAAAGAAAAGCCGCAAAGCCGGAAAGGCGAGAAAAAGGAATCCGGATGGCAGCGGATTTCCGGGAAAATCAAGTATACATTTCAAAGAATCTGTGATAAGATAAAGACGCTGTCCAAAACAAAAGACAGGATAGAAAAGTTTATCAAAGATGAAGTACATCAGGCTGCCTTCAAAAAGGGGAAGATAGTTCTGATTCATTTCATAAAGACATGGATGCCAAAAGAAGCGCGAGGGTATGTGGAGTATGGGTTTGATGATCCGTATTATACCGGGAAACTGCTTTCCTGGCTTGCGCTTTTCTACCCGTTCTTCGGGAAATGGCTTCAGATTGCACCTGATTTTGAAAAACCTGCATTAAACGGCAGTATATTTATCAAGGGACATCTTCGGATGAACCATCTGGCAGCAGCGGCTGTCAGGCTTGTGGCAGATAAGAATATCCGCAGTACCGCAAAAGAAGTACTGCATCTGTTAAAACGCCAGAAGAAGGAGGAATCATAAATGGCAGAGAGTAATTTCAAATCAACGATGGAAGCATTGTTCCACGGAATGGATAATGTGATTTCATCCAAGACGGTGGTCGGTGAGGCGATCCATGTAAAAGATACGATCATCCTCCCGCTTGTGGACGTGTCCTTTTCTGTAGGGGCAGGTTCTTTTACCGCAGATAAGAATGAAAAGGGAGCCGGTGGACTGGGAGGCAAGATGACTCCTTGTGCAGTGCTTGTGATTCAGAACGGGACGACAAGACTGGTTAATATTAAAAATCAGGATACGATCACAAAGATTCTGGACATGGTACCGGATCTCGTGGAGCGTTTCCGGACAAGAGACGAGAATAAGGTAACAGAAGAAGAAGTCAACGAGATTCTGGACGAAGGGAAAAAAGAAAACGAATAAAAGGCTGAAAAACTGCATATATAAAATCAAGAAACAAAACGGCAGGGATATCGAATGAAAAGAGTGATTGGATTTGCATGCTTTATGATCGCGGCAGGACTGATTCTTTCGATGTTCCTGCCGGGTCTGGTTTGGGATATCTGCATAACGGCAGTATTTCTCGTACTGGGCTATGTTCTTTTCTGCTGCTGATAAAAATTAAGAAACAAAAAAACCAGGATGACAAGCTTCCTGGTTTTTGTGTATGCAGAACTTATGCTCTTTCTACTTTTCCGGATTTTAAGCAGGATGTACATACGTACATTCTCTTTGCTCCGCCTTCTGTTTTAACACGAACAGATTTTACATTAGATTTCCACATTTTTGGTGTTTTTCTATGAGAGTGGCTGACATTGTTTCCAAAATGAGCCCCTTTTTCGCAAATAGCACATTTCGCCATGATTACACCTCCTAACGCTCTTACTAGTCCTCAAATTGAGGACTCACAACACTAACTATGATATCAGATATATACCGGAAATGCAAGAGTTTATTTCCCGGAAATCATAATTTTTTCACTGTTTTACAGATAACATGAAGAGATGATGTTGTAAAATGTGTGTAAACAAGGTATAATAAAGCAGAATACTTCATGGAAAGAACTGAAAAAAGTATAGATAAGAATTGGAGGTATCTTAGTATGAAAGGCAGCATGAGTACGGAACTGGGAATCATCACCATTTCACCGGAAGTGATCGCCAAATATGCAGGCTCTGTCGCAGTAGAGTGCTTTGGAATCGTGGGGATGGCGGCAGTCAACATGAAAGACGGACTTGTAAGACTGCTGAAGAAAGACAGCCTTACACACGGTATCCAGGTAGAGCTTACGGAAGATAACAGAATCCGCCTTGATTTCCATGTTATTGTTGCATACGGGGTCAGTATTTCGGCTGTTACGGATAACCTGATCAGCAATGTAAAATATAAAGTCGAAGAATTTTCCAATATGCCGGTTGACAAGATCAATGTCTATATTGAAGGCGTACGGGTAATCGATTAATGTGGGAGGAACTTTGAGGTGGAAATTAAAACGATAAATGCAGACATGCTTGCGAAGATGTTCTTGGCAGGCGCACAGAATATTGAGGCAAAAAAAGAGTACATCAATGAGCTGAATGTATTCCCTGTTCCGGACGGGGATACCGGTACGAACATGTCCATGACCATCATGTCGGCGGCAAAGGAAGTACGGGCGCTGGACAATCCGGGAATGAAGGAGCTGTCAAAGGCGATTTCAGGCGGTTCGCTGCGCGGTGCCAGAGGAAACTCAGGGGTTATTCTCTCTCAGCTTCTTCGTGGATTTACCAAGTCCATCCAGGATGAGACGGAGATTGATGCTGCGGGGATTGCAGCTGCATGCATCCGTGCAAAAGAGACCGCATACAAGGCGGTTATGAAACCAAAAGAGGGTACGATCCTTACCGTGGCAAGAGGAATTGCGGAAAAAGCGGAGGAACTTGCTTTTGAGACCGATGATCTTGCGGAAATTTTCCCGAAGATTCTGGATCATGCACAGGAAGTACTGAATCAGACTCCGGAAATGCTCCCGGTATTAAAAGAGGCGGGAGTTGTGGATTCCGGCGGACAGGGACTTCTGGAAGTCTTAAGAGGAGCGTATGACGCATTTCTTGGGAAAGAAATTGACTATTCATCGATTGAGCCGTCTGCGGCGCCGTCAGCGTCTGCTGTGCGTAAAGCGCCGATGGAGGAGACGGATATCAAATTCGGCTACTGCACAGAGTTTATTATCTTGACAGGACGGGAGTTTTCTGAACAGGAGGAGCAGGACTTCAAGGCATATCTGGAGTCCATCGGTGATTCGATTGTCTGTGTGGCAGATGACGAAGTTGTGAAAGTGCATGTACACACAAACGATCCGGGACTTGCCATTCAGAAAGCGCTGACTTACGGACAGCTGACACGGATGAAGATCGACAATATGCGCGAGGAGCATCATGAGAGAGTCATTCAGGAAGCGGAAAAGCTTGCAGCGCAGGAAAAAGTGAAAAAGCAGGAGAAAAAAGTGAGAAAGAAAATCGGTTTTATCGCGGTCTCCATTGGCGAGGGCATGAATGAGATTTTCAGAGAAATCGGAGTGGATTATATCATTGAGGGCGGACAGACCATGAATCCGAGTACCGATGATATGCTTCAGGCGATTGATGAAGTGAATGCCGACACGATCTTTATCCTGCCGAATAATAAAAATATTGTACTTGCCGCAAATCAGGCAAGAGATCTCACAAGAGATAAAGATATCATTGTGATTCCGACCAGGACAGTACCTCAGGGAATTACAGCAGTGATCAGCTTTTCGCCGGAAGAAGACGTGGATACGAATGAGCAGATGATGCTTGAGGCTATCCAGACTGTAAAGACAGGTCAGGTGACCTATGCAGTGCGTGACACCAGAATCGGAGAAAAGGAGATCCATGAAGGAGATATTATGGGAATTGGCGATGAGGGAATTCTCTCCGTAGGTTCTTCTATCTCCGAAACATCCAAAGAACTTCTGGAGAAACTGGTGACAGAAGATTCGGAACTCATCAGTATTTATTACGGTGAAGACATTTCCGAGGAAGAAGCGGAGCGTTTTGTTTCTGAAGTTGAGGAAGCGTATCCGGATCTCGATGTCGATGCACACCGTGGCGGACAGCCGATTTATTACTATGTGATGTCGGTCGAATAAGTAAAGATAAAATAGAAGAAACAGAAAAGGATACTTCAAAAGAGTATCCTTTTCCTGTATAAAGGAGAGAAATACATGAATGAGCATTCTCCAGTCAGAGAAATCAAAGGGATCGGAGAAAAAACAGAAAAGCTGTTTCAGAAGATGGGAGTTTATACAGCAGGAGATCTTCTGCGCTATTATCCGAGGACCTATGACATTTATGAGGCCCCGGTTCCGGTGAGTGAACTGGAGGAAGGGACAGTTGCTGCCGTGGAAGGCTGTGTTTTTGGGAGTGTCCAGGTTTCACCGAACAGGAAGCTCCAGACTGTAAGCGCCCTGATCCGGGATCTGACGGGAACTTTGAAAGTCCTCTGGTTCCGGATGCCGTTTCTGCGCAATACGCTCCGGTCCGGAAGCCGGATTATTGTCAGAGGCAGGGTGGTGAATAAACGGGGCGGACTCGTGATGGAGCATCCGGAAATCTTTCAGCCTGTGGAGAAATATCAGGAAAAGCTCAATACGATGCAGCCGGTGTATCCGCTGACTGCAGGGCTTTCCAATCTGACGGTCATGAAGGCGGTCCGGGAAGCGCTGGAACATATTCATCTGCAGCGGGAAACGATTCCCGAAAGCATCAGGCAGAGATACCATCTGTGCGAGTACAATTACGCTCTCAGGGGCATCCATTTTCCGGCAGATAAAACGATGTACATGTATGCGAGAAAACGGCTTGTCTTTGAAGAATTTCTGGAATTCCTTCTGGCCATCCGCCAGATGAAAGAAGAAAAAGAGACGAGTGTGAATGGCTGTCGGATGGAAAAAAAGCAGGAAGTGGACGATTTTCTGTCACAGCTTCCGTTTGAACTGACAAATGCGCAGAAAAAAGTCTGGAAGGAAATACGGAAGGATATGCAGGGGGATTACACCATGTCCCGTCTTGTACAGGGCGACGTAGGATCCGGTAAGACGATTGTGGCCGTGCTTGCGCTTCTGGAAGCGGCCTGCAACGGGTATCAGGGAGCGATGATGGCTCCGACGGAAGTGCTTGCAAGGCAGCATTACCAGTCCGTCTGCGAAATGTTTGAGAAATATGGAATTCCGTTTCGCACGGAGCTTCTGACAGGTTCCATGAAGGCAAAAGAGCGCCGGGAGGCGTACGAGCGGATTGAAACAGGAGAATCACAGATTATTATCGGTACCCATGCCCTGATTCAGGAGAAAGTAAATTACCGCAATCTGGGACTTGTCATTACGGATGAGCAGCACCGGTTTGGAGTCAGACAACGGGAGGCTCTGGCAAAGAAGGGAAACATGCCGCACATTCTGGTTATGAGTGCCACTCCGATTCCGAGAACACTTGCGATTATCATCTATGGAGATCTGGATCTTTCTGTCATCGATGAGCTTCCGAAAGACCGTCTGCCAATCAAAAACTGTGTGGTGGATACCGGATACCGGGAGACAGCCTACCGCTTTATGAAAAAGCAGGTGGAAGAGGGAAGGCAGTGCTACGTCATCTGTCCGATGGTGGAAGAAAGCGAAGCCATGGAGGCGGAAAACGTCATTGATTACTCCACGATGCTGTCCGAACGGATGGGGCCGGAGGTGACGGTAGGTTATCTTCACGGGAAGATGAAACAGGCGCAGAAAGATGAAATCATGGAGAAGTTTGCCCAAAACCAGATTCAGATTCTTGTCTCTACGACAGTTGTGGAAGTGGGGATCAACGTACCGAATGCCACGGTGATGATGGTGGAAAATGCGGAGCGTTTCGGCCTGGCACAGCTTCACCAGCTGCGCGGACGCGTTGGACGTGGGGCGTTTCAGTCCTACTGCATTTTTATGACGGCATCCAGGGCGAAAGAGACGAAAAAACGGCTGGATATTCTCAACCATTCCAATGACGGATTTTATATCGCAGGGGAAGATTTAAAGCTGAGAGGCCCGGGAGATCTGTTCGGAATCCGACAGAGCGGACTGATGGAATTTAAACTGGGAGATATCTTTCAGGATGCAGGGATTCTTCAGATGGCGGCAGAAGCCGCGTCATCGGAAGAAATCAGGGAATTTCCTGTATATGGAAGAGCAGACCGGGATAATATTCATGTACTGTAAGACGGCCAAAAAGGCCGTCTTTTTCTGATTTACATACGGTTATTCATCCCAGCCTTCGTAAAAACGTATATTGACAGCGATATTCCGGACAATGTCTCCATCCTGTGTCTTGATATCCTCCGGGTCGGTAATCGGCGGCAAAACCGGATCGTTCTCCTCCAGTTCTACACTGATCCAGGTTCTGGCAGCTTCGTTGGCATTGTCAACGGCTTCATCCAGAGTATCTCCGGAAGCTTCGCAGCACTCCAGATCCGGAAAAAACGCATGATAGCGTCCGTCTTCTTTTTTGCGGAAAACCGCAGGGTATATAAATATCATGATAGTTGTCCTCCTTTTTTCGACATATTTATATAATAGTAGATCGGGAGGAAAATGCAATACATTTCGGGAACAAATTGTTTTTCCTGTTTTTACCAGAGTATTTCACAAAAATGTTCATATACTATGAATGTAACAAAAAGTTACAAAAAAACACATGACGATAAAGGAGGACATTATCATGACAAATCGTTCATCTAATAAAGCAGCCGTACCAGAAGCAAAAGGTGCTTTAGACAAATTCAAATATGAGGTGGCAAACGAACTCGGTGTTCCGTTAACAGACGGATACAACGGAGACCTTACTTCCAGACAGAACGGATCTGTCGGCGGTTATATGGTCAAGAAGATGATCGAAGAACAGGAAAGACAGATGGCTGGTAAATAACTCTTTCTGAACAAAAGAATGTGACATGTGAAAAAGGCATCCCTGCTTCCCGAACCGGAAAGGAAGGATGCCTTTCTTCCTGTATGTTAAAAAAAGAATCGACTACCAGAAAAAATGTATCAAAACCAAAAAAAGTGGTTGCATATTTTGAAAAAATGTATATAATAATATTTGTGCCTGTTGGAGAGACATCATGGTAAGACATCGTGCAGGACAGGCCGGAATAGCTCAGTCGGTAGAGCACTTCACTCGTAATGAAGGGGTCGTCGGTT
>ERZ1643247.2344-NODE-2344-length-15204-cov-7.537197_pt1 | contig 15204 bp, 14 predicted proteins | sample MGYA00579264_ERZ1643247 | MGnify/ENA primary metagenome ERZ1643247 (study PRJEB29033, sample SAMEA4952262) | chicken gut metagenome | biome: Broiler Chicken; feature: Gastrointestinal Tract; material: Caecum | place: Ireland | collected 2018 | study: Broiler... | reverse complement strand
TATGGTTTGGTTGTCCGCCGTGAAATTGCAGAAAAATATAACCTTAAAACCTATTTTTCACAAGTCGTAATTTCGCGTGAGAAATGCACCAAAAATGTTACGCGAAAAATAAAATTGGTGCAAAACTGTAAGGTTCAAAAGCTTCAGTCTACCGGAAATTCACTCTGTGTTTTTCCTGACTGGCTGCACTACTCAAAGTGTCATTCCTTTGATAAGATGAAGCCATGAGAAGGATTCACCATAATAACAAACACCATATTCTAAAGCTATATTATCAGGGGACTCCGCCGTCTTTTTTAATACAAGAATATGGCATTCCGTCTAGTACTCTATACTCCTGGATCGCTAAGTCTCCTAAGTCGATTGCAATAGCAGCCCATAATGATCGAAAATTCCGAAACTGGTATAGCCTGGAAATCGCTACCAGGAAGAAAGAGCAACAGTTGGCGTTCATTCATCGCACGGTAATAAAAAATATGCCACTCAGTAAGAGAATGGAAATCATTGATCGCGAGTATGGAAAAGAAAGTCTCCATGTTTTATGTGAGGCTTTGGATATTAAACGTAGTACCTATCTCAATTACAAAAGACGACGCAAGATCCCTTCTCCTGATATTCAGCAACCTGATGAGGATATGGCTACAGAAAACTAAAAGTGAAATAAAGCTGTGCGATGCAAGACTATACGTCAGCTAATTGGAGCTTTTCCGCATATTTTTCTTCCGTAGGAAGGGTATATACTTCAAAGCGCCCCTTTCTCTTGCCCCAGATATATAGCTGGATCTCCGGCGATTCAAAAACGCGGCAATCATCGTCTATAATGCGGAGCGTGTAGCTTTCCGGATATCTGCCGTCGAGCAGCTCAAGAAGCTGGATGCACGAGACCTGAAGGGCGGATTTCGGCTCAGATGTGAAGATCTCCGCTGTTACCACATCGCATCCTATTATCCGCACATCGTCCGACCCATTTTCATATCTGGGGTATGTGCGGCAATAAATCAAGACCTCGGTGCAGTTGATTAGATCGAAGCCATTTAGTTTTCTGGTTCTTTTCAGCTTTAAACTCTGCCGATCCGCTTGGTTTACGATCCTGGACACGGTCGGAGAAGTGATGCGCTCCAGCCTTGGAAAACCCGCCTCTTTTGCGTGCTGCTGCACATATTGGTGAAGTAAAGCGATTGACCAGAGATTTTGCTCATGCCCCAGAGTTCGTGGAGATATTTTAGCTGTTTGGACGATCCACTGCATGGCTTCTTCCGAGATCTCTTTTGGATGGCCGCTGCGCTGGTCATCCTGCAAAGCGCGCATCAGGCCACCCTCTTTGAACTTATCTAGGCATAACCGAACGGGTTTGGAAAGCATATGCAGCTTCCGGCGTATTTCGCTGGGCGATACGCCCTCTGAACGCAGCAACAGGATCTTTGCTCGGTCAGAGACACGCGGAGAAACCTTCTTTGTGTCAATCAATGCCTGTAAATATGATTTTTCCTCTGCGGTTAGATCTATCTGATCTGGCTGGGACATACTGTAATTCCTGTTTGATTAAGTCCATTATACCACAGAACAAATGATAGCCTTAGAGCATTGTCCACAGATACTTATTATTAGAACCGCCGCACAATACTGTGCGGCGGTTCTACGGAGGTAACTAGTCGCTACGCCCATTTCTTTATGCTTTCGAAACGCCGATCAATACGCTCTGAACTATCCAATATTCCTGACGAACCCATAAAAAGGTCACTCCTTAACATGTAAGCGGATACATACCAAAGATCATCGTCTGGACCTTTACTGGGGTTATAAAAGAATATGACGACAGGCAAGCCATCTTTTGATTTCTCATGGAGGAAAACACAGTAGTCTGTCCATCCCCTGTCAGTAATCCAACCATCATAGAAGGATGTTCTGTAGTGATCGTCCTCGTCGTAGATACCATAATGCTGGACTAGATAGTCTGCCTTCTTAGTAGTAAGATCGTTGCCTTCTTCTACTAAGTAGAAACCGTACTCCTTGGCCTTCAGGTTAATATAACCGTAAACTGTGTTGGCATCAAGGGGCTGGCTCGGCTCAATCGAGGGGATCTCCGTAGCTGGCTTGATGGATTCGAGGCCGGGGATATCGGTAAAGCGGTCGAGGATGGTAGCGGCCTGAGCGCGGTTCAGAGGCGCATTGGGGCCGTAGATGCCACCCGGCAATCCGGCCAGTACCCCCGCACGCTGCAAGGCGGTAATGGTGGTCTGGTACTCGGCATCAAGAGAGGCAATGTCGGGGAAATCAATCGCGGCGTTGGTGGCGGGCAGCTCCACACCCAGAGCGCCTGCCAGACGGTACATTGCCAAAGCTGCACCTTTGCGATCACAGGTGGCCTCTGGAGCCGCTCCGTAAATTGAGCCCATGTCGTTATAAGCGCCATCCAGCAGATTGTAAGACAAGGCCCAACGCAAAGGCGTCTTGTACCATTCTCTGCCAGTCAATCCGTTGACAGCCGTATTGCTGTCGAGGGTACCGGTGAGGGTTTGGCTGTAAGCATTGTAAAGCGTCTGGGTCACTTGTGCGCGGGTGAAGGGCGTTTCCGGAGAGAAACTCCCTCCACCGACACCGCCAAAAAGCCCCTTTTCGGTGACACTCTCGATATACTGATAAGCCCAATGAGAAGCAGGAACATCGTGATAGGTGTTTCCTGCGGCAAAGGCAGAGGTAGATATGCCCACCATAAGCATTATGGATAATAAGAATGACAGAACTTGTTTCATTTCTTTATCTCCTTTATTGCGATATAGACAGGGCTTCCAATGCCCGCTGCGCCATAACAATGGATTGTTCGGTAGTAAGGACACCATCGGGGTCGAAGCGATTATCGCCCACACCGTTGATGATTCCGGCGTGGACTGGCCAGCCCAGACTGTCACTCACCCAATGACCGGAAACATCCGTAAAGGTGTGGGTATAGCCATCTGTCTCTACGCCCAGCACCTCTGCGGTGCGGTTGAGGATAGCCGCGATCTGAGCGCGGGTGAAGGTGCCGTTTGGATCGAAGCGGTTGTTGCCTACGCCGTTGATAATCCCTAGGGCATTAGCTGCCAGCACATTTTTATCTGTGGTATCCGTGAAGGCTGTGGGATTGATCTGCACACCTTTTTCGGCCAGGATCGCATTGATATCTTTACCGGAGCTCTTTTCCAGCAGACGAATAAACATCTCGGCGACTTCGCCACGAGAAACCGCTTCGGTATAGTTCTGCTGCAGGTTTTCCGGCACAAGCCCTGCGGCGATGGCAGCACTTACCACATCCTGAGCCCAGGAGGAGGGGGTGTCGGACCTGGGAACATCTTCCGTTTCCTCTGGCAGTTTTACGCCGCCCATGATGTAGATAGGGGTTGCAGACCAAGTGGTGCTGCCCTGTCCCAGCTGTCCATTGGAGTCTGAACCCCAACCCCACAGACTGCCGTCCTGCTTCACAGCCAGAGTCGCTGAATGTGGGCTCACTGCCACCACATGGTCTGTAATTTTGACAGGGTGTTCCACATAGTCCATCGTTCCATTGCCCAGGTTGCCATAGGGGTTGTCCCCCCAGGCCCACAGGCTTCCGTCGGTCTGGAGAGCAAAATGGGAGCCAGAGTCGGACTGAAAATCAGCCACCTGGCTGAGCACCTGCTCCTGCCGCCCCTGAACCTCATAGCTCCACAGCGTCCCGTCCTCTTTCAGATACCAGATGCCGTCAGTGGTACACCAGACCTTAACTGCGGACTCCGCTACCCAAACCGGCGTAGATGTCGGTGGTCTTGACTTTCAGCCTGTTTGTGTTCAGTTTTGCCGTAAGAAGAAAGGCTGCCTAAATTAATTTTTTCAAATCATTTTGAGACAGCCCCTTCAATGCTGGTTTTCCCGCTATTTTAAGGGGAAAAACGCCAGCCGCAATGTTTGGATCAGCGCGACAAAAAACTCCACTCCTATGGGTGCCGCCACAGTAATATAAATATACCCCGGTACCATCTGCCCATGGTTGATGCCATATACGATCGCCATGCTGAACAACCAAGTAAGTATAATGGATATCCATACGATTCCCGAAACCAAATCGAAATTGTTTATGGACATCGTTACAAAAATCAGCGTTAAGCCGCATAAACCCATAGCTACCCAGGTAAAAAAGCCCCACTCATTCCGAGCATATATGGAATATACGATGGAGACGACATACAAAACGCATATGATCGTACTATACCAGGCACATATGACTTTCTGTTTTAATCCGGTGTTTCGCTTTGAAAACCAAAATGCAACAAATGCAACAATCGACATTACAATGGCTGAGATCACACCAGGAACGCCAAGAGACCAAAAAAACAACAGAATAAGAACTGGTGGGGCAATCAACATGAATATCGGAATAATGATGATCTCGCCTACGGCGTTGGTAATGGGTCTGTCATCTTCATAGACGAAGAGACCCCTAAAATCTCTGCCTATTCTAAACATAGTACTCTCCTTTATTACGAATTAGCCAATGCTTCCAATGCCCGCTGCGCCATCACAATGGCTTGTTCGGTGGTTAGAACGCCATTGGGATCAAAGCGGTTGTTGCCTACGCCGCTGATAATCCCCGGGGCATTAGCCGCCAGCACATTTTTATCTGTGGTATCCGTGAAGGCTGTGGGATTGATCTGCACACCTTTTTCGGCCAGGAGCGCATCGATATCTTTACTACCCCAATTCTTTGAAGTTTGCGGGAATCAGCCAATTTCCATCCCGATCAATCATACCCCAGAGGCCGTTGAGCTGTACTTTAGCGTAGCTCATATCCAACGAAAATGATCCCACCTGATCGTAGATGCAGTCAATCACCACATTCCAGTTTTGATCCATGTATCCAAATTTCCTGGAATAGCTTCCTTGATATTCTGCCACAGGCAGCAATTCCCGAACGCTCAAACTTACAGGCTCAATTCCGTACAATTCGCTCTTCAGTGTACCATTTTCGTCATAGAAATAGTCAGGGAAAGGAAAATCAGAGATTACATTCCCCTGTGCGTCAATGATCCGGTAACAGTAGTCGCCGCCGTCTATAATGGTGCTGGACGCAATGGCCAGGCCATTGCTAAAGCTCCCGATGTCCCCGTATTCCGGTGCAATGACCCATTCCCCCTGGAGATTTATGCACCCCCAAAATCCCGTTTCGGAACTCAATGCCGGCGCCAATCCCTCGGAGAACGATGATCCATTGGCTACATAAACGGTTCCGGAAGAAGACTGAAGCAGCTTCCCCTCTGGATTGATATAACAACGCATGGAATTTTCCAGCCGCGCGGGATACCAACCTTCAGAAAACCAAATGTATTCCCTTCCGCCGTCTCCGGAATAGGTACGGCTTGAGACAGAAAAGGTGAAGTCCGTTACCCGCACGCCGCTGGCGTCAATCAGATAATACTGATCGCGCGTCCCGTCTGCGGGAGTCACAGCCGCTACGCCATCATAGAAGGAAAACGCGTCCAAATAGCGCGGTTCTATTGCATAGTCGCCGGAGCTGTCTATGTAGCCATATAAACCGGATATATAGTCACCCACGCGGACCACGGCAAGTCCCTCTGCGAAATTATACGCTTCAAAAAATTGCGGCGCGATGACGAAACTCCCGCTGGTGTCAATATACCCGTACCCACCATCGCCTGACGCAACGGCCAGGCCGTTAGAGAAGCTGTGAGCGCTTTCAAATTGCGGTGCAATGGCAAATTGGCCGGATGGATCAAGATATCCATACAAGCCGTTTTGATCCTGCACAAGCGCCAGACCGTCTTTCCCAAACCGCTCCGCTTCGAGGTATGCGGGAGAAATGACATAGGTGCCTGTGCTGTCAATAAATCCCCAAAGACCATTTTCATCCGCCGCAGGCAGGGGGCCATATCGAAACAGTTTTTCAAAAGAAGTCAGTTCTGGCTCGGTTACCGGCGTTGGATCGCTGTTGGATTGCGTGAGATCATTCCCTGTATCATGTTCAGAAAGGCCTGCGCTACTTTTTTCGCCGCAGGCAGTCAGGGACAGCATCAAGGCTACAAGCATAAATAGCGTCAGTAATCTTTTCATCGGTTGTGTACCCTCCATTTTGCTTTTTAGCACCCCATCTCATGGGTATTGACCTGCGCTCCGGGGGGACAGATCGGTCGCATTACTTCTCGGAAACTCGGGTGCCGCATTGTGTGCAGAATTCGGCGCCTTTTTCCAGGGCGGCTCCGCACTTGGCGCAACGGATGTTTTCCGCGCCCGTGTGAATTGGATCGGCGGGAGCAGCCGGTGTATGCTGCCGCGTATCAGGCCGCGCCGCCTTATTGCGGTTGGCAAATGCCTCAGAAATCTTGTCGCTGGCAGCGTCAACGCCCCGGCTGATCGCGTTTTCAATCGCGCGAATGACCAAGAAGCAAATGACGCTTGCCCCAATCGCAGCAATAACGCCGAGTACGACGCTGTCTGTATAAGCGCCGGCAACGATCCCCAGCAAAACACCGAGAATAATGCCGTTGTAGGCATAGGTCTTTCTCATATTATACATCCTCCATTCCCTATTTGAAATGATCTTTCAGATTTTTTGGTGCCGACGGCGTGTAAACCCCGGCTGCCTTATCTCTTTCCTTTTTGGCTCGTTCTCCCGCTGAAGCCAGCAAATTGTAGACCAGCCTACAGATCGCCATCAGAACAAGAGTGATTCCGCAGGCGATAAAAAACATCCCCATTTGACATGACACCTTTCTCTACACAAAATATCAGAACAGATGCCGCTTGGTTTTAATATCGTTTTTCACCGTTGTGACCTGCGTGTTTGGATCGATGCCGAGAAACATTTTCTCGACAGAGGTCAGCAGCGTGTTCATGGCGTCCGCACAGACAGGCGCTCCATGCTGTGACCGCCATTTCGTAAATTTAAAACAATATACGCTTTTTTCTGCCGTCTGCTCCACGCGATAGAGCACAGCCGAATAGTTGACTCCGGCCTGAAAATCGATCCGTCCTGAGTTTCCCTGCATCTTTGAGGCGGTTCCTGCTGTCAGATTCGCGGTCTCCACTGCGGCGGCAAACTGTTCATTTGAAATTGGCGCAAGGGTAAAGGTTTCTGCATATTCGACAAAGTCTCTTTGCCGCTGAAGGATCACGCCTGCGCTGAGGAGTTCGCCGCGGTGTTTGGCGTTCAGGACGAAGCAGACCGCAACCAGTGCGATTACTAAAACCGCAATTACAATTCCCATATGGATTCTCCTACTTTCAATTTTGATCATGCCCTGTGCCAAAGGGCTTTGTCTGCGATATGGCGCTACTGCTTGTAAAATGTGACGACCTTCCCATACCATGCCCAGTAGCTTACCTTCGGTACCACGGACACATACAGCACTTTGTCGCTTTCGTCCTTCTCCGCGGAGAGTTCATAGAGCGTGTCGGAGTTCTCCTGCAAAAATTCCGTCACAGCATTTCCGCCTCCCGCATCGCCGCCGGTAAAGCGCAAGATGTATGCTCCGCCATTCTTGTTGTATTTCCCATAGAGCACCCCCGTACTGTCATAAGCGGTAAAGGTTCCATCGCTGCGGAATGTAATCGAGGAGACGGGAAAAAAACTGTCCGTTCGGTAGGTGCCGGACAAATCATGTCCTCCGCCCAGCGCGGCGGCGCAGATGACCGCTATGACAACGATGATACAGGCATATGCGCCGAGAAACACATAGGCACTGACATGGGGAAATCTGACGGCCAGCTGTTTGGGAACAAATCTGGCAGCCGAGCTCTCATGATGTTTCATCCATTGCACGGCGTTTTCCCATTTGGCCGCACCGTGGGATGCTGCTGCCGGAGTTGGTTTGTGAACTGAATGAACCGCCATTCCACAGCCGGTGCAGAAGCGATCCCCCGGCGCAAGCTCTCTGCCGCAATTGGTACAAAACAAACTGGTTCACCTCCGCATCATTGCCCTTGCTGCTCAGCGATTGCCGTCGTAGGGCTGAATATCAGCTGGGGCCGGAGCCTGCGCGTTTTTGAAAAAGATGCTCTGCCGCAGATACTGGTCGCTGCCAAAGTAGGTGCGCACGCGGACGGATTTGCGGAAATAGGTTGTCCAGATCGCGAAGCCAATGCCTGCGCTAAGCAGCCCGGAAACCAGATTCCCCACATTGCGGAAGCCGGAAAAGATTGCAGTGGCCACCGCCAATCCGGCCACGACCAGCATAATAATCTCATAGAACCGCAGGAAGCGCGGATCCTTGCGGCGGATCATAGAGAAAAACTTCAGGCCGAACACACAGATAAAGCCATCGCCCGCCAACTCAATCACGTAGAGCAGCCAAATAACCGGACCGAGCATGCCCAAATAGCCGGAATATGCGCGCAGGACCCCCACAATGCTCACCAGCGAAATAATTGCCGCCAGTACCATTAGCCCTGCGGCGACCAGGGAACCGTAGGCAATAAATGCCAACCATCCGCCTAGTCTATGGTAGGGGTGCGGATAGCTGGTGTACTGGGTGCCGTTCGGAGTGCTTGGGCCTGTCGCGGCGTAACCTGCATTCCCGCTGCCTGTCTTGGTTCCCGGAAAAGGAATTGCATCTGCGGATGTATAAGCTCTGCCGGATCGCTCGGCCTTTCGTCTGCCTTGTGTCCCCAAATGGATCATCCAGACGATCAGCAGGCAAGCGGCTGCCGTCTTCAAGACTTGCAGCGGCAGGCGTAACGGTGTCCTGAAGAGAAGATCCGGCACCAGAATGACGCAGAACATCATTCCGAAGAAAATCAAGAACTTTGGTACAAGGCAGGTTTTGAGACTGGGCGTATTCTTTCCTGCCGACTTTTGCAGCAGAGCGGCAGCGGCTGCAAGCCAAGTTGCAGGAGAGACCAGAGCGCTGAGAATGATGCCCAATCCCAACATCAGGGAGTTCCATGGCACACGCAGTAAAGCGGGCAGGGACTCGCCCAGCAGCTCCAAACTGCCTCCGTTGGAAATGCCAAGGAGCAGGCTCAGCAGCGAATATGCGTTCATTCCGGACATTGCTGCTGTCATCGCCATACCCGCTCCAATAGATGCGCCCAGAGCTGCGGCATCCAATACACTGTGGCTTTCCCTGCGCTGCAGAAAGAGCGCCGTCAGAACAACACCCCCAAAAACCGACAGGATGTCCCAATATAAGAAGCTGTAACCGCCCCGGTAAAGCATCCCGCACATAACCAGGAGGACGGGGAGCGCAAGCACGACGCCCAGCGAGAAGCCCTTTACCAAGTCGCTCAATCTCCTGCACCGGCTGGTATCCAGCTCCCAGAGCACGGTGAGAAGTGTGACCGGCACGAGTATGCCAAAGGATGCGCGAGAAAAGGTGATAGACCAGCTTGACATGGACATAAATACCGCGCCAAGTTCTACGGAGGCATGAGCGATCAACGCAATTACTGCCGCGAAAATCAGCAGGGAGATAAAGACGCGGGAGAACACCCACGGACAGCCATCTGTCGGCATGGGCTCCCTGCCCCTCGTTCCGCTGGTCAACAGGCCGTCTATGTCCTCGGGGCGATGGCGGCGGAACACTTGAGAAAATACAGCGGGCTTAGGTTCACGGAAGGACTCTGCGGAAGACCCCGTCTCCGAGTTGTCCTCCGTTTCCCGCCAAGTATGTCCTACCGGCGGCTCTGTTCCCGTTTGCATGGGATCGACAGACACGTTCTCCGGCGAAACGGTCTTTGCCGCGTCTGGGCCTGGCGGCGCGGGGGCGGCTGCCGGATCAAACGGCGACGATGCTTTTCCGTCCTCGCTGATCCGCAGCGCGGTGCCGCACCGGGCGCAAAACCGGGCGTTTGCAGGCTGCTCGGCTCCACAGTTATGACAAAACATGAAAAATCCCCCTTTTTGAGTTCGTTTTCTTTACCAACCGACAGGAAATGTTTTACGCAAAGTGAGCGCACTTTGCTTTCCGGTGTGTTTCACCTCATAGACGCCCACTTTTAAAAACCGGTTCAATGATTTTCAGATTTTTTGAGAAGAAATTTTAGCCCCCATAAATCCTGCTGCCTGGAATGTTACATTTTCCGTCCTCTGTTGTATTCCAGCTGGTTTCTCTATCCAGTTTACCTGCTTTTCCAATTAAAAACCGAGCGGGTGATTGAAAGAATATCCAGAATCATGTGGAATCGACTTGAAGATAGTCGATCCTTCATGGTAAAATATAGCTTAAGTAGGTACCCCCGACGGAGAATGTAACCTTCGTTCTCTTTCCGGTTGTGTTTCAACATCTACGGACAAGGGGGCTGTTTAAATTATGGCAGCGACAGAACCAATTCGGAATAGGGAACAATTACGGCAGCTTGCGGAGTATTTTCTGATCCGCAAGCAATACCGAAACCATGCGATGCTGGTTGTTGGCACCTATACGGCGCTGCGCATCAGTGATTTGCTGCGCCTGACGTGGCCGGATGTCTACGATCCGGTGCGGGAGAAGTTTCGTTCTCATGTCAATGTGACGGAGCATAAGACGGGAAAAGGCAAGATCATCGCGCTGAACCAACAGGCCATTGATGCGCTGTGCCTGTACTATCCATACCGGCGCGGACACTATATCTTTTGCAACAACCGGGATGGTAAGCCGATCAGCCGGATGCAGGCGTGGCGGATCATCCACAGTGCGGCGGAGGCCGTTGGGATTTCCGGGCGCATTGCCTGCCACAGTCTGAGAAAGACCTGGGGGTATCATGCGTGGACAAGCGGTGAAGTTTCACCGGTGGTCATCATGGAGATCTATAACCACAGTAACTACAATGTGACACGGCGCTATCTCGGCGTCGCCCAGGACGATCTGGATCAGGCGTATCTGGAAGCGTCCCTATTCTAATAAAATCTATCTGGCAGAAAGAGTATCGTTGCCTCGCACAAGGGCAATGGTACTCTTTTTATTCTTCATCTTGTCGCTCGGCGAGATTGATGATCCGTTTTCCTTTTTCTTGTGCATACCGCATTGTCTGATAAGCTCCGCCTGAATTGTGCTCCACATAGAAAACCACCAGATCGCTCCGATCCACCATCTGCCGGTTGCGGATTTGATAGGCCCTCTTGGGGTGGCTGTTCTGCGCGACATCACAGATCTCGATTTCGTCATAATAGGCTTGGAAACTTTCCTCATTGTTCCGAAGCTCCGCTGTGGGATATGGCAATATCCATACCAGAGAGCTGTTATCTGCTTTTATGCGGCGCTGGAGCCGCTTTACAGCGGCGTATACGATCTGGTCGAAATCCCTGCCGCGCCCGACCAGAAACTCCACATATTCTTTTTGCAAAATAAGCTCGCGGATAATCGCTTCCGCTTTTTTCTCCGCCCGATTAAAATCCTCAATGATGCGATGCCCAAAGAAGCTCACAGTGTATAGTCTCAACATTTCGCTCTCCGCCCGACAAGATAAACTCCGCAACAAAGTAAATAACCTTTTTCTTATTATAGATGTTTATTGACTTAAAGTAAATGAACATCTAATCTGTTTCAATTATAATTTATCTGCTTTGTTGATAGCATAATACCCGGGAGGTGGTATTGTGCAAACGGAGTTTCCAGAGCGTTATATCACTTTGGGCCTCAAGATCGCGTATTACAGGAAAAAGGCCGGTCTGACGCAGGAAGTCCTCGCCGAGCGGATCGGCAAGAGTGTCAATTTTATTGGGCAGGTTGAGGGGACGGGGACGATCCGGGGCGTCTCCCTTGAGACCCTATTTAAGATCGCCCAAGTGTTAAGGATTCCCCCCTCTAAACTGCTAGAGGATGACTGATAATTTCATAAGAGGCTCTAGAACACGACGAAGCGGAAACATTTACCACGGATAAATCCGATGAAAATGCTTCTGCTCATCTATTCTCTTCTTGTTCTTTTAAGGGAGGACGCAACGGACAACACGGCCGTCGTACTTGTTGCTGCTGTTACCTGGGTAGACGTAGGATCTGTTGAACTCGCGAAGACTACGGAGAAATTGGCCAAAGACACATGCCAGCTATAGACAGTAGCTTGAATGTTCGCGCCACCTACCCGCTACCCTGAATGACCACCAGAATCGAACTCCCACTGCGCATAGAGAGTAACAAAGTAGCTGGTAGGGTTAGTAGATACGCTATAGACAGCGCCATCACCGTAATAGTCACCACTACCATCCGGTTCAGTATTCCATCCAACGAAAAAATTTTGAGGATTATTAAATTCATTATAGTTAAGGTTGGCACTTTGCCCAATACCTATGAACTGTGGTTCCATGAAGCCTTCATATGCCCCGTTGCCATCAAAGGTAATCTGGACTGCCCCATCCATCATACAGCGGACAGCTTCTCCATCATATTGATATAAACCATAGCTATTAGACATCGTACCCGGATACACAGCACTATCAGCAAAGAAAATCAAAGGTCTTACCATTGATGTATTTCGACTAGTGGAGGACCAGTAGTAGCCGCCGGAACCTTGTGCTTCTAAACGTCCATTAGGACCCCAAGCGCCAGAAAAGACACCAGACCAATCTCCATCAAATTGCCAATCTGCATAGTAGCTACTATCTGTTGAGCCAGACGCTAAGGAACCTGCGTTCATAGATGCATTAAGAACTGGGAAGTCTGCGGCAACTATACTAGTACCGCTTGCAGTAGGAGATGTGCCGTCACTGGTGGCACTTGGCAATCTCCAACCAGTCGGACAGATAGACCCTGAAACATTGGTGCCACTAGCGCTAATAGCATAAGTGCCAGTTCCGGCTGTAGCGGCATACCAGTTATAGAGATAGCCACATTTGGTGTAGGAGCTTTGAATGGAATCTCCGTAGCAATAGGAAGCAACCATGGGGTTGTTGTAGAAGGCTTTATCCCAGTTAGTTCCAGTGCCCGATGTGGCTGTACTGTTTGTGCCATCTACGGTATTCAGCCTTCGAGACTCGCTGTCATTTAATATAATTCCTTCGGATCCATCGCCAATATTAACGATAGTAATCCCCTCTCCTTTATACTTCATGTTATCTATCATCCAGCACTTCTCATCTTGCATCTTTTTAATACGGTAGGTTTGGTTATTGCGAGAATCAGTAAGGGAGACTATCTGCCCAACGATCATGGCACCACAGTTGCTTTGAGTGAAGTTTTGCATATTTACATTTGCAGTAGTGTTTGAGCCTATGGTTTCAATCCTGGCAGGATCAAAGTAGCGAACTATGAAATTATGATCATCTAGTGATATATAGTTATGCTCGTCATTAGCAACAACATCTATTGCATATCCATTGTCAGCAGTAGCCAATTTAGTAGGCAAAATGCAGGATATTGTATTATCTAAAACGTCAATTGAATTGCAAGCCGTGCCTCCGATAGTGACTGATGCAATGCCAGTTCTTGGGATGCGGCTCAGTGTGATCTTTATCGTATTTCCAGACCATCCTGTAGTTGGATATACGTCTAAAATTTCAATGTCTTGGACATCTTGTATACAACGAATTTCATGACCAATATATTTTTCAGTATAAGCACTAGTAAATCCACCTGGTCTAACATTAGAATTCTCTATTCCAAGAGAATACGGATGCGATGAGCTTGCTGCAGTGGATGACCAGTAGTAGCCAGCAGAACCCCGATAACTAAGACGACTAGCCCAGAAGCCAGAGAGAATACCATGCCAATCCCCTGCAAATAGCCAACCAGTATAATAATTAGATAACGATCCAGACGTAAGAGAGCCCGCATTCATAGAAGCATTGAGGACGGCAAAATCTGCATTGCTATAGCCCCCGTCATATGCCGTTGGCAATCTCCAACCAGCGGGACAGATAGAACCTGAGACATTGGTGCCCTGTGTACTAGTGGCATAAGTGCCAGTTCCAGCCGTAGCGGCATACCAGTTGTAGAGGTAGCCACATTTGGTGTAGGAACTTTGGATGGAAGTGCCGTAGCAGTAGGAGCCAGACATTGGGTTGTTGTAGAAGGCTTTATCCCAGTTAGTTCCAGTGCCCGATGTGGCTGTACTGTTTGTGCCATCTACGGTATTGTATCTGCCATCAGTGTCGTTTAGGGCAATGCCTTCTGTGCCATCACCAATGTTAGAGATAGTAATCCCTTCGCCCTTATATTTTATGTTGTCTACCATCCAGCACTTCTCGTCCTGCATTTTCTTTATTCTGTAGGTTTGACTGTTTCTTTCGTCAGTTAAAGAGATAATGTCGCCAACAGATAGGCTACCACAATCTAGATTGGTGAAATTGCTCATATTAGTATTGGTAATTTGAGTATTGGAAACAGAAGCTGTTTCGGTTCTATTTGGATTAAAGTATCTAATGGTGAAGTTGTGGGTATCTAGTGAAGTATTGCTAGCAGTTACGGATATACTATAGCCATTATCTGTGCCTGAAGTAGTATCTGTTTCTGCTTTACTAGGCAAAGTGCAGGTGAGTTCGTCTGCGCTCTTTACATCTATGCTAGTGCAGTCTGTACCGCCAATAGTAACACTTTGGACATTAACAAAGCCACCATTGCTGTATAAGGTGATGGTATCCCCTGCCCAGCCAGTGGTAGGATAAACATCTAGGATGGGTTGAGGGACGTAGTTAGTAACGGCAGAGATTACAATAGCATTGGTATATGAACCTGCTGGTAGAGTAGTGTCTACATTTACGCCAAAACTAATGGTGGTGGTTTCGCCAGATCCTGAAGTTGGTGAACTGGTTTTCTTAAGTTCATAAGGGTCCGAGTTGCTCGGCAGAGCAGAAAAGAGATTTCCTGTATTGTTTGCTAGGGAATCTGGATACCAGCCCCAGGTGTTTACTGAGAGGGTCGCTGGGCTATTTATGTCGGCAATAGAGGACTGGATTTTACCTCCACTTGCAGGATCATTAAGAGAGGTTTCAGCTCCGGCAAGGGAGAGGGCAAGTGTGTAGCCTGTGGTGTTATCCGTGCTCACTTGGATAGCCATTTCATCACTGGCAAGAGTGCCGTCTGGTGTTGGCGTAACGGCTAGGTTCATGGCTTCTGGGGTAAGGGCAACGGACAAGCTAGCATCATTAGATAGCGTAGAAATATCCTCCGCGCTGGATTCACCGGGGATCATCAAGACAGAGCCGAGCAAGAAAGCAACTAAGAAGGAGCCAACTCCTACAAAAACATTAAAAGCGGCAAGCCTGACCCTGAAGTGACCCCGAAAAGTTAGACAATATTTTTGAAGAAATTGCTCAAGCAACCG
>ERZ1643247.2341-NODE-2341-length-15208-cov-8.895400_pt1 | contig 15208 bp, 10 predicted proteins | sample MGYA00579264_ERZ1643247 | MGnify/ENA primary metagenome ERZ1643247 (study PRJEB29033, sample SAMEA4952262) | chicken gut metagenome | biome: Broiler Chicken; feature: Gastrointestinal Tract; material: Caecum | place: Ireland | collected 2018 | study: Broiler... | reverse complement strand
ATAGGAACTCCTTCCCAGGTAATGATCCGTAAGTCTGTATTGGATCAGACCGGTCCCTTTGATCTGGAACTGGGGGCTCTGCAGGATTATGATCTCTGGATCAGATGCTGCCTTGTTACGAAGGTTGATTTTGTGCCGGAGCCGTGTATTAATTATTACAATTCTACAATTACAAATCAGGTTTCTGCAAATACTGAAAAATATATACACGCGAGATTATACATCCGGGAGAAATACCGGGATGAGATCGCGAAATTTGGAAAAGAATTTGAAAAAAAGATTGATACTTTAGTTGAAAACCGGATCGCAGAGCGGTGCCTGCGCAACGGACAGAGAAAAGACGCACGGAAACATGCAGGAAAAGCGTGGAAAATCCGGCATACCAAAGTATCTGTAATGCTGGTCATTGCCTCTTTATTTCCTTACTCAGCTGTTGTGAAGATAAGGAGTATGATAAAGAGTAAAAACTTGTATTGGCGAATTAAAAAAATGTGGTCATGATGATGAAAGAAAAACTGATCAGGGGAATGGCGGCAGCATTGAATTGTATATACAGTATTTTCAAACTGTTCCCCGTAAAGAAAAAGATTACTTATATATCAAGGCAGAGCAATGCTTTGCCGCTGGATTTTGACCTGGTTATCCGGGAGATGAGCAGACGCCATCCGGAATATCAGCAGGTTTCTCTGATAAAAATGATTGGAAAGAGTATCCCGGAAAAGATCGGATATTGTTTTCACATGTTCCGTCAGATGTATCATATTGCGACTTCAGAAATGGTGGTTCTGGATACATACTGTATTGCTGTATCTCTTCTCCGCCAGCGCAGAAGTCTGATTGTAATACAGATGTGGCATGCGCTCGGCGCCATGAAGAAATTCGGATACAGCATTCTGGACAAGGGCGAGGGCACTAATCATTCTCTGGCAGAGGCTATGCGGATGCACAGAAATTATACGTACGTATTTTCAAGCAGTGAGTTCTGCAGCCGGTTTTTTGCGGAAGCATTTAATGTTCCCCGGGAAAGAATGCGGGTTATGCCGCTGCCCAGGCTGGATCTTCTGCGTGATCCGGAGCATACCGAAGCGGTGGAAAAGGAAATTCTAAGACAGTATCCGCAGCTTTCAGATAGAAGAAAAAAAATAATTGTGTATGCGCCGACTTTTCGCAAGGAAGGCGGCAGTTTTGAGGAAAAGGAGCTTGAAGCAGCAACGGAAAAACTTGCCAAAGCTATCGATTATGACAGATACAATCTGGTGGCAAAGTTTCATCCGCTGAGCGGAATTACCCTCCGAAATGATAATGTAATTCAGGATAAAACATTTTCCACGATTGATTTCTGTCAGTTGGCGGATGCGGTTATTCTCGATTATTCCGCAGTGGTTTTTGAAATCGCAATGCTTGGAAAACCTATGTATTTCTATGCGTTTGATTACGATTCCTACATGGAAAACAGGGATGTCTATATTGATTTTAAGAAATATGTTCCTGGTATAATAACCGGTGATCCTCAGAAACTGATGACAGCAATTGACGAAAATGAATCAGATCCTGACCGGCAGAAGGCATTCCGGGATCTGATGATCAGCAGACCGAAAAGCGGCAGCTATACAGAAGATGTTGCTGACTTTTTTGAAAAAGTTCTGCGGGAACAAAAGGAAAGAAAGAGGCAGTAAAAATGGTGAAAGTCTCAATAATTGTACCTACGTATAATGTGGAACAGTATCTGGCCGAGTGTATGGACAGTATAACAGGACAGACGCTGAGAGAGCTGGAAATCATATGCGTGAACGACGGGTCTACTGACGGCTCACTGAATATACTGAAGAAGTATGCCGCGGCGGACGACAGAATTATTATTATTGATAAAAAGAATGAGGGCTATGGCCGCGCGATGAACGATGGACTTGACCGTGCTTCGGGCGAGTATGTGGGAATTGTGGAGCCGGATGATTATGTGGATCTTCATATGTATGAAGATCTTTACCGCATTGCGAAAGAAAAGAATCTTGACATTATAAAAGCGGATTTTTACCGTTTTGTATGCAATAAAAACGGAGAAGTTCTGAAATCATACGACGCCCTGTCAAAAGATGGAACCGGATATAATGAAGTAATTAATCCGAAAGAAAATGATAGGATTTTCCGCTATGTTCTGAATACATGGAGCGGTATTTACCGGCGTTCATTTATCGAAAAATATCATATCCGTCATAATGTTTCACCGGGAGCGTCTTTTCAGGATAACGGCTTCTGGTTTCAGACATTCTGCCTGGCGGAAAGGGTGTATTTTGTAAACAGGCCCTATTATATGAACCGGAGGGACAATCCGAATTCTTCAGTAAAAAGCAGAGAAAAAGTTTACTGTATGAATGAAGAATACAGGTTCATCTACGAGCAGTTTCTGAACCGCTATCCGGATTTGAAAAAACGCTTTATCTATGTTTACTCCATGCAGCGATTCAGAAATTATTTCTGGACTTATTCCAGAATAGACCGCAGATTCAGAAAAGAATATCTGGAGAGAATGTCCGGCGAATTGAGAGAAGCGGAAGAAAAGAATGAGCTGAGCAGAGAATATTTTACTCCACTGGAGTGGAAAAAGATTCTTAAAATTATAAAGAATCCCCATAGCGCGGAAAAGTGGATGGCGCTGAGCATGACCGCAAGAAAAGTTAAGCGGTTCTGCCAAAATATAAATCGGAGAAAATAGAAGCATCCGGACAGAATTTCCGGAAATACTGAAATGTTACGTTGGAGGTATTAAAGGTGAAACAGCCAATTGTATCCGTTATTATGCCTGTATATAATAACGAAAAATATCTGGAGCAATGTCTTGACAGCATAGTGAATCAGAGCCTGACAGATATTGAAATTATATGTGTAGATGATGGATCAGAGGACAGTTCTGCTGAGATTCTGAAGAGATATGCGGAAAAGGACAGCAGAATCCGGATTATATATCAGGAAAATGCGGGAGCCGGGGCAGCAAGAAATAACGGACTCCGCCATGCGCAGGGAAAATATCTGTCATTTCTGGATTCTGATGATTTCTTTGAAAATGATATGCTGGAAAAGGCAGTGAAAAAAATCGAGGAGGATGCGGCTGATTTTGTTGTATTCCGCTGTAATCAGTATCTGAATGACTGTGATAAATTTAAAAATGTCAGGTATACTTTGAAGGAGCAGACGCTGCCTCCTTATGTACCGTTTAATTTCAGGCAGATAACAGATAATGTGTTTAAGACGTTTGTAGGATGGGCGTGGGATAAGCTGTACAAAAGAGAATTTGTAATGCGGCACGGGCTGACTTTCCAGGAACAGAGAACGAGCAATGATATGCTCTTCGTGTTTACCGCGCTCGTTCTGGCAGAAAAAATTACGTATCTGGACGAGGTGCTTGCTCATCAGAGAAGAAACAATAACGAGTCTCTTTCCAATACGAGGGAAAAATCATGGTTCTGCTTTTACAATGCGCTCTGTGCTTTGAAAGATGCTCTTAAAAAGTATGATCTGTATGATGAACTTGAAAAAGATTTTATAAATTATGCGCTTCATTTCAGTCTGTGGAATCTGAATACGATTACCGGGGCATGCTATTATAAGCTGTATGATCAATTGAAAAATGAGTGGTTCATGGAGCTTGGAATAACAGGACATGATAAAGAGTATTTCTATAATCAGAAAGAATACAGACAGTTTTTACAGATTATGAAATACAGCGCCAGGGAATATGAGACAAAGATCTCTGTGGTGATTCCGGTTTACAATGCGGAAAAATATATAAGAGAATGTCTTGACAGTATTCTGAAACAGCAGAAAATCGGATTGGAAGTCATATGTGTAGACGATTGTTCTACGGATGCGACGCCCCGGATTTTAGAGGAGTACAGCAAAAAATTTGATAATCTGACTGTCCTGCGCAATGAAAGCAACATTTATGCCGGGGAATCCAGAAACCGGGGCCTGATGGCGGCAAAAGGGCAATATGTTCATTTTATTGACGCAGACGATTTTGTAGTAGGCAATTCATACGAAAAACTGTATAAAATTGCATCAGAGAACGATCTTGACTGGCTGAAAACTACATGTGAAGGCGTTGATGATGCCACGGGAGAAACAGTTCCCAACCGTCTCTATGATCTGAGGGATGTGGATAAATGGCTGGATGAGAAATTACTGGATTTTGTCCGTTTCCCTAAAAAGTTTTTTGATATCGCGGTAGTGCCGTGGAATGGAATTTATAAAAGGGAGTTTCTGCTGAATAATCAGATCCGTTTTAATAATCTGTTCTGCGTAAATGACAGATCATTTTATATAACTGTATGTGTAAAAGGAAAACGGATGATGGTGACAAGAGTACCTTTTGTAAAGCATAGAGTGAATGTGGGAGGATCTCTTGTGGGTAAAAGGGCACAGCATTTTGACTGTCAGTTCCGCTCTTATGAGCTGATGGAAAATATCTGTAAAGAAAACAGAGTAAAGGAAAATGTTCAGTTTGAAATACTGGAACATGAGATGTATGATCTGTTTGTATGGTACAGAAAATTTAATGCTCAGAATGTACTGAGCGATCAGTTGAAAGAAGATATGAAAGCTTTTCTTACAAAGGAAAGAGTAGAATATTTTGAAAAATTCGGGAGACACAGCAGGTGGCTGGAATTCCGTGATCTGGTCGGCGTCTGATGGAAAATTAGGGTTGTGTCACAGAGAAAAGATAAATGTTCAAATATAGAAAAATTAACATAAAGTGCTGGAGGAGTAAAAATGGCAAAGGTATCAATAATCATTCCGACGTATAATGTGGAAGAATATCTTGAGGAATGTATGGACAGTGTAGTTCGTCAGACTTTGCAGGACATTGAAATTATATGTATCAATGACGGTTCTACAGATGGGTCTCTGGAAATACTGAAAAGATATGCTCAGAATGACAAAAGAATTATAATTGTAGATAAAGAGAATGGCGGCTATGGCATTGGGATGAACATTGGCCTTGATAAGGCTACGGGAGAATACATCGGAATTGTTGAACCGGATGATTTTGTTCCGCTGAATATGTATGAGGATTTATACAACATAGCGGAAAAGGAAAATCTGGATTTTGTAAAAGCGGATTTTTATCGCTTTAAAAGAAGCAGTAACGGGAATATGGACCTTGTATATAATCATCTTTCAAAAAACGAAGAGGATTATAATGTGGTGTTTAATCCCAGTACAGATCCGAAAACCCTTTTATATATTATGAATACCTGGAGCGGAATATACCGGAGAGCTTTCCTGGAGGAATATCATATCCGTCACAATGAAACTCCGGGAGCGTCTTTCCAGGATAATGGATTTTTCTGGCAGACATTTATTTACGCAAAAAGAGCAATGATTATAAATAAGCCGTACTATATGAATCGGAGAGATAATCCGAATTCGTCGGTTCATAATCCGGATAAGGTATACTGTATGAATAAAGAGTATGATTTCATACGGGAGATTCTGATGCAGGACAAAAAAATCTGGAACCGTTTTAAATATATATACTGGGTTAAAAAACTGTCAAATTATCTTGCTACGGTAAAAAGAATCGGTGAGGAATATAAGAGAGAGTATATCAGGGCTATATCAAAAGAATTCTGTCGGGCAGAAGAACTGGGAGAACTGAAAAAAGACGTATTTACAGAAGAACAGTGGAAGAAGCTGCAGTTTCTGATGAGAGATCCGGAGGGATTCTCTTATAAGGTGATTTCTTCCGGTACAACTGCCTTCGAAACTACATATGAGGTAGACAGAATAAAGAATTCTACGTCATATAAACTGGGACGTCTGCTGACAAAGGGGCCGAGAAAAATTAAGCAGAAACTGAAGACGAAATAAGTCCGGAGAAAATATCTGCATTCATTGTAAATGAAGTACAGATGTGATAATATAAAAATGTTGATTTAAAGTATAGAAATACGAGGTGGATATCAATGAAAATAGCAATTGCCGGAACAGGCTATGTGGGATTGTCAAATGCAATTATACTGGCACAGCATAATGAGGTATATGCGCTGGATATTGTTAAAGAAAAGGTAGATATGATTAATAATCGGAAATCTCCGATTGTGGACAAGGAAATCGAGGAGTATCTGGCAGAAAAGCCGCTTAATCTTACCGCGACTACGGATGACGTTGAAGCATATACAGATGCGGAGTATGTTGTTATAGCTACACCGACAAACTATGATACAGAACAGAATTATTTTGATACATCAAGTGTAGAGTCTGTAATCGAAAGAGTGCTTGCGGTAAATCCCCAGGCTGTTATGGTTATTAAATCTACAATACCGGTAGGATATACAAAAGAAATCAAGGAGAAATACCATACGGATAATATTATGTTTTCCCCTGAATTTTTAAGAGAGGGAAAAGCTCTGTATGATAATCTGTATCCTTCAAGAATCGTAGTGGGAGAAGAGAGCGCCCGCGCGGAAAAATTTGTGGATCTTCTGAAAGAAGGGGCAATTAAGGAGGATATTCCGGTGCTTTACACAGGCTCTACGGAGGCAGAGGCTATCAAATTGTTCGCCAATACATACCTGGCGCTCCGCGTAGCATACTTCAATGAGCTGGATACCTATGCGGAGGTGAGAGGTCTTAATACAAAGCAGATTATTGAAGGAGTCTGCCTTGATCCCCGTATTGGAAGCCATTATAACAATCCGTCGTTTGGCTATGGCGGCTACTGTCTTCCCAAAGATACAAAGCAGCTGCTTGCCAATTATGACAAAGTGCCGAATAATATTATAAAAGCAATTGTAGACGCAAATACAACACGTAAAGATCATATCGCGAATATGATTTTGAAGAGAAATCCGTCAGTGGTAGGTATATACAGACTTACAATGAAAACGAATTCTGATAATTTCAGACATTCTTCGATTCAGGGTATTATGAAAAGAATCAAAGCGAAAGGAATCGAAGTTATTGTATTTGAGCCGACAATGAAAGAGGATGAATTCTTTCATTCAAAAGTCATAAAAGATTTTGATGAATTTAAGGAACGCGCAGATGTTATCGTAGCCAACAGAATGGATGACAGACTGGAAGCGGTAAAAGATAAGGTGTATACCCGCGATATTTACAGCAGGGATTAGGAATAAAAAGGAGTAGAGGGATGGAAAAGAAGATCTCTGTCATTATACCTGTATATAACGTAGAAAAGTATATTAGAGAATGTCTTGATTCTGTGCTGGAGCAGTCGCTTAAAGATATTGAAGTTATATGTGTAAATGACGGATCAACCGATGAGTCACGCAGTGTTCTTTCGGAATATGAGGCGGGAGATAAAAGGATTATTGTCCTGGATAAAGAAAACGGCGGTCTGTCTTCCGCGAGAAATGGCGGCATTGATATCGCGCAGGGAAAATATGTTCTTTTTCTGGATAGTGATGACTTGCTTAATTCAGAAGAAGCATTGAGTATTTTATATGATAAAGCCGAGAAAGAAGTGCTGGATCAATTATATTTTGACGCAGAGGTCTTTTTTGAGAATGAAGAAGTAAAGACGCAGAATTCCAATTATATTGAATACTACAAGCGCAAAAAGAATTATCCGGACGTTATGACCGGAAAAGAATTATTCTCAGAACTTCAGACAAACTGGGATTTTAAGCCAAATGCCTGTATGCAGCTGCTCCGCAGAAGTTTTTTAATTGATAATAAGCTTACTTTCTGTGAGGGCATACTGCATGAAGATGAAGTTTTTACGTTGGAATGCGCAACGCTTGCTCGAAGAGCTGCTTATCTTGATGCGGCGTATCTGAAGAGAAGGATCAGAGGAAATTCCATTATGACCTCAGCTCAGAAAGCAGGCAGTATTTACGGATATTATTATGGTATAGAGCAATTACTGGAATTTGCCCAATGCCATTTCTCTGTTCATGATATACCGTTTACAGATTTATATTTGCAAAGAGTGCTGGTATTGATGGAATCTTCTGCACGTCTTTTTGCAAAAGTCAGCGAGACGGACAAAGAAGAGATTCTGAATGGGGTAGAAAAAGATAGGCAGTTTATATTTGCCGCGGATATGAAAGCATGGCAGAAAAATATCTCATTGAAGGAAAAACTCGACAGTGTCCGCTGTGAAAAGAAAGCCGTGCAGGATGAAAAGAAAATAATACAAGACGAAAAGAAACAGATACAGAAAAAGCTGGAAAAGGAACAGAAGAAAAACAGCGCTGCACGTGACGAAATCCGAACGCTTTCAGAGAAACTGCATCAGGAAAGAAAAACAGCGGATTCAGTCAGAAAAGAGCTGCGTGAGGAAAAGAAAAAGCTTGAAAATCTCAAACAGTCCACATCCTATAAAGTAGGAAGAGCAGTGACATGGGTTCCCCGCAAAGTGAAAAGGAAAGTAAAAAACTGCCGTGAGCCGAAAAAAGATGGAAGGTCCGTATGGCTTATTGGTACTCCTGAGTTCGGAAATCTCGGTGACCATATGATTTCGGAAGTAGAAAGAGAGATTCTCGGGACTGTTTATCCTGAAAAAAATATTCATGAAATAACCATGAATGAATATTGGGAGAAAAAGGATTATCTTAAAAATACTATTCAGAAAAACGATCTGCTTGTCTTTCAGGGAGGCGGGAACGTAGGAAATCTGTGGCCGAAATCAGAGTATATCCGCAGAGATGCTTTTGAAATCTGGAAGGAACAGAAAAAGATCATTATGCCCCAGTCTATCTGCTTTACAGATGATGAAGAGGGTAGAAAAGAACTGGAAAAAACCCGCAGATCTTACGCGGTTAAGAATCTTCTGCTTTGTTGCAGAGATGCGGCGTCCTACCGGTTTGCAGCGGAAAAGTTGCCCTGCGGCAGCATATATGTTCCGGACACGGTTCTGTTTCATAAGCCTGAAGCACATTCTCTTGTCAGGAAAGAAGGAGCTGTTCTCTGCCTGAGAAGTGATAAAGAAAAAGCGGTTACGGAACAGGATAAAGCGAAAATTGTAAGCGCTCTTCGTAAAAAGTATACCAGAATTACAGAGCTGGATACAGTAGGAGAAAAAAGATCCAGGGAAACAAGAAGAGAAGGTCTGAAGGAGTTTTTTGACCAGCTGCGCAGGGCAGAAATCGTAGTTACAGACCATCTGCATGGTATGATTTTCTGTGCTTTGATCGGAGCGCCGTGCGTTGCTCTGGATAATTCGTATCATAAAGTCTCAGGAGCGTATGACTGGCTTAAGCCGTTGGAATATATTCATTATATCCGGGATGTCTCTGAACTTGACAAATGGATTGAATATGACTGGAAAGACAGCTATCAATATCCATATGAGAAGTACAGAGAAAAATTTAAGGCGCTGTTGCAGAAATTATCTTAAAAAATTAGTAGAAGAATTAGTAAAGCAGATCGTGTAGATTTGCTTTACTAATTTAATGTATAAGCCAATAAAGTAAGGAGAGGCAAATGCCAAAAGTATCAATTATTGTACCGACATATAATGTGGAGAATTATTTAAGAGAGTGCATGGACAGTATTGTCGGACAGACTTTAAAAGATATTGAAATTATTTGTATTAATGACGGCTCTACTGACGGGTCGCTGGAAATACTGAAGAATTATGCCGCAAAAGATCCCCGGATTATCATTGTGGATAAAAAGAATGAAGGTTACGGAGTTGGAATGAATATCGGGCTGGAACGGGCATCGGGAGAGTATATCGGGATTGTCGAGCCTGATGATTTTGTGCCGGCCAATATGTACGAGGATCTGTATAACGTTGCGAAGAAGAATAATCTGGATTTTGTAAAAGCGGATTTTTACCGCTTTACGGGAAATGCGGAAGACGGAACCAGAGCCCTGGAGTACAACAGACTTGATTCAAGCGGGGAAAATTATAATCAGGTTATTGATCCGTTTGAGAAGCCGTTTATTACCAAGTTTATAATGAATACCTGGAGCGGAATTTACAGAAGGGAATATATTGAGAAATATCATATTCGTCACAATACTACGCCGGGTGCATCCTTTCAGGACAATGGTTTTTTCTGGCAGACATTTATCTATGCAAAACGCTGTATGTTTATAGATAAACCTTACTATATGAATCGGAGAGATAATCCGAATTCATCAGTAAAGAATAAGGAAAAGGTATATTGCATGAATATTGAATACGATTTCATACGAGAAATATTTATGCAGAAAGGAAATGAAAAACTGTGGGAGCGGTTCAAGCCTTATTATACTTATAAGAAATATTACAGCTATGTATTTACTCTTGGCCGGATCAGCAGTGAGTTTACGGAGGAATATCTGGATCGCATGAGCAGAGAGTTTAAACGGGCATTCGATCTTGGGGAAGTAGATCTGACTGTTTTTACTCCTTATGCACAGAAAGCAATAGAATTGCTGGTTAAGGATCCCCAGGGATATTATCAGAGCTATATCCTGAAAAAAGGATCAGGAGCGATTAATATACTCAGAAGACTGAGAAGATTCCTCGGAAAAGTAAAACGGGGAATCGGAAGGCGGATAAAAAAACGATAGCGTACGGCAGACGTATCTGAATAAAAAAGAACAGAGGGGAAAATATGGAAAATCCAGTTGTTTCAGTGATTGTACCTGTATATAACGTTGAACAGTACCTGCCTCAGTGCCTAGACAGTATTGTGAATCAGACATTGAAGGACATAGAGATTATCTGCGTGAATGACAGTTCCACAGACAACTCTTTGAATATTTTGAATCATTATGCGGAGAAAGATCCCAGAATCAAAGTAGTGACACAGCCGAATGGCGGTGCCGGAGCGGCCAGAAACAGAGGCCTTTCCCTGGCCGCGGGAAAATATCTTTCTTTTCTGGATTCGGATGATTTTTTTGAGCCGGATATGCTGGAACTTGCCTATAATAAAGCTGTATACGACAAGGCGGATTTTGTTGTTTTTCAATCGGATCAATACTATACAGACAGAAAAGAGTTTGTGAGCGTACCGTGGACTTTGCGGGAAAAGGAAATACCGCCCTATACTCCGTTTAACCACAGACAGATGACGGATAATATATTTAAGATATTTGTGGGATGGGCATGGGATAAACTCTACGACCGCGAATTTGTCGAAAAAAAACATCTTCGTTTCCAGGAACAGAGAACAAGTAATGATATGCTTTTTGTGTTTAGCGGCGTAGCTATTGCGAAGAGAATCTCAGTGGTTAAAAAAGTACTGGCACATCAGCGGCGTGATGCAAAAGACTCGTTGTCAAAGACGAGGGAAAATTCATGGCATTGTTTTTATGACGCTCTGACTGCTCTGAGAGACAGACTCAAGTCAGAAGATCTTTATGATGAGCTGGAAAAGGATTACATAAATTATGCGCTTCATTTTTCACTTTGGAATATCAGAACTCTGGCGGAACCAACCAGAAGCAGATTAATAAAGAAGATGAAATCCCAATGGTTTTCTGACCTGGGAATAGCTGGAAAGCCCGGAGAGTATTTCTATAATCAAAAGGAATTTAAGGAGTATGAAAGATTATGATCAGTCCGGTGAAAAGTCCAAGGAAAAGAGAAGCATGGCTGGATTACGCAAGAATTTGTGCAATTCTGTGCGTTATACTCTGCCATTCCGTTGAAACATACTACAGACCGGCTCTTATCGGGGATAAGCAGATTGCATTTATTCCATGGCTGGTGGAGACACTCCTGTTCACAATTGGAAGACTTGGCGTACCGTTATTTCTCGCTATTTCAGGTACGCTTCTGCTGTCAAAAGAAAAGGACATTTTTGCGTTTTATAAAAGATCAGTGCTTCCTTTGCTGCTGACAACAGAAATATGGATTATATTTAACTATTTTTTTGCTGGTTATGCATACAACCGGGAATATTCAGTAGTATACTTTCTGGAGCAGATTTTTTTTATGGACAGTCCGTCCCTGTCTCACACCTGGTATATGCCAATGATTATAGGCGTGTATTTATTTGTTCCGTTTCTGGCAAAATTACTCAGGGAATATGACAGTATAAAATATTATGCCATTCCTCTGGCCCTTGTCGGAATAGGCAGTGTTCTTGTGCCTACATTAAATATGTTCATAAATGAAGATTTATTATCAGACATGAACAGACTTTCATTTAAGGTAGATCTGGCATTTGGTGGCGGAGTCTACGGGTTATATTTTATATTGGGATATTTTATCGGACGAAAAGGGCTGTTGAAAAAGATAAAAACGGTTTATCTGATAATCATAAGTTTGCTGCTCCTGGCCGGGAATACCACATGGCAGTATTATCTTTATTCACACGGGTATTATGACCTGGATGATCTGCTCTGGTATACCAGTGTTGCTGTTTTTGTTGCAGGGTTGAGTCTGTTTGAAATAATTCGCAGACTAAAAAAGTATCTGGAGCGCTGGAATTTCTCTGGAGTGGCTTTGCTGGCAAAGTGCAGTTTCGGTATATATCTACTGCACAAACCGATCATGATTCTATGCGAAAGATGGATTGTTCCGGACAATATTAATTTAATGTTTAAGATAATTATATTGTTCTGTTTTAGTTTTTTATGCAGTATATTAGTTTTGATTCCGTTTGTTCTGAAATGGAGAAAAGCCGGAAGAATATTATTTTATATCAAAGGATAAAGATAATGTAAAAACAAGGTTTATAGGGGTATGAAGAAATGCATTTATTAAGCATTATATTTCGATTAATTATTTTCTTTTGTTCATGTATGGGATATTGGGAGTTTTTCAGAAGAAAAACGAGGGTGAATATTTATTTTTTGCCTGTGCTTACCGTGGCAGTACAGGTGTCCATACTGTTTGTGGCTGGTCTCTTAAATATACTTGCGGAGATTTCCCTTTTGCTGGTTTTAGCAGGAATTGCGGCATTGATCTGCTTTATAATAAGTGACAGAGGAATTTTATGGGTAAAGCACTACCAGAAAACGGGCTATGTTTATTTGGGGTTTGTGCTTGTAGTAATTCTGCTGTCAGTAAATGGAAAAGTTGTTTCCCATTATGATAACTTTTCTCACTGGGCACTTGTTGTAAGGCAGATGCTGCTTACTGACCGGTTCCCTAATTTTCAGGATAATATTATTGTATATCAGGAATATCCGCTTGGGAGCGCTGCCTTTATTTATTATGTGGCAAAAATTGTCGGACAGGCAGAGTCTGTCTGGATGTTTGCCCAGAGCTATATGATCACAGCATGTATTCTTCCTGTATTTATGTACTGCAGAAAGAATAGGGCATTGTCCTTTGCTTTTATGTGCCTGATGACAAATTTTATTTTTGTATACAATATCAAAATTACAGATTTGCTGGTTGATACATTGCTTCCTCTGGCGGCAATGAGTATGCTTTTGTTCACTTATTATGCCGGAAAAAACATGAGTACTTGTACGGAGCTATATCTTACTATTCCGTTCAGTATATGGGTTCTTCAGATAAAAAACGCCGGAATATATTTTTGCGTGATAGCAACACTGTGGATTCTGTCGAGAATAAAAATCAGAAAAGGCAAGTTTCGGAAAGGGGAAGCTGTCAAAACAGCATTAACTGCTTTTGTCCCATATGTATCATTGCTTTTATGGCAGAAACATTGCGATTATGTTTTTTTGAAGGCGGATACGTCAACTCATGCGATGACAGCACAGAATTATGTAACTGAGTTAAGTGAAAAATCATTGAATGATATATGGACAATATGCAGTTCGTGGATTAAATTCTGTCTGACATATAAAGAGGTATGGCTTGTATTTTTCTGTCTCGCTGTTGTCGGAGTTGTATATTATTTTATGTGCAGAAATTCCAGAAGGCAGTTTTATTTGGCTGCGATATTTGCAGTAGTTCTGTATATTACTTATCAGATCGGTACGATGGCAATGTATGTTTTTTCTATGCCACTAAACGAAGCACTGGTTCTGGCAGGTTCTACAAGATACTGCAAATCAATCCTGCTGGCAGTATTTTTTGTGATTCTTATATTGTATATGAAGTTCTTTTCCAGATTAAACCGGGTGAATGTAAAAAACGTGGTATCCTGTATTGCATTAGCAGCGGCTGTAATCGTGATATGGGGATTTACAAACAATAGTTTCCAGTTGTTTTTCAATATCCCGGGGGATAATTGTCCGGAGGAAAGAAAATGGATAGAGAGCAATGCAGAAAAATATGATATTCCGGAAGGAGCAAAATGCTGTATACTTGCACCGGAAGATAAGCGAGGATATCTGAAATATGTATGCAGATATGTTTTGCAGTCTCCTCAGATTAAAGCAGAAACTGTCAGTTCGCAGAAAGATCTGAAGGGTGTAACAGACTGGGATTATGTGCTCATATATGATAAGGAAAATTCCATTATACAGGATTGGATTCAGAAGTATTATCCGGATCAGTTGAATCAGAATGTAATTATAAGAGGGGAGTAGAAAGCATGGAAAAGATGATACCAATTATTATCCCTGCATATGAACCTGACATGCGTTTGCTGGAACTGCTGAAAGATATGAAAAGCAATAAATGCGGCCCGGTGATTCTGGTAAATGACGGCAGCGGAAAAGAATATAATGATATTTTTGACAAAGCGCAGACCATATTAAAAGATATAGGCGGCGTATTGCTAATACATGAAAAGAATAAGGGAAAAGGCAAGGCATTGAAAACAGCATTTGCTTATGTTCTGGACCAATATCCGCAGGCAATCGGTGTCGTGACGGCTGATTCTGACGGACAGCATACGGTTTCATGCATAAATGCTGTCAGAGCTGCTTTAGTGCAGCAGCCGGATAATCTCATCCTGGGTGTGAGAAAATTTGACGGCGAGGGAATTCCCTGGAAAAGCAGATTTGGGAATACACTGACAGAGAAAATCTTCGCATATATTACAGGTGTGCATGTCAGTGATACACAGACAGGGCTCAGAGGTATTCCCACATCATTTATGGAAGAATTGCTTGATATTCCGGGCGAGCGATTCGAATTTGAAATGCAGATGTTGATGGAGTGTGCCGGAAAGTATAACATTACAGAGATTCCGATCAAAACAATATATGACTCGGAGGATAATCATCAGACCCATTTTGATCCGCTGGCAGACTCAATCCGTATTTATAAAATTATAGGCAAGAAGTTTTTAAAATATATCTTTGCGTCTTTTTCCTCATGTATTATTGACGTTGTATTATTTGCCATATTCTGCAGTTTGCTGAAATCAGCTTATCCGGG
>ERZ1643247.2338-NODE-2338-length-15234-cov-11.865670_pt1 | contig 15234 bp, 14 predicted proteins | sample MGYA00579264_ERZ1643247 | MGnify/ENA primary metagenome ERZ1643247 (study PRJEB29033, sample SAMEA4952262) | chicken gut metagenome | biome: Broiler Chicken; feature: Gastrointestinal Tract; material: Caecum | place: Ireland | collected 2018 | study: Broiler... | reverse complement strand
GCAGGGAAAACATTTTCTATGATCAACCGTCTGACTGGAGAGCTCAGTACGATAATGTTTCATTGCTGTCATCACAATCTCTATAACCAAATCCTGCCGACACATCCGACTGAGGATCCGCATCGACAATAAGAACTTTTTTATTCTTAAGAGCCAAACCAACTCCCAAGTTAGCGGCACATGCTGATTTTCCCGTTCCGCCTTTCTGGTTTACTACTGATATAATTTTTGCCATATTCATTCCTTTCCGGTATCAGGAAGGAAAAATAGTAAGAAATAATAGTGGATTTTTACGAAGATTACGAAAATGAAAAGTTGCATTATAAATCGCATTATAGATAGCTACCGAAATCGCCACATTTTTCTTAAAAATCATGCGAAGTTTGCGTTAAGAAGTTCGTACAGGATCATTACGAAAACACTGACGAACCAATTACGAAAAATCACCTAAAAAGTTACATGAATTTATAATGCAATATATGAAGTGCCCTAGAAAGGAAAAACCCTTGAAAATACTGGATTTTCAAAGGTTTTAAGGTTCTTATTTAAGATTTACAAAATTCAGATTAGTTTCCCATCTGTTTTGCAACTTCCTCAGCGAAGTTCTCCTCTTTCTTCTCGATTCCTTCGCCGGTCTCCCAACGTACGAATCCTTTGATGGTAATCTTCGCATTGTTCTCTTTTGCAACACTCTCAACATATTTGCCGACTGGCTGTTTTCCATCCTCAGCTTTTACATATACCTGGTCAAGCAGACAGATTTCTTTCAGCTCTTTGTTGATACGGCCCATAACCATTCCGTTGATGATCTTGTCGTTGGCATCTGGCTTCTCGTTCTTAGCCTGTACCATCAGGATCTCTTTCTCATGCTCAATGTAAGCAGCGTCCACTTCATCTCTGCTGGTGTACAGAGGTTTCAGAGCTGCACACTGCATAGCCACGTTCTTTGCCATCTCACGAACTGCATCGTTTACCACGTCTGTCTCAACATCAACCAGAACGCCGATCTTTCCGCCCATATGTGTGTAGGAAGCAACGAATCCGTTCTCCTCAGACACCTGCTGGAATCTACGGATGTTCATGTTCTCACCGATGACAGCGATCTGTCCAGCCAGAGCTTCATTTACAGTCTTAGTAGTGTCAAATTTCCAGGTCTCAGCCAGGAAAGCTTCGATATCTGCTGCATTGGTATCCATAGCCTGCTCAGCAACCTGTGCAACATAGTTCTGGAATTTCTCGTTCTTTGCAACGAAGTCTGTCTCAGCATTTACCTCAACGATAACTGCTTTCTTGTCATCATCAGATACCAGAACTTTTACCAGACCTTCTGCTGCAATACGGCTTGCTTTCTTCTGTGCAGTAGCCAGTCCTTTTTCTCTCAGGAACTCTACCGCTTTATCCATATCGCCTTCTGTTGCTGTAAGCGCTTTCTTACAGTCCATCATTCCGGCGCCGGTCATTTCTCTTAATTCTTTTACCATTGCTGCTGTGATAGCCATTTTCTACTCCTCCTGTATCTACTCTTAATTACTCTTCCTCGGCTGGAACTTCCTCAGCGAAGTCCTCCTCTGTCATCTGCGCATCCTCTGCCATACCCTGATTTGCCTCGATTACAGCGTCTGCCATTTTAGAAACGATCAGCTTCACGGCACGGATTGCGTCATCATTTCCAGGAATTACATAATCCAGTTCTTCCGGATCACAGTTTGTATCACAGATACCGATCAGCGGAATTCCCAGGCTGTGAGCTTCCTGAACACAGATTCTCTCTTTTTTCGGGTCTACAACAAAGATTGCGTCCGGAATCTTCTTCATCTCTTTGATACCGCCCAGGTTCTTCTGAAGTTTTGCCATCTCTTTTCTCAGCTCGATAACTTCTTTCTTAGGCAGCACATCGAAAGTTCCGTCTGCTTCCATAGCTTCGATTTCTTTCAGTCTTGCAATTCTGCTCTGGATTGTCTTGAAGTTGGTCAGCATACCGCCAAGCCATCTCTCATTTACATAGAACATACCGCAGCGCTCAGCCTCTGTCTTGATTGCATCCTGAGCCTGTTTCTTGGTACCTACGAACAGGATTGTTCCGCCGTTTGCCACGATATCAGCTACTGCATTGTAAGCATCGTCAACCATTCCTACAGACTGCTGCAGGTCGATGATGTAGATACCGTTACGCTCGGTGTAAATATAAGGAGCCATTTTCGGGTTCCATCTTCTTGTCTGATGTCCGAAATGAACACCTGCTTCTAAAAGTTGTTTCATTGAAATAACGCTCATTTTACTTATCTCCTTTTGGTTTTTCTTCCGCACAGATCTCTTTTTTCCAAAACCTGCCGACTTTTCACAGGCACCGTTTGTCAAAATCCCTGTGCGTGTTTATTTTTTTGCGACTCTTGGAGTATAGCATAAATGTCAAACGCATGCAAGCTCTTTTCCCTGAAAAACACGTAAAATCCGGGAAAAATACCGGCATACGGAAGATTTCTCCATCTTTCACGTATGCCGGCAAAGTAAAGGGTATGAATGAACTATATTTTTTTAATCGCCCAGAAGTTCTCTGGTCTTGTCCAGAGTGATGCTGTAGCCAAACTGCAGACTCTGATCGTTTTCCGTACCGTTTTTCATCTTCACTTCCGCGCTTCTCTCCTGATCTCTCACCTCGCCCCATGCAGTCCAGGTACCTGTAAGCCGCAGAGACGGGATAATATCCTGAATATCCTGTGGGGTGTCATATTCTTTCAGATCTTCCTGACTGCCGTCTGCCTCATTCCAGGTGTAAATCGTAATATTTTCCACATCCGAAGCCTTCATCAGTCCCTCGGGGGAAATCCCTTCTTTCTCCAGGAACGCACAAGTTCTCTCAAAATCCGGATAGATCAGAAATGCCTCGTTGCTGAAACTTATGTAATCTGAACTCCTATCACTCTGGGAAGCGTCTCTGTAGCTGACAGAGAGCACTCCTATCGGTTCTTCCTTGAATACGGACTCGTCTGCTTCTTCCACATCCTCCGACAGTAATTTCAAAATTTCATTCTTCGCCTCGCTCTGTGTACGGTCGGAATCATAATAGAGTGTATACGTGTTTCCATTTTCATAACTGATATCTGACACATAATCACTCTTCTGGTCCAGCTGAGCATAGAAGACATCTTTGAAATTTTCTGCCTGGATGATACTCTGAGCCGCATCATGTAACTGTTCCAGATCGACGACATAATTGCGGTACGCATGCTTTCCGTTTGTCAGAGAATAACGGACGTTCACCATTGTGGTTCCAGATTCACTTTCGTAATCTTTCACCCCTTCTTGTATTGTCTTCTCCAGAAAAGAATAAAATGCGCTATCCGGGTTCAGTCTCAGATAATTCTCCTCCGGATTTCTATAGCTCTCCTCAAACTTCCAGCTATCGCCTCTCTTTTTCAGATAAGTCTGATACACACCGGTCACGCTGTTTCCCTCGACATCCACACTGGCCAGTGCACTTTGCTCTGGAAGATATTGATCGTATCCAATCAGATCCGTCTGATAAAACAGGCAGATCAGCGCCACAGCCGCCGCTGAAACCGCCATACCTGGAAGATGAGCAAAAAATTTTCGAAAATCCGCCTGATAAATTACCTCAATCACTCCATGGACAATTATGATACTCACAAGCATAGACGCAATCCACCAGATCGTTGAATGCTCAGATACCATATCATGGCCAATCAGGCCCGCTGCAAGAACCGCAGGCACTTCCATCAGAAACTGAATGACCAGACCTGCCCGCACAAATGCCATGGAACGCCCCGCAGCTTCTGTGGATCTTTTCTTATAAATCCACAAATCCACGAACAAAAGAAGGATGGCTGCCACAATGCCTCCCAGAATTGCCAGAATCATGGATTCACTGTCTTGGTTCTTATTCATCAATGTTAAGCCCCACGAAACCGGTGAACCATAGTGATCAATGTAATATAAAATTGTCCCTGGCTCGGTCGCCACACCGGCGTAAGTCGCGAAAAACATACTGGCGTATCCCCTGAAAAGCTGATATACCACAGGCACATACAAAAGAAGAACGCCGGTTCCCAAAATTCCCACCAACAATCTTCCGGTGAGCATGACTGCCAGAACACAGACACCATATATAAGGAGAAAATAAACCAAAAAAACCACAAAACTGCTTCCTGCAAGCTTCAAAATATGAAAACTGAAATACCCGTGGGAAGCTCCCACACAAATCATCAGAAACGCAGCCACTATATAGGGAACAACAAAAGTAATCAGACTGGCCCAGATTCTCTGCCAATACAACTGTGACCGTCTCACCGGCAGACTGTGATAGCAATCCAGTTTTTTCGTGGAATGCAGATATTCAAAATTGACCACCGCACACAGAATCGCAATTACCGTGACAACTGCGAAAACCACCGAGCCCAGTCCATCCACACTTAAAAATTTCTCATATTGACTTTGAATCATTTCATAGGGATATTGAAAAGCTTTCCACTGATCAAACTGTGTCATCAGCAAAACAGGATAAAGGAATATAAACGCCAATGCAGTCAGTCCCAGAATCCAGATCTGTTGTTTCAAATTTTCTTTTACCATACTAGAAGAGAAGATTTTTGACTTCATAGCCTGCCACCTCCGTTTCACTGATGAAAATTTCTTCCAGAGTCAAAGGAATAATCTCACAGAAAAGTGGATTCTTACTCTGTATTCTCTCCAGAATCTCCCTCTTCGTTCCTCTCGCCGTAATCAGAAGCAGAGAACCTTGATGCTCACATGCCAGGATCTCCAGTTCTTTTTTCAACTGCTCTTCCGCTTTGTCATCCTTCAGGACACACTGCACTTTATGAATGTGGAACTTCATATCCTCCAAATCCCTTGAGAGCAGAATACCGCCCATGTGCAAGAGTCCCACATGGTCACAGATATCCTCCAGCTCCCTCAGATTGTGGGATGCAATGATCGGAGTAAAATTCCGATTCAGAATCTCTGCAGCCATAAGACTTTTTACCGCCTGACGCATCACCGGATCCAGACCATCAAAAGTCTCATCGCAGAGCAGATATTTGGTATTGGCGCTCAATCCCAGAATCAGGCTGAGCTGTTTTTTCATTCCTTTTGAAAAAGTCCGTATCTTCCGATCACTTTTCAGACCAAACTGGGACAACATTTTATAAAATCTTGAAGAATCAAAAGCTGTATAATATTTCCGGTAAAATGCCTCCATCTGTGCCGCTGTCGCATTGGCAGGATAATAAGTGTCATCCGATATATAAAAAATCTGTTCTTTCATCTTTGGATTCTCATAGACTGGTTCCTGATCCACCCAGATCTCTCCACTGTCTGGCTGCAGAATACCGCAGATCATCCGCAGAAGGGTACTCTTTCCAGCACCGTTCGTTCCAACCAGACCAAAGATTTCCCCCTCTTCCACCTTTAAATTCAGCTTTGAAATTGCCTGCACATCTTCAAACCTTTTGTTAACCTCTTTTATCTCAATCATATCTCGTCCTCCTCATAGTAAGCTGCTGCTCTCTCCAACAGCTCATCTTTGGAAATTCCCAGCTTCTTGCAAAGACGTACAACTTTCTTCAAATCTTTGAAATAATATTCCTTCTGCTTCTGAATCAGTTCCACATCCGGCGATACAAAATTGCCTCTGCCTTTCACCGGATAGATAAATCCTTGCTGCTCCAATTCTGCATAAGCGCGCTGAATGGTATTGGGATTAATCGAGAGCTCCGTCGCCAGCTTGCGCACTGACGGAAGCTGACTGTTGGGTGCCAGCACTCCCCGGACTATGAGGAGCTGAATTTTTTCTACCACTTGTTCATAAATGGGTCTCCGATCCTGGTAGTCCAAAATAATCATATCTTCGCTCCTTTCTTCTCCATCTCAGGCTTATTTTGTTCCCTTTTTGTATTATGTGTTTTAAGTGTATTATTTATCTTAGTACACTTATTATAGTAATGTTTTTTCCTTCTGTCAATAAAAAAAGTATAAAAAAACGCTGCCCTCATTGGACAACGTTTTTTACTGAATTTTTCTGTTTATTTTACAAACGCGTTGTAGATCGCTTTCGTAGCATCATTGAAGTCCCTGTCTTTCACACCGATAATGATGTTCAGTTCACTGGATCCCTGATCAATCATCTTTACGTTGATGTGACTCTTGGCAAGAGCTTCAAAAATTTTGCCGGCTGTACCGCGGCTGGAGCGCATTCCTCTTCCAACCACCGCAATCAGAGACAGATCGGATTCCAGTTCAATCACATCCGGCTGTACTGCTCTGTGCAGAGCCGCAATGATCTGCTGTTCTTTTTTCTCGAAATCTTCCTGATTCACATAAACCGTCAGGGTATCAATTCCGGATGGCATGTGCTCAAAGGAAACTCCATAGTCTTCAAACACCTGAAGCACTTTTCTCCCAAATCCAATCTCTGCATTCATCATGGATTTGTCAATATTGATGGAACAAAATCCTTTCTTTCCCGCAATTCCGGTAATCGTATATCTTGGTTTCTTACAGGTACTCTCCACGATCAATGTACCTGGATCTTCCGGCGCATTGGTATTTCGGATATTGATCGGAATTCCCTCACGGCGCACCGGGAAAATAGCCTCTTCGTGGAGAACAGTTGCTCCCATGTAAGACAGCTCTCTCAATTCTCTATAAGTGATGGTCTCAATAACCGCAGGATTTGCCACGATTCTCGGGTCAGTCACCAGGAATCCGGATACATCCGTCCAGTTTTCATAGAGATCGGCATGAATAGCACTTGCCACGATGGAACCAGTCACATCAGAACCCCCGCGTGAGAATGTCTTAATGGTTCCGTCCAGTTTTGCCCCATAGAATCCGGGAACCACTGCGTTTTCACAGGATGCCAGTCTCTCGCCCATTTTCTCCTGTGTCTTATCAGCCAGGAAATTACCGTTCTCATCAAAACAGATTCCCTCAGCCGGATCTACAAACTCAAATCCCAGATAAGCTGCCATAATCTTACCATTGAGAAATTCTCCTCTGGAAGCTGCGTAATCTTCTCCCGCGTGATTTTTAAAGTTCTCCTCGATCACCTGAAATTCTTCTTCCAGAGACAGATCCAGTCCAAGCCCCTGGATAATCTCATCGTATCTCTCCTGGATTGCCTTGAGTTCTCCGGAGAAGTCCTTTCCAGCTTCCGCTGTACGGTAGCATCCATACAGCATATCCGTCACTTTTATATCGTCAGAATAACGTTTGCCGGGAGCTGAAGGCACTACAAAACATCTGCTCTCATCACTGCGGATGATAGCGCCGACTTTTTTGAACTGTTCCGCGCTGGCCAGCGAGCTTCCGCCGAATTTTACCACTTTTCTCATTTTCAGTTCCTCCTATTTTTTCAGCATAAATCTATCTTAGTGGCTAATCTCTCAAAAGTCCAGTAAATTCTACGTTTTTCCTCAAAACTTTTACAAAAACTCACGAAATCTCCCGGAAATGTCTCTGAAAATTCTCCCTGCTTCCTTCCTGAAATTGCAGTTTCCTCTGAATTATCGTAGAATATAAATGCCGGCACAGTTATTTTCTATACACTTGCCAGGTAAAAAATATGAGGAGGTATATGACAATGACCAAAAAACAAGCACAGAATCTTTTCATAGACATCCTGACCGACCTGGCGGGAGGTATCCTGATTGCTGTGGGCGTCTATAATTTCGCCGCAAACGCACAGTTTCCCATGGTAGGATTCAATGGTATCGCTCTGATTTTCTACCATTTGTTCGGCGCTCCTATCGGTATCACTGCCATGCTTTTGAATATCCCGGTGGCAATCGTTTGTTTTCGAATCCTAGGACGACAGTTTTTTATACGTTCCATACGGACCATCATTCTCACTTCCATCATTATGGATGTTGTCGCTCCCATCTTTCCTGTTTATCACGGTGACCGTATGCTGGCAGCTATCTGCTGCGGTGTTCTGTCCGGTCTTGGCTACGCCTTGATTTATATGAGAGAGTCCTCTACCGGCGGTTCCGATTTCATTATGCTCTCCATCAAGACTCTCTCACCCCATCTGTCCCTTGGAAAGATCTCTTTTGTCATGGAAACAGCCGTCGTTCTCCTTGGTACAATATTAGTCTCCAAAGATATCGACAGTATGATCTATGGTATGATCATCAATTTCCTTCTGTCTGCCGTCGTGGACAAGGTCATGTATGGAATCGATCAGGGAAAGCTGGCTCTGATCGTGACCGATCAAGGTCCGCAGATTTGCCGCTGTATTGATCAGGTACTGGGAAGAGGCGCTACGATACTGAAAGGAGAAGGCAGCTACTCACACCTGGAAAAAGATATCGTCATGTGTGCCTGCAACAATAAACAAATGTTTGGCATACGCAGGCTCGTCAAAGAAATTGACAAGAAAGCCTTTCTGGTCATTATGGAATCCAATGAGGTTGTGGGAGAAGGATTCAAGGAGAAATAGCTCTCATCAGGCAAAAAAATTTGACAAGAAGTCAAAATTGCGTTTTAATATAGAAAAAAAATGGAGGAAAATTATTATGAAGAGAAAATTAGTAACCTTGTTACTGGCTGGAGTGTTGTCCGTATCTGCTATGGCCTGCGGAGCATCCAGCAGCGAAACGAAAGACCAGACAACCGAATCCACCACAGAAGATACCGCTGCGGAAGATACCTCCGAGGACGGTGACACAGCTCTGATGGACAAATACACACAGCTGAAAAATGGAATGTCTTACGATGAAGTAAAAGAGACGATGGGATCCGACGGAGAAGATATCACAGCAGATGATGCCGCTGAGAATACAAAGGTTTACCAGTGGACCTCTGAAGATTCCGACTCCACCATCTCTGTCACCTTCGAGGATGACAAAGCGGTAAGCTTTTCACAGGAAGGATTTGAATAAAGAAAATACTGTGAAATCGGGAGAATCCCCTGGCCTTCAGGAGTTCTCCCGATTTTTTACTTCCTGTGAGATGAAACATCTTAAGTCATCACTTCGCAAGATTTTTTAAAGTATCCCCATCAATCCGGTATACCGTCCAGTCTGACATCGTTTTTGCCCCCAGGGATAAATAAAAATCAATACTGGGTTTGTTCCAGTCCAGGCACCACCACTCCAGCCTTCCACAGCCTCGCTCTACCGCAATGGCTGCCAGCTTTTTTAAAATGGCTTTTCCGTAGCCCTTCCCCCGGTATTCTGGCTTTACGTACAAATCTTCCAGATAAATGCCAGCCCGTCCAAGGAAAGTTGAAAAATTATGAAAGAACAGCGCAAATCCGATCTCCTTGCCGCTTTCCAGCGCAAAAATCACTTCCGCCTTCTGTTTATCAAAGATCCACTCCTCCAGGATTGTTTCATCTGCCACCACTTCATCTAACATTTTTTCATAATCCGCCAATTCTCTTATAAACTGCAGGATTAATCCTGTATCTCTTCTTTCTGCATACCTGAATTCCATGTCTTTCCCTCCATCAACTCCAGAAAATTCAATTTTCTTTTTTCTTCAATAAAACTATTGCCAATATGATAAAAATCAAATATGCCAAAATAGATATCACTGACGCTTCAATGCCAAAATCTCCGCCAGAAATCAAAAATGACTTATTTTTCAGCACAAAATTTAATATAGAATTACCATCAGCCTCACTTCCGATATGTAAAATTCCTCCTATAATTACCATGTTCCAGACTGCATGAATCATGGCATTGTTCCATATGGAATTGCTTTCATAAGCAACAAGAGAAAACAATATACCCACAATACTTCCCGCTATCAATAACTGAATAACACTGAGAAAATCAAGTTCATTTCCAATAATATGGACCACTCCAAAAAGAATAGAGGGAATAATCACAGCAATCCATATATGAAATCTTCTCTCCAGACACCCCATAATGACACCTCTAAAGACGACCTCTTCAACAATGCCCGCTGCCAAGCCATAGAATACGATTGCACTTGTAATGATCTCCAAAGTGGTTTCTGTGCCAAATAAATTTATTTTCCAATGACCTCCCGTTATCACGGAAAGTATCAACACGATCATCGGCATTAGAACTGCGGCTATCACCCAAATGCCCTTCAGACTGAATTTAGGTATTCGCAGTTCCAAGAGAGATACTTTTAAAACCTTATTGCTGAGAATGTTAACACCAAATAGTGTCAATGCGACATATAGTATCCCTGCAATTATATTACATAGTGAACTGGGGATTCCCAAACGAAGTGGTATTTCGCTGATAGAAAAAGCTAATAATTGTGCTATCACTAAAATTACAATAGAAAATAGGATACCTATTATCGCTTGGAGTGTTGAAAGTTGTTTCTTTGATTTTGTCATTTTTCCCATTACATATATTTTCCTTTCAATTTTTACAAAATATGCAGTCAAAAAATGAGAGAAGAACTTCTTTGAGAACGTCCCCGCTTTTGCTCTAATTACTACTGTAAATACAGAATAGAATTCTTATCACATTCCACATAATAGTCTATTTCATCGGTAATATCTTTATAATTATTTTCAGTGTCTACCACAATAATCCAATAATTTCCACTTTTGTCAAGTCTGATTTCTTCCTCTTCCCCTGAAAAATCAACTGTTTTATACAAGCTGCCATTCAGATATATCAGAGTCTTCACCGGCTGATCCACAGCCTGAAGCAGCAAATCAGGCTGAATCTTTAAAACTGTGTCTTCCTGTAACGTGGTTCCAAATGAATAAGTCCGATACACCCCATCGCTTACTTCTGCTTGTTTTTTATTCTCTGAATTGTCCGATTCTATTTCTTGCCGGATGTTTTTTGAAATTGCATCACTTTTCAGAGACTCTAGGCTCGACTGATCAAAATCAGAAAAATTCACATTCACATTACCATTCTCTACATTAAATTCTATGATTTTGGAACTTTCAATCACATGATCCTTTATATTGCTGCTGCCATTTTGGACTTTAGCTACAATTAAGTAATCTGTTTCATTTCCATTTAAAGTTCCAGTAATATCTCCGTTTTTTACGAAGCATTTATATTTCTCGGCAAGAATATTCTCAAAGACAATATTTCCGTTACTGGTTTCAATGGAAATGTTTTTATACTCCTTTTTAGGAAGTGTGATAATAACAGAATTTTCTTCCACTCCAACGGTCCCTTGCGTTTTTTCTATTTTTAAAACCCCGTCTGCAACGTCGATATCATACCACGATTCGGTAGTAGAATCAGAATATTCGACAAGTAATTCCTCGGTATCTGATACTTGCAGTGAGTAATTGGTGCTGCTATCATTTGCAATTATTTCAGAAATTTCGTCTGTACTGCGAAACTGTTTTCTTTTATATTCGTCATAATTCTCTGTTATCATACAGCCAGATAGTATTCCCAGGCTGACAGTCAAGACAATACCTAAAAATAATTTTTTCATGATCTTGCCTCCTTAACGTTCAAATTCCCATTTACTTAACTACTATTCAGTATACTCTAAATATAAGTGTTCAAACGCTTGTCACTCACAAACTGGGATTTTATGCGAAAGCAACTAACATGGAAGCAATGAAATTACCTGCACCATGTAACAAGACACTGGGGATAATTGAGCCATTAAAATTTTTTTCATTTAGCCACCCCAATAATAAAGCTCCCATTCCAGTAAATATAAAAGTTAATGTATGATACCATAACCCGACATCAAGTCCTGCTAAAATATAAAGTATATTGTGCATTAGCCCAAATAAAACTGCCTGCAAAATAATTCCTTTAACGGGTCCTATTTTTGAAATAAGCCTTTTGCATAAAAAACCTCTATACAAAATTTCTTCTGCTACGCCATTAGCGATAAAGTTCTCAATAAAAGCGGGCAAAATAGCAGCTACTCCAATTCCTGCAAAAACATTAGCCGACACTGAAGCACTATTCTCTATGTATTCTAATGTTTCTGAAGAAACAAATTGTGTAAAGTCAAAATTGTAAAAGAAATAGTACAAAATTGCAAAAATAAGCAATACCCACCATTTACTTTTTAATTGAGGCTTAAATAAGCCTATCCATCTAAAAAAGCCTTCCTCTTTTCGGTGTCTGAAAAACCACCAAATAATCGGCAATAGTGAAAACACTATCAAATTTACGATTGTTGTTGTTATACTTGACATGATAAGTTGCAATTTACTGTCCTCCTAAATTCCAATTTGCCCAATTATTATTTAGTATAGTCTATATATGTTTGACGTACAAGAAAAAAATATGCAAGACTTTCATGTCATTGTAGGATTACAATACATGTGTTACTACAACTGAATATCCAAAAAACAGAGATACTGCCTTTTGTGTTATATTTTAGTCACCACTTTCAAAAGAGAAGTAAAGGTAGTCAACCAGATGAAAGAAAATACCTCTCATGGTTTCCGCTTTAACCGCCGTTTAAAGAAATATTGCAAAAAAGCTGGAGTTCCCTTACCTACGGAATGTCAATAAGGGGACGAATGACCATCTTGCTTTTCAAAAACTGGGTATTTCTTCATAAAGTGTTCAAAGGTGTTCAAACTTTTGGAGCAAAAAAATAAGAGAAACGCTGCATCAACGTCTCTCTCACTTCTATCTACTGCCGCAGACCGGAATCGAACCGGTACGAAGTTTAACCCTCGCAGGATTTTAAGTCCTGTGCGTCTGCCAGTTCCGCCACTGCGGCATCTCTTGTGCTTCATCAGTCTCCCCTATGGCACTTCGCACTTGGTGCTATACCATACGACCTCACACAACTGGATGGGGGTGGATTCGAACCACCGAAGCAATTTGCAGCAGATTTACAGTCTGTCCCCTTTGGCCACTCGGGAACCCATCCATAGGAAAACGAATTACTTCGTTTTCACTGACGGATATAATTATATAAGATCATGACAAAAAAAGCAAGCCTTTTTTTATTTTTCTTTATAACTACATCACAAAACATCGTCTTTGTGGTAAAGTACCAAGGCACTGTACGGAGGCAATTTCACCTGCAGATATCCCGCAACAGCTGTGTAGACGGCTGTATCCTTCTCGAACCCCTGATTTGTGGTACGCAGCAACTGTTTTAGTTCCACATTATAAAATCTGGTGATCCCTGATTTCCACACGGGAATCTCTATCTCATGTTCCTGCTCATCATTGTTGATGGACACAATCACCTGTTCCTCAAAAGAGAACCGGCTGTAAGTCAAAGTCTGATAGCCATTCTGCAGAAACAGCAAAGAGCCGGATCTTAACACTTCATATTTCTTATGAATCTCAATCATTGTCTTGTGGAAATCCAACAGCTCATGATTTTCATTGCCCCACGGGTAGGATCGACGATTATCCGGGTCTGTGAACCCGCAAAGTCCCGCCTCATCTCCATAATAGACAGTGGGAGCGCCCGGCCAGGTCATCTGAAGAACAACTGCCTCTCTCATAACCGCCGGATTGATTCCTTCCTCCGCCGCATGATGTCCCAGGTGCTGAACCCTGCCCACCTTCCGGTTCGTTCTGGTCAAAAATCTGGAGTGATCATGATTGGAAAGTTCATTCATGGCAGTCTGCAGAGATCCTGTGTGAAAATTGGCCATATGAACTTTCATCGCGCCTATAAATGCGTCGCTGTTTCCCAGCAGATCATGACGATATTCATCACTGTGCTTTTCCATACCTGTCAGAAACCAGGTCACCGGCTCCATGAACGCATCATAGTTCATGATGGTATCCCACTCATCACCTGCCAGCCATCCTCTGGAATCCCCATAATGTTCTGCCAGAATGATTGCCTCCGGATTGGCTGTCTTTACTGCTTTTCTGAAATCCTTCCAGAACTGATGGTTGAATTTATTGGAGTATCCCAGATCCGCAGCCACATCCAGTCTCCATCCATCCACGTTGTAAGGAGGTGAGACCCATTTTCTTCCGATATCCAAAATGTACTGATACAGCTCCGGTGAATTCTCATAATTCAGTTTGGGCAAGGTGTCAAAAGCCCACCAGCCATCGTAGGTGGGATTATAGGGCCACCTGCTCTCATCAAAAAACTTAAAGTAAGATCGATACGGGCTGTCCGAAGAAATATAGGCACCTTTCGGATAGTTCTCCTGTCCTTCGTAGATTCTCTCCCGGTCCATCCACTTGTTAAACGATCCACAATGGTTGAATACACCATCCAGAATAATCTTCATTCCCCTCGCATGGACAGCCTCCACCAGCTGGATGAACAATTGATTGCTGGCCTCCAGATTTTCCCGATTCGTAACTCTCTGAATATATTTCGTGGCACGGATATTTTCCCGGTCCCCCTCATGGAGACATTCCCCTCCGTCATTCACAATCTTTCCATAATGGGGATCCACATAATCATAATCCTGGCAGTCATACTTATGGTTGCTCGGAGAGACAAAGATCGGATTCAGATATAGCACTTCCACGCCCAGATCCTGAAGGTAATCCAGCTTGTCAATAATACCCTGCAAATCTCCCCCGTAGAACTCTCTCACGCCCATCATGGCCGGAAGTTTATTCCAGTCCTCCACACGGACACTGTAATCTCCGATATAAGCATACTCTCTGGTCTCCACATCGTTGGTCGGGTCTCCATTGCAGAACCGGTCTACGTAAATCTGATAAAATACTGCTCCCTTTGCCCAGTCAGGGGTCTTAAATCCTGGCCGAATGACAAAAGCATTCTCCTCCTGCGGTTCCAGACAGACACCCTGGCTGTTATAGTAACAAGTCAGCTGCCCTGTGTGAACCTCGAAATAATATCTGCATACCTCTTCACCCATGGTAATCTTACCCGCATAGTAATCAAAGCCCTTCTCGGTTTTTTCCACCTGCATCTCGGTGATTCTGCCGTCATGTATCAGATAAACGCTGTCGACGTTATTCCGGATCGTACGGAACCGTATCTTCACTTCATCTCCCACTTCCGGTTCCATGGGAATCCGATAATACTTACTTCCATCACTAAATAAAGCGTCCTTGTTAAATACCGGACGCATTTGTAATATATATTGCTGAGTGATAATAGGTTCCAAGTCTCTTGTATTCATAAAGCCATCCCCTTAATAGTCATCATTATTTATATTCTATCTTAATCCCCAAAATTATACAATATTTTTTCAAAAAAAGAAGCCTGTTTCTCTACTTATATTATATATCTTATGATATGAAAAAAGACAGCCTTTCGACTGTCTTTTTTGGAGAAGGTATTTCTTCTTATGGGGTGTAGCAAAAACTATATAATGTA
>ERZ1643247.2337-NODE-2337-length-15236-cov-139.017917_pt1 | contig 15236 bp, 9 predicted proteins | sample MGYA00579264_ERZ1643247 | MGnify/ENA primary metagenome ERZ1643247 (study PRJEB29033, sample SAMEA4952262) | chicken gut metagenome | biome: Broiler Chicken; feature: Gastrointestinal Tract; material: Caecum | place: Ireland | collected 2018 | study: Broiler... | reverse complement strand
CCCCCCCCGACGCTATAATTATATTGAATATTTTAATATCGGGAGGCAGGTATGAAAAAGAAGATCGTTGTATTGCTGTTTCTCGCATTTGCCTGTTCGCTGCTGTTTGCAGGGTGCGGAAATTTAGGCAACCTCGGCGGCGGCGACGGCAGCGGCGACGGCAGCGAAAACCCGGAAAGCAGCTATATGGTGAGCGATGCGGAGTGGGACGCGGCGCTCGCGGAAGAGGCTTTCGCGAACTTTCGCTTAGAGATCAGCTATCATCAGCAGTCGGGCGCAAGCACAACGGAGGAGCGGCTCGAACTCTACGTTATGCCGCTCGGAAACGGCGTGCGCTCGCGCGAAGTCATGTACGAAATCACAGACGGGGAACAGAGCATCCTTTCGGATATCTACTATGAAACGGACGAAAACGGAAACCGCTCGTATACGGTAAACACGGACGAACAGGGTAATTTCGTCAGCCTTACGGAGGGAACGGACCCCGCACACACGGGAGAAATTTTGCTCCCTGCCCTGTCGCTGCACGGGCATTTCGATGAATTCGGATATTTTGCCAATGAAAACACCTACAAGTGGGTCGAAGTATCGCTGCCCGAATTTATGGCGGAACCCATCGACGAAGTGCGCGTTTCCTTTATCGACGGCCGCGTAACGGCGGTCTCCCTCTATGTCGAGGAAGTCGAAAGTTCGTACGAAATCGTCATGAATTTTACCGACTACGGCGAAACGACCGTCGAACTGCCCGGAACCGACACGCCCGAAATGCCTGCAGACACGGAAGAAATGTGGAGAAAGGCTTTTGCGGAAGAGAGTTTTGCAAACGTTACCATCCTCATGCAGCAAAACGGGCCGATCACCGACTATTATTACGAAATCGAGCACAACGATGACGGCAAAACTTCCCTTACGCATGAATATTCCGACATCGACGGCGACGTTTCGGAGAAATATTACGAAACCAGAAACGGCACGACATGGCTGTACACACAGCAGGATAACGGAGCTTGGACCACGGAAGAGCAAGCCTCCGATTCCCACGGAACGTTCAGCTCAAACTTCTTCATTTTCGCGCAGATGGCGGAACTGTTCGACGAATTTACGGATAACGGCAGCGGCATTTACACCGCCGGCGAGCTCCCCTTGGATATGGGCGGCGGCGTGGAGACCATGCAGAATCTGCGCGTCGTGATTGAAGACGGCAAACTCATGTCCTTCACCTTTGAATACGACATGGGCGAAGACGGAACGCTGCAAGCGCAGATCGAAGTTTCAAAATACGGAGAAACGTATTTCGATATGCCCATACCCGATGTTCCCATCGATCCCCCCGACAACGATATGACCGAAGACGAGTGGAAAAAAGCGCTCGCGGAAGATACCTTCTCCAACGTGAGCATGGTGTATAAATCCATCGCCGGCGAAACTTTGGGCTCCATGTATGTCTATCATAATACAACGGGCGACGGCAGGCTCAGCTACATTGAAATGGATTCCCTCGCAGGTCCTACCCGCTTTTACTGCGAAGTTATAGGCGACGTTACGAATTTTTATGTAGAAAAAGACGGCTCTTGGATATTATTGAGCGACGGCTCCATGCTCGACGCGTACGGCTCCATCATCCCCCTCGTGATCGGGCTGCAGGAGCAATACGATCTGTTTACCTATACGGACGGGCACTATGTATCCAACGGCGAGATCACCATTTCGTTCTACGGCGATGATATCGTGCTGAAAAGCGTTGAGCTGACGTTTGAAAACGGATTGCTGACCGAATATTCCTCCGAAAGCGACATAGCGGGCTCCGTGTTTATCGGATTCAGCGGTTACGGCGAAACGACCGTCGAACTGCCCGAAATCGGCGCGCCCGAAGAGCCGGAAGATTCGAAATATATCGTAACGGAGAACGAATGGACGGACGCTTTCTCCGCCGGGCAGATGGCAAACGTGACCTTAACGATTAACGCGGGCGATATGCCTTCCGATTCTCAAATCTACAAATTTCAAACGGATGCGGAACCGCCGCGCTTTTTCTGCGGAGCAAATACGGGAAACTTGCAAGACGGGCTCGTGTACGAATTAACGCAAGACGGCAATTACGAATACTTTTACGAAAACGGGCAATGGTATAAGCGCCTCGCCTCCGATTCCACCATCGAGAGCACGTTCCTTTGGACGGAGGATTTTATCGGCTTATTCAACGCAATGGAATACGACGCCGACGAAAAATGCTATATCGGATATGAGATCGAGGGAAATCATATACTGCCGAGCTCCACCATGGGCACGCTGCGGATCTGGTTCGAGGACAAATTCCCCGTAAAGATCGTATTCGAATCGGACGGCGGCCAAAGCATCGACATCGCTTTTTCCGACCATTGGAGTACAACCGTTGAAATTCCGGAAGATGCTCTGCCCGAAGAGCCGAGCGCAGGCTATACCGTCGATGCGGAGGGATGGGATGCGGCGTTCGGGCCGGAAAACCTGCAAAACGTTACCTATACCGCCATCATGAGCGGAGAAGAACATACCGCAAAAGTCATGCTCGACGCCTCCCCTGCCCGCCTGCAATATATCATGGAGATAGGCACCTCCTATTATGAGATCGCCGAAGTCGGCGGTTGGCAGTATCTGCCGGGGCAAGACGGGGGCTGGATCAAGCAGTATTTCAGCGATATGGATTACAAGGAGCAGGCTTATGCCATCTTTTCCGATTTGATCGGGCTGTTCCAAGAGGCGGCCTACGACGAGGAAAACAGCCGTTACATCGCAGAAAATGTAACGCTTACGGCATTCGGCGGCGCTACGGGAACGCTGTACGTTTATTTCGAAAACGGGCGCGCGACGGAACTGCTTTTGGATGCGGAAGATCCTGCGGAAGACGTTTCGGTAACTTTCTATGATTACGGCGAGACCTATTTCGATCTGCCCGAGGCGGAAGAAATATCTTCCGATACCATGGATGAAACCGATTGGCACAATGCCCTCGCGGAAGAGGTGTTTGAAAATGTGCGCGTAGTATCTTCCGCCGATACAGGCAGCATTTCGCAGAGCATGAACCTTGAACGCTTTACCGAAAGCGGCGCCGCCCTTACCAGAGCGGAATCGCAAGGGATCACCGAGTATTACGAAACGCAAAACGGCGTAACGTACCACTATTTTCATTACAACGATAAATTTGTAAAACAGATCGTTTCCTCCTACACAAACCCGCTCGATGCCATCCTGTTCTATGTGCGGGCGGTGCGGGAAAACTATTCGCTGTTTGCAGACGGCTTCGACGCAGCGGAACGGTGCTACCGCGCCGATTCCCTGGCCTATGAAGAGGGCAACTTCGGGATCGCAATGAAAAATCCGGCGATCTGCTTCGAAGACGGTAAACTCGTGCGGATCACCTTTATGCAGGAAGAGTTCGACATATGTTTGGACTTCGCCGCATACGGCGAAATTTCCTTTGCGATACCGGACGGCGCGGAGGAAATTCCGATGGGGCCGATCGACGATGCGGACGAGGTGACAGCCGAACAATGGATGGAGGCACTCGCGGAGAGCAGCTTCGTAAACGTAACGATCCGCAAAGGCATCGAAGTTATACACGACGGAAACGGAGTAACATCGGTCGATACGGAGATACAACGCAGCGAGGCAAATGGCGAGCAGCTCACCCGCATCCAGGATACGAACAGCGAATACTACGAACAATTTTACAAAACGGCCGGCGGCGCGACCTATTGCCTCCTCGGCGGTTTGTGGCTGCCGGCGGAAAGCACACTCTTCGATACGGCGATCCTGCCTGTTTTGCAAAACCTGCAGGGGCGCTTTTCCGAGGCGGTTTGCGGCCCTACCTGCCTGTACAACTTGCCTGAATCGGACGCGGGCATTTACGGAACGTTGTACAACGTAACGGTACGGTTCCTCGACGGAAAGCTCGTCGAGATCAAAGGATATCAGACGCCCGATACGTCGGCCAACCGCAAATTAGTCATCACATTCGACAACTACGGCGATACGGTCGTCGAGATACCCGCGGAAGGCGAAATTTTCGGCAACGAACAGTGGGACGCACTGTTCGCGGAGGAAAACTTTGCCAACGTTTCCCTGAAGATGGGTTCCCCTTACCAAACGACTACCGTATGGCACACGGAGAACGGAGGCATACCCGTCACCCGCGATGAAAGCGACGGTACGGAACGTTATTTCCGCACGGAAAACGGCGTTACTTGGATGTATACGATGCAAAACGGCGTATGGAACGCGGAGCCGATCGACGACCCCGTTACACAGGAATACAAGCACGGAAATTACGGGCAAGCCATGTTTTTCCTGCAACAGCTTGTCGGAAAATTGGGAGAGTTTGCCTATGAACCCAACGGAATATTCGTTGCGACGGATATCTACCTCGATATGGGTATGGGAGAACTGCTCTTTCATCGCTGCATCGTAACTTTTGAGGGCGACAGGCTCTCTTCCGTATCCTTTGAATATACGGTTAACGATGAAACGCAAATCGTAGAAATCACCCTCTACGATTACGGCACGACGACTGTCGATCTGCCCGAAGTTTCTGCATAGCTTTAAAAAACAATCGAATCAAAAAATATGCGGATCATACAGCGGCACCCCGCGCAGGCAACAGCCTGCGCGGGGCGCTCTTGTTTTATAGTATTTATCTGCATTACCGCAGTATTTCCCGCATTACCGGAAATTTACAGTACTTTTATCTTTTTAATCCTCTTTAACGGCGGGGGTATGCTTTTTTCCGTTCTTTACGGTGCGGCGGACGAGCTTGACGCATTCATCCAGGGCGACGACGGACAGCGCGAGGGCGACGATCTTCACCCAGGAGAGCGCGTCCAGCGGCACCGTATCGAACACCGTTCCGCCGAACTGCACGATGAGCACCTGCAGCGCGAACGCGACGACGAACGCGGCGAGCATCAGCTTATTCTTCAACAGGTTGGGGAAAATGCTCTTATCGCCCAATTCGCGGCAGTTGAATGCGTTGAAGAGCTGGTACACGACAAACAGAGCAAACACGCTCGTGCGCACCGTTGCGGGGTCGAGCGCAAGGAAATTCCACTTCATCTGCGACAGGCACACGAGGCAGACGAACACCCCGTTAACGGCGATGCGCAGCAGCATCTCCTTGGATACGATGCTCTCGTTGCGGGCGGTCGGCTTGCGGCTCATCAGATCGTCGCGGATGGGTTCCAGCCCCAGCGTGAGCGCAGGAGGGCCATCCATGATGATATTGATCCACAGCAAATCGAGCGCAGAAAACGGAGGATCGGTAAAGCTCGGGTCAAACAGCCCGATGACCGTGCACAGGAACACCGTGAGCACCGACGCAACGTTTACGGTGAGCTGAAACTGAATGAACCGCTTGAAATTTTCATAGATCCCCCTGCCCCACTTGACCGTGGTGACGATGGTGGAAAAGGAATCGTTCAGGAGGACGATATCCGCCGCTTCTTTGGAAACTTCCGTGCCCGAAATGCCCATCGCGATGCCCACGTCGGCATTTTTCAGCGCGGGCGCGTCGTTGATGCCGTCGCCCGTGACGGCGACCACGTTCCCCTTCGCCTTCAATTCCTTGACGACGCGCATCTTCAACAGAGGGGTACTGCGCGCGATGACGCGCACGGAGGGGAGCACTTTCGAGAACTCCTCGTCGGAAAGATTTTCGAGGTACGACGCCTCGACCGCCCTGCCGCCTTCGCCCAAGAGTTCGAGTTCCTCCGCGATGGCCGTGGCCGTTACGATGTTGTCGCCCGTGAGCATTTTGACCTCGATGCCCGCCGTTCTGCACGCGCGCACGGCGTCGTACACCTCGGCGCGCAAGGGATCGGCGATGCCTACGAACCCGTCGAATATCATGCCCGATTCGGCGTCTTCCCGGCTGTTCGGGCGGGCGGAAACGAGCTTATGCGCGAACGCGATGACGCGGCGGGCACGCTTTTGCAGAGAAACGATCGCCTCCTCCGCGGCGGCGCGCTCCTGTTGCCCGATGGAACAGAGAGCGAGTATCTTTTCGGGGCTGCCCTTGGTATATACGGCATATCCGCCCTCTTTTTTCACGCACGAGGTCATATTTTTTGTGTCGGACGAAAAGGGATACAGGTCGGCTATCTCCGCCCGCTCGCGGTACTCCTTATAATCCGCGCCGCACTTTTTTGCGGAAACGAGCAGGGCGCCCTCGGTGGGGTTGCCGACAAAGCGGACCGTTCCGTCCTCATAATACAGGTCGGCGGTGCTGTTCACGCAATAATTTTCCAGCATCACGGGGTTGCAGAAACTTCCCTCCTCCACAAAGGCGCCGTCCGCCCACACGTCGACCACCGTCATGCGGTTTTCGGTGAGCGTGCCCGTCTTATCCGAACAGATCACGTTGATGCAGCCGATCGTTTCGCAGGCGACCATCTTTTTAACGAGCGCGTTCTGCCGCGCCATGCGCGCGATGTTGATGGAGAGGGAAATGGCGACGATGGTGGGCAGCCCTTCCGGCACCGCCGCGACCATCAGCACGATGCTCGCGATAAACGCTTCGGAAATGGTTTCAAAGGAGGCGCCGCCGCTCGCGAGGATATACACGAGCTGGATGAGGAAGATGAGCGCCGCGCATACCGCGCCGATGATCGTGATGACCTTGCCGAGGCGCCCCATCTTCTCCTGCAGGGGCGTTTGCCCCTCGCCGCCGCCCTGAATTTCGCGCGCGATGAGCCCGAACTGCGTAAAATCGCCCACGTCGGTAACGACCATCTTGCCCGTGCCGCCCGTGATAAAGCAACCGGAATAGACCATATTCGTCCGCTCCGCTACCGGGGTGTTTTCCGCGAGCACGGCGCGGGCGTCCTTTTCGACGGGCGCCGATTCGCCCGTGAGGGAAGATTCGTCGCTCATGAGCGACATGCTCTCGATCAGCCTGCCGTCCGCGGCGATCTTGTTGCCTGTTTCCAAAAACACGATATCGCCCACGACCAGCTCCTGCTGCGGTATGTACTGCACCACCCCGCCGCGCACGACCTTGATCTCGATGCCCTCTTTGATCTTGTTCAGCTCGTCGAACGCCTTGGCGCTGCGCCCTTCCATGACGACCGTGAGCACGACCGAAATGAGTATGGCGACCAAAATGCCGATGCATTCCGCCCAATCGAAATGCCCGCCCTGCACGAAACTGACCACGTTCACCGCGATGGTGATCACCCACGCGAAGAACAGCAGAATGAGCATCGGCTCCGTCGCAGCCTCCCAAATGCGGCGCAAAAGCGATTTTCTGCCCGCCTTGGTGAACTCGTTGCGGCCGTATCTTTCGCCGTTCTCCTTTACCTGCCGCGCCGTGAGGCCGCTGTGCGCGTCCGTTTGCAGGCTCGCAAGCACCTCTTGCGCACTCTTGTCGTAACAGTCCACTTTCTACCTACCTCCCATATGATTTGACGAAAAAAAGCCCGCCCGCGCAAAAGCGCGGGCGGGCAAAGCCTTCCATTAAAAATACGGAGAACGAGAAACGCCGAACCCGCGCCGCTCGCGGCGCGAATATGACCGAATCTCACCGATTAAGGCAAGCCTATGCGCCAGAACGCACGTGATTGTAGACTTGCCGCGCCCGCCTTTTCCGCGGTGCGCCGGTTACTCCTCCGTTGCTGAATTGTGTTTCCATTATAGAAAATCGGGCGGGCAAAGTCAAGCGAAACGAAACAAAAAACTTCCCGGAAATTGTATAAAATTTGTATAAAAACTTTTCGGTCCGGCAGCCGGCCATCGAAAGGCGGCACTCACGTTTCGCGCGAGACGAAAAAGCCGCGCGCGGCAAGTTTTTTTTCGATCTCGTCGAGCGTCTGCTCGCTGTCCGCCGAAACGGTGTGATAGTGATACCCGCCCGTAATGTTTTTGAGCGGCACGGACACGCCGCTCTTTAATTTTTCGACGAAAGCGTCCGCCTCACGGCGGGAATCGATTCCCATGGGCGCGGAAATTTTTCCGTACACCTTGTGCCAGACATATACGTCTTCGACGCAGCCGCCGAGGTCCGCCACGAGGTACAGCTCTTCGCGCACCTCCTCGTCGGTATGCCTGACCTTGAACACGCGGCTGCACCGCTTTTCGGGCAAAATATAGCCGCGGTTGGTCGAAACGATGTCTGCGCCCTCCGCGCGCAGCAGCGCCACGTCCTGCACGATGACCTGCCGCGAAACCCCCATTTCCTGCGCGAGCATCGCCGCCGGATACGGTTTTTTGCCCAATTTTTCCCGGATCTTTTTGCGCCGTTCCTCCCCGTTCATGCCTCTCCCCTCTCTAAGCGCCCGATCATGCGATGGGGTGCAGATTTTTTAAGGAAACGTCGAGAATGGGCGCCGAATGGGTGAGCGCCCCGCTCGATACGACGTTTGCCCCGATATCTTTGAGCTTTGCCGCCGATTCTTTGGTCACGTTGCCCGAAATTTCGACCAGCGCCCTGCCGCCGATCAGCCGCACCGCCTCTTTCATCTGCTCGTGGCTCATATTGTCGAGCATGATGATATCCGCGCCCGCCTCCACGGCGTCGCGCACCATTTCGAGCGTTTCGACCTCCACTTCGACCTTTACGGTGAACGGCGCATACGCCCGCGCCGCCGCAACGGCCTGCTTTACGCCGCCCGCCGCGCCGATATGGTTATCCTTCAAAAGCACCGCATCCGAAAGGTTGTAGCGGTGATTGCCGCCGCCGCCCATGCGCACCGCATATTTTTCGAACAGGCGCATATTCGGCGTCGTTTTGCGGGTATCCACCAAACGCAGCCCGCTCCCCTCCAACAGCTTTACCATCTCCGCGGTGTAGGTGGCGATGCCGCTCATGCGCTGCAAAAAATTGAGCGCCGTGCGTTCGCCCGTGAGAATGGCGCGCATATCCCCGCGCACCCGCGCGAGTTTTTGCCCCTTTTGCACGCGGTCGCCGTCTTTGGCGAAATATTCGATCTCTATGCGCTCGTCCAACAGCGCGAACACCCGCCCGAACACGGGCAGCCCGGCGATCACGCCGCCTTGCTTGCAAATGAGGTCCGCCTCGCCCGCGGCATAGCCGCGCAGCACGCTGTTGGTGGAAACATCTTCCCCCGTAACGTCCTCGGCCAAAGCCATGCGGATCAGTTCGTCCGCGCGTATCTTCATGGTAACGGCATCAATCACAGTATTCCTCCCTCTCCGCCTCTTCGCGGACGATTTTTGCGTAATTTTGCTTTAATTTTGCGTAATTTTCATACTTTTTCGCGTCGAATGCGGGAAATTCCGCGATGCGGCTGTGCCGCTTTGCAGCCATCGCTTTGGCCGCGCGCTCCGCCCAGATCAGGCTTTCGAGCAGGGAATTGCTCGCAAGGCGGTTTTTCCCGTGCACGCCGTTGCACGCCGTTTCCCCCGCCGCAAACAGCCGCCGCATACTCGTGCGGCCGTCCAGATCCACCTTGATGCCGCCCATAAAATAGTGCTGTGCGGGCACCACGGGAATGGGTTCGCGCAATACGTCGTATCCGCATTCGCGGCAGTGCGCGCAGATGGTGGGAAAATGTTCGCGCAGCGTCTTTTCCCCCACGGGGCGCATATCCAGCAGAACGTACTTTGTCCCGTCCTTTTTCATCTGCGCGCGGATCTCGCCCGTAACGATATCGCGCGGCAAAAGTTCGTTGCAAAAGCGCTTTCCGTCTTTGCCCAAGAGGACAGCGCCCTCGCCGCGCACCGATTCGGAGATGAGAAAGCGGCGGCCGGGCGTTTCGGAATAAAAGGTGGTCGGGTGTATCTGCACATAATCGAGGTGCTCCACTTCCACGCCGTGTTCGAGCGCGATGGCGAGCGCGTCGCCCGTAAGATGGCGGTAGTTGGTGGAATGCTCGAACAATCCGCCCACGCCGCCCGTCGCGAGCAGGGCGAAATCGGCGTACACGGCAAACAGTTCGCCCTTTTCGCCCCGCACGACGCCGCCGCAGCATTCGCCGCCGCATTCGAGGATATCGATAAGCTCCGCCCGCTCGCGGATCTCTACGTTGGGCAGGCCGCGCACGCAGCCGAGAAGTTTGCTCGTGATCTCCCTGCCCGTGATGTCGTCGTGAAAGAGGATGCGCGGGCGCGAATGCCCGCCCTCGCGCGTAAAGCGGAAATTTCCCGCCCCGTCGCGCGCAAATTCCACGCCGCAGCGCACGAGCTCCTCGATCATGGCGGGCGAACTTGCGATCATCTGCCGCACCGCCGCCTCGTCGTTTTCATAATGCCCGGCGCGCATGGTGTCTTCAAAGTATCCGGCAAAGTCCTCTTCCCCGCGCAGCATACAGATGCCGCCCTGCGCCAAAAAGGAATCGCTCTCGTCGGCCGCGGCCTTCGTGAGCATGAGGATGCGCATATCGCGCGGCAGGTTCAGCGCGCAGCACAGCCCCGCAACGCCCGTGCCCGCGATCAGAACGTCGTATCTTTCGCTATGTATCGGTGTAGGCATACAGCCTCCTGTTTTCAAGTAAAAATTTTTTCCTGGCGCCCTGTCAGCGCGCGAGTTCCAGCATGCGCTCCAACGGCCTGCGCGCCGCGTCCATCAGCGCCGCGTCCAATTCGACCGCGTACCCGCCGCCCTGCAGGCAGGCGAGCACCTTTTCGGGCGTTATCCGTTTCATATCGCTGCAGACGGGCGTTACGGGATAGAACACTTTGCCGGGGCAGCGGCGAGACAGTTCCGCCAAAACGCCCGGTTCGGTGCACAGGATAAATTCTTTCGCCGCGCTCTTTTCGGCGCGCGCGATGATCTCCGCCGTACTGCCCAAAAAGTCGGAAACGGCGCGCACTTCGGCGCGGCATTCGGGGTGGGTGAGCACCTCCGCCGCGGGATGGGCGAGCTTTTCCCGCTCCACGTCCTGCGCCAAGAGCATCGCATGAACGGGGCAATAGCCGCCGAGGAAATGAAAGCGTTTTCCGGGCACCCGCGCCTTGACGAAACGCCCCAGATTGTCGTCGGGAATAAACAGGATATCCTCGTTTGGCAGGGCGGACACGATCTTGACCGCGTTGGACGAGGTAACGCACACGTCGCTCGCCGCTTTCAGCTCCGCCGAAGAATTGATATAGCACGCGACCGCGACGCCGGGCACCTGCTCGCGCAGGCGGGCGATCTGCGCGGCCTGCGCCATGTGCGCCATCGGGCAATCGGCCGCCTCGTCGGGCAAAAGCACGCGGCGGGAAGGGTTCAAGATCTTTGCGCTCTCCCCCATGAACCGCACGCCGCAAAACACGATCGTTTCCTTTTGCTGCTGCGCCGCGACCTTCGCCAAATAATAGGAATCTCCCACATAATCCGCCATTTTCTGCACTTCCGCATCCACATAATAGTGGGCGAGAATGACGGCGTTTTCCCTTTCCTTCAGCTTTTGCAAATCCCGTTGCTCCATACCGGTATGTACTCTCCGCGTTTACTCTCTTATTTTTATTCCATGATACTATACACGAAAAATTGACAACTGTCAAGACATAAATACACCGATCGAAAACTTTTTAAAATTTGTGCCGCATAACGCTATGATTTTGACCGAAATATGTGCTATAATGAAAACTGTTAATGCGGTATTCGGCGCCGAAAGAGAGGCAACGGCAAACGGCGCGGCTGCCGCGCAAAAAATATAATTTTTTGCAAGGAAAAAAAGAAAAAATGGATAAGAAATTTGCAGACAGATTGTTTATCCCCGACGGTACGGACAGCGCCCGTGCGCTCGCCCGCACGACGCATATGGCGATCGCGGCGCATCAGGACGACATCGAATTTATGGCGTATTCGCCCATCTCGGAGTGTTTCGGCAGGCAGGACAAATGGTTTTGCGGCGTTGTTACCAGCGACGGCGCGGGTTCCCCGCGCAACGGGCTGTACGCCGACTGCACCGACGAGGACATGAAAAAAATACGCATCACGGAGCAGAAAAAGGCCGCCTGCGTGGGCGAGTATGCGGCGCAGTTTTTGCTGGGGCATTCCTCCGCGCAGGTCAAAAACGCCGCCGATACGGAGATCATAGCGGAATTTGCGGAGATCCTGCGCGCGGCAAAGCCGCGTTTCCTCTACACCCACAACCTGGCGGACAAGCACGATACGCACGTTGCGACCGCGTTGAAGGTGATCGCGGCCCTGCGTACGCTGGATGAGAGCGAGCGGCCCGAAAAGGTGTTCGGCTGCGAAGTGTGGCGGGACCTCGATTGGGTGAACGACGACGAAAAAATATACCTCGACTGCGGGGCGCACCCGAATCTGTCGCGCTGCCTTTCGGCCGTGTTTGACAGCCAGATCGTGGGCGGCAAGCGCTACGACCTCGCGGCGGAGGGCAGGAGAGCGGCGAACGCGACCTTCTCGGCGAGCCATGCGTGCGACACCTATGCCGCGCTCAATTATGCGATGGATCTGACGCCGCTGATGGATAAGAAAACGGATATCGCCGACTATGTGGCGGGATATATCCGCCGTTTCGAGCAAGACGTGCGGAAAAAAATACAAACTTTTACGGAGGCAAAGTAAAATGGAGTACAGGGAATCGCTCATGTGGAAGGAGCTGAATGCGGCTCCGGAACTGCTGAAAACGCTCAAAGAGAAAAACAGCGCCGTATTGGACAAGATAGCAAAGGCCGTGCAGGGTGCAAAGATCACGAATATCTATACGGCGGCCCGCGGCACGAGCGACCACGCGATGATCTATTTCAAATATCTCGCGGAGAGCCTGCTGGGGCTCCCCACCGCGTCGGGCGCGCCGAGCGTGTTCACGATGTACGGCGCGCGCATGGATCTGTCGCACGCGCTGACCATCGGCTGTTCGCAGAGCGGCAAAGCCGCCGACGTGATGGAAGTTATCAAAGCGGGCAACGAGAGCGGCGGGATAACGGTGGCCATCACGAACGATGCGGAAAGCCCGCTCGCAAAGCTGGCGCAATACCACCTGTGCTGCTGCGCGGGGGAAGAAAAGAGCGTAGCCGCGACCAAGACCTTTTCCTGCCAGCTGTTCCTTGCAGCCCTGCTCGCGGAGGCAATGGGAGGCAAGGCAATAGCGGATGACATAGGCGAAAAGCTCGCCGCCGCCCTGCCCGCGATCGACAAAGCGACCGATGCGCCCGCGCAGGCGTTTCTCGGCGCGGAGGAATGCTTTATCCTCTCGCGCGGCATCAGCTCCGCGATCGCCTTCGAATGCGGCTTGAAATTGCAGGAGACCTGCTATATCCGCGCGCGCGCATATCACAGCTCGGATTTCTACCACGGGCCGATGGCGATGGTGGGCGATAAAACGAAAGTCATCCTCTTTGCGGCAAAGCATTCGCTGCGCGAGAGCATGGACGAAACGCACCGCGAAGACTATATCAAGTGCGCCCAAAAGATGAAAGAGCTGGGCGCAGACCTGTATATCGTAACGGACGATGCGGAGAGTTTCGGCGGTAGCGGCGCCAAACTCCTGTGCGTTCCCACGCTCGGAAACGAGGCGGAACAGATCTTTGCATTCGCTCTGGCGGCGCAGATGCTCGCGTGCAAAGTGAGCTGCGGCAAAGGGCTGAACCCCGATTCCCCGCGCGCGCTGAAAAAGGTAACGGTCACGCGGTAAAGCGCCGCGAGTGTAACGCTTCCCGTTCGGGGGCCGTTAACGCATGAAAATAAATATACAGAAACCGCCGCCGCGGAGAGAAATCCTCTCCGCGGCGGTTTCCCGAAAACGGCGTTATTGACGCCGAATTTTGATGATTTTCATTATTTTTTTCATGCTTTTTACCATTTTTCGACCATTTTTCTCCGCGGCTGATCCCTTGCCTAAGGGAGAAAACGCGAGGGCGCGGCCGCATATGCGTGCGGGCGCATACGGGGCGAACGCCTGCGCCGATACGCATATAAAAAACGCATACGGGCGGCGGAACATATGTTCCGCCGCCCATTCGTTTCGCAAAATTATCCTTATAGTACGCAGCAAGCGTCAGGCGCCCAGCGTTTCGCGCATCTTGGCGATGGCGTCGGCGCGGCCGTCGCAGCCGAGCTTTAAGTAGATGGCGCTGATATAATTGCGCGCCGTTCCGTCGGAGAGATTGAGCGCGGAGGCGATCTGCCGGTTGTTGAACCCCTCGTAGATCATGACGGCGATCTCCACTTCCCTGTCGGAGAGGCCGAACGCCTTGCGCAGTTTCAGTTCGCGGTCGGATGTGACCATCTTCGCCGCGTCGGTGATCTTTTTCGCGATCTTTGCGGGGAGAATGGTATCGCCCGCGTAGGCGTTTTTGATGGAATCGATGAGCGCGGGGGCGCTGATATCCTTCAAAAGATACCCGCACGCGCCGTTGTTGAGCGCACTCAATATGTAGTCGCTGTCGTCGAAGGTGGTGAGGATGAGTATCTTCACGTCGGGAAAGCGCTTTTTGATCTCCCCCGTGGTAACGACGCCGTTCATGTTCGGCATACGGATATCCAGCAGCACGACGTCGGGCACCTTCCCCTGCTCCATCAGTTCGAGCGATTCCTTTCCGTCCGCCGCCGTCGCGATGACGTCAAGCTCGTCAGACGAGGCGAGAACGCTGCGGATCCCTTCGGAGAGAATGACCTGATCGTCGACGATCATAACCTTGATTTTCATATTGCGCACTCCTTTATAGATCGGAAGATTTTGTCTTTTTCCATTTTCCGGGCAGGCTCAAACGGATCTCGAACCCTTCGCCCGGCTCGGAGGAAAACTGCACCATGCCGCCGAATTTTTCCGCTTTGGCGCGCATCGACGAAAGGCCGAACCCCTCCTTGAACGTATGCATATCCGTGCCCGAACCGTTGTCGGAAAGCAGCAATTCGACGTAGTTGCCCATATCTTTCAGTTCAAAAAAGAACGCCGTGCTCCCGCCGTGGCGGATGCCGTTGGAAATGCCCTCGCGCAAAGTATTGCTGATAAACCGCTCTGCCGCCTCCGTCATTTCCACATCATCGATCTTGCTGCGAACGGTAAAGGAAGTTCCGTTTGCCGTTTCCTCCAAGATGCCTTCGAGGTATTCCTTCAAAGTTACGTTTTCGCGCCTTCCCGAAAGGAGGTGTACCGAGAGGCGCAGCTCTTCCAAACAGTTTTTTGCCTGTAAATTGGCGGCGTCGATGCAGTGGCGGGCGCGCGCGGGATCCTTATCCATCGCCAGCCGCGCCGCCTCCGTCTGCATGATGACCGTCGTCAGCGAATGCCCCGCCGTATCGTGGATCTCCTTGGCGATGCGGTTGCGCTCCTCGATGACGGTCGCCTCTTCCA